>Ga0307982_1004492_pt1 | contig 11018 bp, 8 predicted proteins | sample OrgLakmetagen989_FD_201847 | JGI IMG/M metagenome (GOLD analysis project Ga0307982, IMG submission 201847) | Saline water microbial communities from Organic Lake, Antarctica - #989 | ecosystem: Environmental > Aquatic > Non-marine Saline and Alkaline > Saline | place: Antarctica: Organic Lake... | reverse complement strand
CCCGAGTCGTTGCGACGGTTGGACGACAACATCGGCAGCAGCAGCAATGTCAACAGCAGTCAAATAGCAGCGCTAAGGATTGGCGATGGCGAGTCCCTCCCAGCTCTACGCTTTGGCGTATTTGATACTTGGGGATATCGCACCGCTCCTAGGTGCACTGCTGCTGAAGTAGTACTCCAAGAAGTGGCGAGTCCAGCGGGCAAGAGCTCAAGCAAGAGTAAGAGCAAGACACAGGGCAGCAGTGGATCAGTAGCGGCGGCCAAGGCCAAAATAACGACTGCAGCAGGTCCTGTAGAGGAAGAGAAGTGGGACGTAGTGGTGGAGATGGATGCAGACGGACAAGGGTTGACAAGTGCAACAGGTGCGACGTCAAGAGCTATAAGCAGTGCTGATGGCAGCTGTGAGTTCAACGACCTACGCTTAGAATTACCACGTGAGGCTTGGACCTCTGATACTGCAGATTATGCATCCCAGAGCATACCTGCCGCCTTGCATCGCACGCTTTTGGCAAAGCTCCGCATTTTGTCTGCAGCTGGACGATCATCGACGAAGAAGAATGCCAGCGATAAGCACAACGCAAGTGGTTTAGATGGCGGATCAGGAAGCGAGCCAGTGGCAGAAGTACCTCTAGAAGTAACGCCGTCGAATAAGCCTGCACGCATTGTCGTGTACATTGGCGAAGCACCAAACAGCCGTATCGTTGGTTCCCGTACTACAACACTAAATGGGCAGACTACCAGGCAAGATCGGCGAAATAATGCTTCATCATCGTTGTCTTCATCACCCGCATCTTCGTCATCGGTGTCTGCGTCATCCTCATCGTCTTCAGCGAATGGTGAGTCAGTGTCCTGTGTTGCAGGCGGCACAGTTCAGGACCTCGAGGTTCGAGTGCTTGACGCCTTTGAACGACCTTGGATCATCAAGGGCCTTGCTCACCGCAACCTTGAAGGTGGTGCGCAGTCCAAAAGTAAAGATGGTGCAGCGTGCTTGAGCCTGAGCCAAGGTGGCGAGCAAAAGTTTGGACTGACATGGCAAGAAACTCTCGCCTACGCTACTCAAGATGAGGAAGCTGACCTGCCTGACATGGCTGTATATTTGCCGGACTTGGTTCAGTCAAAAAAGTTTAAAGACACAGCGCGCGTGGTAAGCTATCAAGCTGTACTCTTATTTTACTTTTTAGCCAATAGTCTTAAGATAGTGTAGAAAGTAATCAAGGTACTGACAAGTTGAATTGTGTAGCTGATTATAGGTGCCTAAGCTTGTTTGTCAATTTCTTTTGAACAATTGTTTTCATAATCAGATCGACTGCGAGGTCGAGATGGTGTTTGCACCACATCTCAGGTGGCCAACACTGTCTGAGCGCTTCTCTATCACGCTTACTGCTGGTCCTCCGGCGAAGTGGCGGTTTGGATAAGTTGGTCCTGAAGAAGGTAAGGACAATGAAGTCAAGGCACCTAAGGAAGTGCGTATTGGCGCCGCAGTCCGCACTAATTTGTCAAGCGTATACCTGGTGGACGCACATAAGAATCGCGTCACAGACCGTCGTTGGACCGATGCCGCGCGACCTATGTTAGTACTGGAGTATAGCGATGCTACTGGAGCTTTAGTAGAGATGCCAGTGCCTCTAAAATTTCGTAGTGATGGCCAAGGAGCGAGGTGGGTGGTGGGGAATTCAGCATCATGGCACGGTGATCCTAATTATGCCTGTAGAGTCACTGTCAAGAACGATGAAACTGACGTTGATGGCAGTATGGCGGCTGACACGGAAGATGAGGTTACAAAGGTGCTGTCAGAGCTTGCGCCATTGGAGAAAAAGTTGAAGCTCTTACCTGGACAACCAGCCCATCTTGTGCTACGGTATGCTACTTTTTGAAACGCTTCACGTATTTTCTGAAAGACACTCTCCTTGCGGAATAGGTATTCTATAATTTATTATTCTTGTCTTTGTTATTTTGTTTTATTTTTGTCCTGACTTTGTTTGCTCCTTGATATTATAGCGCGGCTTCGCTTCCTGGTTGCTCGCAATGGTCTCCCGATTGCACTGCAGTGGGTCAGCTTCCTGCTGGCCATTTACTTCACGACCTCCACATCCAAGTGCTTGATTCGACCGGCCACTTCACAAAGCTTTTGACCGGCCATCAGTTGCGACTCGCTGTTACTCCGGGTGTTTCGGGGGCGAGTACATCTCTCGTAACACTCGGGCCAGATGATTACCAAGACGGTGACGATGAGATACACTTCGTTCTTCCATCAAGCACAGTGCTCAGAGCAGTTGATATTGACCATGGAGACGGCCCAGGGCTTCTCTTGAGCGCGGCAGGACAGTTTGTGTCCAATGAGAGCCATCATGCAAAATCCACTGTTATCACTCCTTGTTCTTTGCGGGGTGACGTCGCTCCGACCAAAGGCGTCACAAATATTATGGTATCATTCGAACCACCTCTAGCAACAAATGCAGAAGCTATTGGAAGGCGCAAGCGGAATAGCAGGAGTTCAAGCAGTGAAGGCGAAGGTTGCAATGTGGATTTGGTGGCAACGGCGTTGTCGAATGCAAGCGCTGCAGACGCACCAGCAGGAGGGCCGGGTGTGGCAGTAGTTTTGGGTGCTGACCATTCCGGAGGTTTCCCTAATTTAGTTGTAAAGTTGCGCAATAATGACGGTTCATTTCACGTGCCATTAGCTGAGACCATTGAGCAGGGTTTGACACTCAAGTTGGTGGTGACATTTGCAGCGCTCAATGGTAAAAAGAATAATACCATATCAGGAACTCACTCGTTCGCCAAGCTTTCGACGGATAACAGCACTGTTGTGTTTCCGGCACTTGGTAATGGCTCCGCCACTGGTACGGATGCATCGTCGCCAGCTCTCAAAGTGGGTGATTACAAGTTTACTGTAACATTTACTGAGACAAGAGAGGCCAAAGCCTCTCTGAAGGGTGAGTTTTACATTCGAGTGCTACCGGGCACACCTGCTCGTCTCGCCCCCAAGCGGAAGGGAATGTTAAGCATGCTGGCTGCAAGTGACCGAGTCAACGATGATTCTGGTCGCACGCTGGTGAGCTCAGGCGTTCTTGCGCTAAACATGGTAGACAATGGTGGATCTATGGTGTCGGTCAAGAGTTTGAGCTTGTTATCTGATTGGGCCTCGGGTAGCGAAGAAAGACAAGTAGTCCCAATTCGTCGTTGGGGTACTCGTCGCTGCGATGATACTCGTCCCAATGACAAATACAGTTTGCATTCACTCTCAAAACGTAAAGATACCACTAAATTTGACCCATCAGCAGGTCCTAAATCTCCTTCTGTAATGACAACTATGGCTTCATACAAAGGCGCTACGACCATTGCTGATTTGTCGCAAGCTCTTCGAAAGCGTGGACGCCCAGAGGAGGATCTCAACCCGTTCGAGAAGTGGCCTAAGAAGGAACTCATCGAAGCCCTTGTACAGTGTGACGTTGCGCATAAAGGGCATGCTGAAACAGGTGTAAACCCAGTGTACCAAGAGATGGCCGAGCGCGAAGATGACGTTGCAGCAGTTCAAGACTTAGAAGCAGGCGAAGCCGCGGCAGCTCTTGAAGTACAGGATCTCGAGTGCGACTCAATCCAAGGTACTTCATATGCTTCTATGGCATCATCGTCGGCCACAGCAACGTCGAAAATTGGTGCTCTTGGAGTGCGTTGTCGTATATCTTGCTGCGAGGATGGTGACGAGGACGAAGGACGCAGCGGTGATAAGTGCACCGATGAAGTCAACGGCGTGGAGGGTGCTTGGATCTTACCTCAGCTCGAAGGATGCGACTTGGACGGTTGGGTTTCATGTAGTAGCACAGTTTGGAGCGAAGATGGTCACGAGTTCATGTTCCGGGAGCCTTTACTGGTGGCTGCTGGCACAGGTGCGCGAGAAGGCAAATACAGCCTCGTGTTTGAGGTTACAGGTTTGCCAGACTCTGCCAGCGTTGAGCCTCTCTCGGCACCCTTCACGTTCTCCACTGATGCCGCACGGGCTGAAGCAGAGAAAGCTAAGCAACGAGAAACTTTGGAGATCGATACCAAGCTAGAGATATTACAGGCGCAGCAGCAACGATCTCAAGAGGTGCGCAATTCTGTAATAAGTCATTTTTCGAACAAAGTCGTCTTCAGTACAACGGCCCCTACTTGAGTTCTAAATTGTGCACATAATTAACAGGCGGAGGCTGAAGTGCGCCGCTATAAGTGTGACGCACGTCAGGCTATTAACAGGATTCGGCTCAAATACCGTACACAGCTCGTGCCTCATGCAGACCTCTCCAATCGAGGTAAATTCAATATGTCAAGTCTCTGCACTGTGATCTTAGCAAGAATGCGCAATACCAAAACATGAAACCTTCTAATATTGGTAATATTACGGGAAGTATTTCAACCCAAGCTTTTGATGTGCTCATCTCAGGAACAAGCTTGTCAGCGCTTGGCAGTTTGCCAAGTAGCGAAGACGCAAACAGTCACTTGGAGCGTTGGCGGCGCGAGCTCGAGAGTCGCCTTGAAGTCATGGCGCCATCACAGGGGCCAGGTGGGCTGGCGGGGCAACTCCGACCAGCCGTTATTTCGGGCGACGGCTTACCGGAGTTCACTGCTCAAGTAGATGCCTTGCAGCCAATTGGTCGAGTGGTCGAGCTGGCGTTTTTTGAAGATCGCCGATTGGCCCAAATGGTGTCTTTGACGCTCCAGAACCGCATGAGCGTGGTCGTAGTACAAAGTAAGGCACAGAGCTTGTCATATTTCCATGAACTGAATGCGAAGTCTATGGCCATCGACCAAATCCTGCCCTTTCGACGCACGCTTCCTGAAGGTGGGTCACAAGAACGGTCTGACGCAGAAAGAGCTGCGAAATGCTTACCGTTGCCATCCCAAGGTGCGTCACCTGGGCAGCCCAAGTATGTAGTGAACGAATTGCAGCTGCTGGACCATCATGAGCACTTGCGTGACACGGTGTTCTGGAAATCGCTTAATAAAATGCTGGTGTTTGATGATCTCGCGAAATTAGAAGAGTACCGCGAGTACATGTGCGCTAAAATGCGCGTTCATGGAATGCTCCTTGCGCTTAAAGAAGGCGTGAAAGTCGACTCAACTGGCATTTTGGACCCTTCAGCTACCTTAAATCATTATATGGCTCGAAGGGAACAACAAGGACGGCCACCATTGCCCTTTTGCTTTGGGTCCTTGCCTCAAGGAGAAACAGACGAGTGTCGCAATTTAGCCGCCGCATGCCAGCATGGGGCACATGTAGTGGCAGGGCTGCAGGCGTTGGAGAAAGCTCGCGCTATTGAAGCTGGTGTTCAAAACGACGGAGAGTCGCCTGATGCGCTTAGCCTACAGGTAAAGGGCTCCAGATGGAAAGCATTACTTCAATAAAGAAGAATGTACTTATATAATGAATGTACTTACGTGGAGGAGATTCCTCAAGCTGTGTGTAGAGCTTTTTTATTTCCCAGCTCTTCTTTGCTTGAATTATTTTTCACCCTTTCTTCGTTCATGATAACGAATTCAGGTTCAGGAGTTGGAGGATCAGCTACGGCGATTGGAGCGTATTAACGATGGAAATGAGGGTTCAAAGAAAAGAGCCAGGCGATAAATATTGGACATCAGGCATCAATTCCCTCCCAGCCCACCATGCAATTAGGATATTTGCCGTTGTACTTCTACTTATTTTTGTTTGATAGTACATGATTGCGGTGCATGTTAGATCTAGGTGTCTAGCTAGGTAAATAAGTTAGAGCACAGAAACGGTAAGTGTCTCTAGTGTCCCATGCGGGAAATGACAGGCGATCCTTAATGTACCGATTTAGTCTAAATATAGAACGCACTAAAAACTAAAGGATTAGGGTGAAGTGCACGCCCACGCCCCGTAGACCATAGGAACTTCATGAACTTTCGTTTCAATTTAGAGCTTCAAACTTCCTAATAACCTTTTATTTGCTTTTGGCTTTCATTTGCTATAATGAAATGGTATTCTATAATCACCCACATGATCATTATGAATCCTGAATAAGCCTTTTGAGAGCTTTTATGGCCGTTTCGTCGCCTTGTGCTGCTGCTCGCTCGTACCAAACTTGAGCGTCAATCGTCGACTGGGGCAGGCCACGGCCGTGGGCGTAGAAATACGCCAAGTTGCTTTGAGCCCGCGCGTTGCCCTGTAAAGCGGCGGCGTAGTACCACTGCAGGGCGTCTGCATCGGAAGCTTCCACCCCTTTGCCATACTCGCAAAGCAAGCCAAGGTTGTTCTGAGCGGCGGCGTGGCCACCGTCAGCGGCCTCGCGGTACCAGTGCGCTGCTCTAATATAAGACTGCGCCACACCTCGCCCATGCCTTCATCAAACATGTCCACGACGAAAGGAAAGCAAAGACGCAGACAACATTAACTTCGTGCAATTCGATTGACACACGTTAGGCCGAAAATCAAAGTGAGAGAGAAACTCAAGAATCATACTATCTGTAGTATTGGAATTGTATTTGAATCAAGTCTTACTCGAACATGACGCCGAGGTTGAATTCTGCTGCCATGTGCCCTTGCTCAGCTGCTAACTGAAACCAACGCACAGCTTCTGCTTCATTGGAGCAGTCTCTTGCGCTAACCCGAGAAGTGTTGTCCATGCTGCTCCTGTCAGCGTCCAACGAATCCTTGGTACGGCCCTTGTGGTACAAGTTTCCCAGGTTGAATTGCGCGTCTGCAAGCCCTTGAGACGCCGCCGCTTGATACCACCGAGTCGCGTCACTGTCGCTTTGAAGCACCCCACGGCCCTGCAATAATAGCAGAAATAAAAATCGTACAAAATATGGTGTAAAAGTTAGGACTCGAAGACATTCCATCAACTTATTTGCATTTCCACATTCATAAACTTCTCTGTATTGTACATGTATTTTGGGTGGTGTCGAGAATGTGATAAGAAGTAGATAATTTGATCTGCACATGGTAAATTGTAACAAGAACCTGCTCGTAGAGCACCCCAAGGTTGCATTGCGCTTTCGCATCACCCTGTAAAGCAGCAGCAAGGTACCACTTGGCTGCATGCTTTGCAGCATTCTCACGGCTACTGAAAGCAGCACCACTACAACCATCTCTACCATCAGCTGTACCACCATCAGCGCGGCCGTGTTCGCACAAGAAGCCCAAAGCAAACTGCGCTGCGGCTAAGCCGACTGTTGCTGCTCTTTCATGCCAGTGGGCTGCCTCACAATCGCTCTGCGGTACTCCGCGCCCTTTCTCGTACAAGCAGCCCAAGTTGTGCATGGCTAAAGCAGAGCCTTCTTTCGCAGCACTTTCCCACAAGCGAATCACGGCTGCGAGCTCTCGACGCTCAGCTGGAGAAGGATCCGCAAACGTAGCTTCGCCGCGGGCTACGTGTCGCTTGAGCACGAAGTACCTGATAGAGTTGAAATGAAGAAGTGAGTGATTTGTGTGTGCACACCAACACAAACACAGAGGAAGTAGTTCCTGTACTCTGAAAGAAACTCCTGTCCTCAATATGCATTGAAGAGCTCTCTGTTGCACTGTCTTTATAGACAAAGGCCTGAGTGTAAAAGCACATACGCAATTTACACGTGTATTCCTATGTACCGCCACGTCGCTTCATCGCACAGTTGGTCCGGGCCTGGAGGTAAGGCCGCGCGGCACATGGGACACGCCTGAGACACGCCAGCCGCTCGGAGGCCGGCCACACACGCTACATGGAAGGAATGCCGGCAAGGCAACAAACAAGAAGCTTCTTGCGTTAAGGGTTCCAGGCAAATGACGCAATCAGCATGGTTGAAGGCTGTCTCCGTATCATCTGATGTGATTTCAATGCTATCGCCGTCTTTGCCTGAATCGTTTCTTAACGACTTGTCAACGTTCTGATTCAGCGACGAAGCCCCTGATATCCCGTCAATACTATTTTCATGCATTGTATGCCGATGTTGGCTTTCAAGTTCAACTCTGGCTTCCCCGTCGCCCAATTCTCTGTATGTGTTGTGTAGAGGGCTTCCCACGACTTGTGGCAACGAATTGGAAGACGAAGATTGCCATGATTCGTTGGCGTGATCAGCAAAAGCAGTTGGTGTCGACGCAGAGGACATGACAGTGGTCGGAGAATAGGTCGGCTTAAACGATGCTGACACGTTAGTCGGGTTTTCTGGTTCAACAAGAGATGTTCCGGTATTGTTGCTTTGCACACTTAGCGCGTGGTTTTCTTCTTCCTCTTCATCAATAAACCTTCGGTTTTGGTCCATAACTAATGGCACGGCAAATTCCAGTGTTTCTTCGCATTCTACTAGTCCAGTAGAAGTGTCAGGTGGTAATGGAATGGGCAGCAATTGTCCTTCGTCGTCGTAATCTTCAGCTGCTGCACCGTGTGCACAGGCAGCCGCAGCAACCTGAACGGCTGCCAGAGAAGCCATACGCGTCTTGGCTTTGGACACTTCGGCTTTGAAGGAATCGAGATCTGTTACAGGTTGACCACCTACGGCCGTGCAGCGCCAACCAGTTGCGATGCCGCGAGCTTCAGCCTGAGAGCCCGCTTGCACTGCATATACCATCAACGATTGCCGCCCCAAATGCATACCAAAGGGCTGCGCGAAATTCACTGCCATCGACACGTTCTGCTCCCGTTTTTCAGTTCGAGGTCTTGTTGGCGGTGCAACCACTTTTGGGGCCAACAATGGCACATTAACACATGTCTCGGCCTCGGCGGGTTTAAGTTGTTCAGGTGATGGTGGCGAGTGGAGAGGCAGAGAAGACGATGCGGCAGAATTGACATTTGATGGACATAGCCTGCTCGCAGCAGGTGGTGAAACAGAGGCAGCGTTTGACGATAGTGCCAGTAAATCGCACGCCACATAGTCAGCGCTGCTGCTTCGCTTTCGAGTGCGTGCGCCAGGTGATATGTGCTTTCGATGGATAGACACATTCGGAGAGAGGCTCGAAGAACGCGACGGCACCACGGATTTACCCACGGGAGAAGCTGTATATGATGCTGTTGAAGATGAAGAACTCAATCGAGTTTTTTCCAGATTGAGACGGTGCGCAGAGAACGTAAATGTTTGTTGCCTTCTACGTACCCCAAACGTTGCTTCTACATCGCCATCGTCATGTAGCTTTGATACAGTACCCAAAGTGCCCCGCGGCAAGTCGCTATCAGCACCTTTCCATGACACCACGTCACCGATTTCAAACGGTGGTAATGGTGCACCCCTCTTGCATGCTGTGTTTGAGACAGCAGTGGTAGTGCCTTCACCCTTATCGATTGCTTTGGAGCTGAGCTCAACGTTATTTCCATTACCACGGCTGCTGCAGTTGTTGTCACTGATGTGCAAGCTCTGCACTGAAAAGTGAATAGAATCGAGGCTACGGATGCGAAGGTCTTGTGGCCTTCCACTACCGGCACGACTCTTGCGACCCCTAGCACCACTTTTAAGGAAATCGTGACTGTTGCTTTTGCCATTACTGCCGATGCTACTACTGCTGCTACTCCTGCTCCCAGAGTGTTCTGGGCTATCCCACTCGTTGGAACTTCCGGAGCTGTCAGTACTGCATAAACCTGATAAAGGGCGCCTTACAAAGAGCGGCACGCTAGGCATGGATAGCATGTGTGCAGCACCGGCGCTTCCCCGCTCGGCTACTCCAACGGTGCTCCTAGCCCCAAGGACAGGTTCGCAGCTGCGGGTCGTACGAGAGCGGCGCATTCGACCCGAGTGCGTTGGAGTCGAAGTCGTGGAAACGAGAGGGTCGGACACCAAGTCAAAACCATTCCTCGAGGTTGGCAAGACATGCGTTGAGCCCACCAAATTGTCTCTCCGAGATTCAGTGACTGCTGTCTTAATAGCAGCCGAAATGACTGCCGGATCGGCAACCACTGCAGCGGATGGAGTACTTCCTCTTCCGTTGATCACTGCGCCAACCAAAGTGGGCGTTGCGCGCACCAGACTGTGAGGCTGGAGAGCAAATAGACCTTTTGGAAATCGACATTTTGCACGCCCATTAGGCATGTAACCAAGTACCTGTTGGCATTACATAAATGACCGTTCGTGAGCCCAGCTTAAACCAACAGGTTCCTAGTGAAATCATTTACTACAGCAACAATAAATGAAAAACATATGCCATTTATACCTCTCCAATGTGCCCTTTTGGGATGTCTCTGTCCCATTCCACCCATTGCACGCGATCGCCTTCCACCAAAGCTGGAACGGGCGCTCTTCGCTCCTCGAGCGGTGGGAACTTGTTCCGTTGCAAACCTGAACTTACAGTGCTGTGCCGCTCACGTGCTTTCATAGGATCACTTATCTTATAAACAAACGATAAATATTTATGCAGGACAGGGAATATATGGCAGCAAGCCCATCGTGAAGCTAGGAAGAAGCACGCTCAGGAACGTTCCTGTTCATAGCTGAAATAACCATTTGGTGAGATTTCGAGAACGTCGTCGGAACAAACAACAACTTTTCCGGGCCAGTTGAGCGAATGCCCGTGCGGGGTCATTACACTATGCCCCTGCGGGGTCGTTACGTCGTTACGTCGTTACGTCGTTACACTACAGATACGTATGATAACTGACAACCCCGCATGGGAGTTAATGATTTTCCCGAGGCCCCCGAGCTTGAACCCCGACGTTGGACCGAAAACAGTAGACTAACTGACAGAAAGAGCATTGCCGGCTTTGCTATTATTGGCGAAATACGGCGCGTGACGTACGTACCTTATTGAGTCCGAATTTCTGCTAGCTGCTAGCTGCTGGCTGCTGGCTGCTATCTGTGTCGTGTCTCAGTGGACTTCATAACGCAATCCTTAAAATAACGAACGATTACACGTGATCTAGAGCGATTTGTGTAAAACACTGAAGTCATTACTGAGATTTTGGCGTGTGGCTGCATGATGCGCAATGCGCCATAGCCATATGACATCAGTTTTATGGCCACTCGGCCATGTGTACCTGATTAGCAATTCTTCTAGTAAAAGCCCAGCAGGTCCCTTTGCATATCCGCCATAATTCCGCTTCGCTGCCGCCTTACGTCTTA
>Ga0307982_1004490_pt1 | contig 11023 bp, 4 predicted proteins | sample OrgLakmetagen989_FD_201847 | JGI IMG/M metagenome (GOLD analysis project Ga0307982, IMG submission 201847) | Saline water microbial communities from Organic Lake, Antarctica - #989 | ecosystem: Environmental > Aquatic > Non-marine Saline and Alkaline > Saline | place: Antarctica: Organic Lake... | reverse complement strand
TACCCCTTCAACGGGGTCCAGTGGAAGTCTGAGATGCATCACAGAAGAGCAAGTGCACAAGAAATTTTGGGGTGCTGTGCGGGCTTGATGTTGATGTATTTGGGAGTTGTGGGGTTCTTGAGGAATCTTCCCTCCTGTTTTACAGGGGAGGTTTCGTCTCACCGTTAATACGAGATTTAGAGAGCCGGCGAGACGTTCTTACCGGACAATCGACAGACTTGTTGAGAGATAATGATAATGAGTGCACTCAGTCCCGCCGACTCGTTCGGAGGAAAGACGCCAGTTGGAGCCTGGACTGGCCTTCTGGAGCAAATTTGCTGGCGCATAAGCGGCATAAGTACATTCTTTGTGTGCCTCTGCGACTACTGCGTACTTGTTTTTCTTTGTTATTGTTATTGTTATTGGGAGAGTATTATTAACTAGACACTAGACTAGATAATGAGTGCGGGTAAACGCACACGCAAATTACGCAAATGATTGTTGCGCCCAAATTAATATAATTTAAAAGTTTAGGAGCCCGAATGGAATTCGTCAATTCGCTGATTTACCACACCGACAACGCAAAAGCATATTATTGGCGCGGCCCAACTTCGCCCAACTCCGCATGCCAAAATAACAAAATTCCAATTGGCAATTGATTGATGACCACAGCTATCGCAAAAATCACATGTGAATAATATCTCACGCAAGCTCCATTGGGCTTAGGCCATCGGGCACAGGAAAAAGGCGCTGGGCGTCTGTTTGCGATAGGAACTTCTCGCACACGCGCTTCAACTGTTTCGGGGTGAGCTGACGATTGTTGAGTTTGATGTCACGCGCCATAGCCACGTAGTCCAATTGATGCTTGGTGAGTAGCTTGAAGGCGTATTTTTGGTCGACTTCAAGCTGAGCAAGGGCTCGTCGCCGTTCATTCACGTCTCGCTCCTGCATTTGGCCCGCCGTCGAAATGTCGAACAGTTCACACGGGTCTTGTTTCACTGCTTTATCGCCTTTGACAAAATTTTGCCCCAGTGCCATATTAGTGGTCTCCATGGCGCGGTTAGGATTGTGTGCGAGGCCGATTTTGCTGAGGTTTTGTTTGGCTGATCTGTTCGGATCCCAGTGCGCGGCGATAGACTCTGAGTTGAATACTGGTTTTAAGTAACGCAGATCTGTTTGCTTACGCAGCGCGCGAGGAATGCGGGCCTTAGCACGGTTCGATTTTCGATTGCCGTGCTTGGCCATTAGGCGGTAATACAGTTCCTACAGTACGTATGATTAAAAAGAAGCCCTCAATAAGCTTCGATTAGGGCCTGCAAAATGTGCTCTTGCTCTCTACTCCTATTCCTCGTTGACTACTCGATACTCGCTGCTTCTTCTTTATCCTCGCTTTTATTCTGGTTGTGAATTATACGTAAAACCACGCTAATTTCAGCGATTCTGTTCTCGTCAAGGTCCCTCCTGAAAGGGTTGGCGCCAATTGGCGCAGTTGTTTTTTTGCGCCTCCCCCGGGGGGAGGACTGGTATTGGTGACTATACAGGGAAGGGTGCCATTTAGGCGGCATCAAATGAGTCGCCGGGCCCGGCTCGGAAGCCAGGTTCGGGGTTCATATAGCTATCATACGCGGTCGCAGTTGTTTTTCTGTTTTCCTTCTCATCATCATCATCATCATTATTTTTATCATCATCATCATCATCAACATCCAACAGCATTCACACAGCCGGCGAAATTTTCATTCAGATTTCAACCACGAGGTCGACTCAAAGGACTTCGCCCTCAACAAATTATGTCTCGCATGTGCGTAACAACGCTGGTCGCCTTGGTATGGCTTGCACCTTTCTGCTCGTGCTCTGCCGTAAAAAAACTTCGCAAGCCGACTTTAGCACCATCACCAGCACCTACGGTCACACCTGAACCGACATTTACTTACCGACCGACTTCGGTGCCGTCGATAAGCGGACAGCCAACCAAGGAGCAAACACCGTGAGTCCTACATTATTTTCTTCTAAATGGTGGTTCTGGAGATATATTGCTGGACTAAGTGGAGACATGTTTTGACTATTTGCCTCTTATTTTTCTATCGCTATATTCACCTCCTGCGTCGTCTGCACGGATAGATTTCCGTCTATTACACCGGCATTTACGCTTCCCGTCGGAGCTGAACGCAAACTCATCTCAATCTTTCTTCCGATTGGTTGCGCCGTTCTTGGAATGCTCGTAGCGGCTTACTTGTTCATTCGAGATGGCCGCCGAGAGAAAATTCATGTAAGTACTTGATCTTGAAACTGTTGCGATGCCGTGAGAAAGATTTCGATTTAGGCTTCAAATGTGAGCAAATCATTGCAATCACGCCGCACTTTCATTATACCCATGCATTTAAATCTACTAGTCATTGTATGGGTGGAATTCCCTGCCATTTCTATCGTTGGCCTGCTTTCAGAAAAAGTACCTGGTTGGCCTAGAAGCAGATCGGGAAAAATACCGTGAGGAGGTCATCAAGAAGAAGTCCGAGTCTCCTGGATGGCTCTGGGGGAAAACCCACAAAGATCTGGACGACAAAGCACTCGCGATCATCGAGGAAGAGGTGCGATAAAACGGAGGGTGGCTACCAACTGTCATTTTCATGTGCGGAAGACCAATTGTATTCACTGTAGAGTTTGTAGGTCTCAATGGCGTATCGAGTAACGTTCGAAAATCAACCTTGCTTAAACTGGATGCTTCGAGGAGGTTTCTGCGTGATGGGTTATATCTGTAAATCACCAGGTGCTCAAGAAATACCCCGACGATTTGGACCACCCTCCCGATTACGGGCACACCCACATCGCAGTCGTTAACTTTGTCCTCAAGTGGTACCAAAAGGCATACTTCGTAGTCTGGCGTCTCTTTCTGCAGGTTCGATGGCATGGCCCTTCTTTAAAAATGATTCCTTCTTGCTGTGTTCTACCTTCTTTCTTTTTTTAATTCAACGAAGCTCACATCGAAATCTGATCATCTCGCTGAATTAGTTATGCACCTGTGAAGTTCCCTGACTTTCTTATGTGTACCTTCTCTTTCTGATTGCTTACAGGGTGACATCGAGAAGGACTATGACATGGAAAACCGCGCCAATTCTGCGCGCGCTGCACTTCTCGGGAGCAATCCTACGGATCCCGCGGCAGCACTTGACGAGACGGCAACTCCAGCAAAATCCTCTCCTGTCGCTCAAGAAGAAGTTGACGATAATGACTCCAAGGGAGAGATGGACGAATTGAGTGGCAACAAATCACCTACTGATAATAGCGCTGAAGGCGCGCCGGCTCACAAACATCATGCAGCTATTGACTTCGTTAATCCGCTTCGAAAGCAAGGATCGTTTGGGGACAATCTCCTGAAGCAAATGTCCAACTTGGCCAGTCCTATACACAAGCAAGGCTCCCTGGGCCAGTCTGCTGCCTTGGATGCGACTCAATCCGCCGTTGGCGGGGAAGCCGACGACGCAAGTGGCGAAGTATTGGGGTTCCCCAAGGACTGTGGCCCTCGCGAAGGCGTTCTCATTTTGAGCTACAAGCGGGCCATGCACGTACGTGCCATGAACCACCCGCACTTGTCCTTCGAGCGGCGTGGGAAAAACCAGAAGTGGAGGTGCACCACCGATGGTTTCTTTGACACCAAGATCACGGATTGCATAACTTCGAACCGCCTGCCCACTCCTGAGTCGGAAAAGAAGGAGAGGGATCGTGCTGCCAAGCGACGAGAAAAATGGCTTATTAAGTCAGGCGTTGAAAATAATGAAGTCAAGCAAATTGTGGCGTCGGAGTTCCCTCCAGTAGATCCATATGCGCCCGTGTATTACATCGTGTCATTTCCGCTGGACTACGACATCGGCATGCACGCGTGTGTGCCCTTCACTGTGGGTTGTGGCATCAGCGACTGCCAGCGTGCTGTCGGATGCTTAGACCCAAAGCCTCTGGAAGAACCGTTGGCCCAGTACGGTCTCGGGATCATGCTCTACTTCAAGTTTCAGAAAGCCATGATACACTACTTTGCAGCGTATGCAGTGCTTGCCAGTGTCGCACTGTACTTCAATTACGAGGGAAGTGGCTACTCGCCAGAGCTGAAGAATAGCATGATCGAGCAATCGGGTTTGTCGGCGACTGTTTTTTTCACGACGCTGGGAAGCTGGAGTGAAAAGAACGTGCAGTGCCGTTCGGAAAATGAAGGGAGCTCTTTTTCCCTCGAATGCCCTACGGGTGTCTTTACTTCGGTGGAAGCATATTACGGCCAGCCTACGGGTACGTGCAGTTGCCCTGTAGAGCAGCAAGTCGACAGCGAAGGCGAGTGCCCTGCCGATCCTAGCTATGATCGCTATTCATGGGGGGAATGTGCAAGTTCGACTACTTCTTCTTGGAGTAAAAATGCCACCAATGTCTCCGCCGTTCGCTCATTCACCACTACCGAAGAGTACTGCTTGCGCGGCTACACACCGTATGGTTCAGTCTGCTGTGCACACAGATCTACGGGCACCACACACATGCCTGACTTCAGTGATTTGCTCCCCGCTGATAAAGCTGGCTGCCACTCGCAAAGCGTACAGTACGTTGCGAATGCGCGGTGCTTGGGCCAAAAGAATTGCACGCTCGATGTGTCCGGCAACCACACTTATGAGTGGGACATCGAAACGATATCGGTCCTTGGTAACGACATTGAGCTGGGTTGCGGCGGCGATTCGAATGCCTTGAATTGTTCCGTGACTCTCAATCAGGGCAATTTCTCGGAGTGTGATCCAAAGTATGGCATCAGGAAGAATGGGAAGTACAAGATGTTTGTAGTGGGTACTTGCTGGTCAAACACCATGACCGTGAATGGCCATACTTATTCTAAGAAGAACGTGGCCATGACCTTTGCATACCTAGATGCTTTTATGATCGCAGTGCTGATGTTGCTGGTCGACTGGGTCAAGCGGCGTGAGCTGGATGAAGTCGAAGAACACGATGCGTCTAGATGCACTGCTGCCGATTTCACAGTGCGAATCTTAGAGCTGCCCGTGGCCTACTCGGACTCAGACGTTGACGCTCTGCGCAAGGAGCTGACAGACCACTTGGAGAAGACAGTGCTTGCCACTTTGCCTGGAAAGCACCACGAACCACCAGTACCCAGTCGGGTAGTGGACATCAACTTTGGTTACGATGACCAGTCGGTAAGTAAATTGCTGGCGTCAACGTCTAAAAGTCTATCATCATGCCTGTATTGAGTTCAAATTCTTAATTACTTCGCAATTGACGCTCTGTGGCCTCTCGAATGCCATTTCTAGCTCATAACTTCGTCAATCTCTATCTCCATCTTACATCCTTTTCGCCGTAACACCGAATTCCAACTTATGTCAACTCTTTTAGGTGTTGCGCGCAAAGCAAAAACGTGGCATGATTGCGAGGAAGTTGGATCTCGCCATGACCAGAGCTCGGCTCCTCGAGTCGTATGGCACCCATAAGGGTAGCAGCAACAAGAGCAAGAAAGCTGCTGCGATCGTACGTGCACTCTCTGTGTCCTTTCAAGAGCAGTGCAAGATTTTGGAGACAGCACCTGCCCGTAAAGTACGCACGGCATTTGTGACCTTTGAAACCAGGCGTATGCGGGACGAGTGCCAATGCTTGTACCAAGACCGCGGGTGGTTTACCGGCTTATGCCAGCGCAAGGGCATGTACTTTGAAGCTACTGACGAAGATATGAAAAAGAAGTGCGCTGGTTTCACTATCAAGACCGTGTTAGCACCTGAGCCAGACAATCTCGTGTGGGAAAATCTTGGCTTGAATCTTCTAGAGCGGGTGCTGCGGCTCTTTCTGAGCCTTGTCTTCACGTTTGTCTTCCTTGTCGTCTGCTTTTCACTCGTGGTGGTGGCCAAAACGGAGCAGATGAGGATGGAAGCCGAAATTCCGGTGATGGACTGCACTCCTTACACGGTGAAACCATTTGATGTTCTCAACTACACCAAGATCGAACAAGGGCCATATTACAACTACAAGGTTAATAATTCGTTGGTGCGGCGGCCTGGCACAGGTTACACTTACGAGCCGGGCGAGTGGGAGGACATTATTACTCCGCAAAGAATCCTTGAAGATCAAAATTACCTGGATTACAATTTGACCGAGGGAAATACAGGCCTTGTGGCTTGTTTCTGCTCCGCCGTGGCATATGAAACTGGCGCAGGGTGCACAGACGCGTTCGGCACCAGTAACGGCAAGTGTGGCGTTGAAAAAATGTACGACTTTGATTTCGTCAATAAAGCGGGCGAAGTACGCCACTACTGCGAAGAGTGGGCCCTTGCGACTGCCCAACTGTACAGTATCACGTATGGCATGATTGCTGCCGTGCTAGCAATCAACGTCTTTCTAAAGATTCTGCTCAAGAAGTTTGTTGAAATTGAAGCCCCGGAGTCGGAAACAGCTCGTATTGTTAGCTTAACTATCAAGCTTTTCCTTGCTCTCCTCATGAACACAGCGCTTATTGTTCTTGTGATTCAGGGCAACATCCAGTCTCTGACAGGCGGAAGCACCATTGTCGATCAGGCGTTGCGAAATGTAGACGTCATGCAGGGCAGTTTCGGTGACTTCAGCGCTGGGTGGTACTTCACAGTTGGCAGCGCGATTGCCATAACTATGTTGGGGACCGTGATCGCGCCACAAATCAACAAAGTTGTCACTATTTTCAGCAGCAAGTTGGCACAGTGCCAAGACCGTGGTTGCCGTTCGTCGAAGCATGTCGGAGTAACGCACCGATCGACCCAGCACGATTTGGAAGAGCTTTACCTGGGGCCAGAAATGAGTTTGGAATTGATGTACGCCGACTTCTTGAACCAATTTTTTGTCTGCCTCATGTTCAACGCCGGCATGCCCGTCCTCACCATCATATTCTTTTGCTTCGTGAGCTTGACCTATTTCTTTGACAAAGTGACCTTCTTGCGGCTCTACCGTTTACCTCCCGCGTTTGATGCTACGGCTGCTCTCGCAACCACGAGTATTTTGGGTTACGCCGTGGTGCTCCACCTATTGTTTGCAATTTGGATGTACTCCAACCCTGACATCTTTGAGCTCCAAAGTTTTTTCAATGTAGGCGAGGCAACTTCAACGCTTATGACCGAAACCATTACCACGTTTGCGCCTTTCAATGCTTCCAATGCTACCAACGGCACAAACATTACACTCAACGCTAACAAACACGGCTTCATCTATGATTTACCGTCAACTTATCCTAATACGTCGAATGCAACTGGCATCTACACTTCTGAGAATTCATCGTATTATCAAGAAAATCTGGCGCTCGCGGACGTGGGTGATTCGCTTGCGGCAGTTTCCGAGTTTCAGATCGGAGCACGCATTGTGCAGTCGGTCCAGACTGCAGCATATCTCCCTCTCCTTGCCATCTTCCTCATCTCTTGGTCCGTGGTTACCCTGGGTAATGTTTTTCCCCGCTGCAAGAAAGACGTGGAAGAAGTGCAGCTGGAGAAAATCGCGATGCTGGCAGCAGAAAAGAAGGACGCCGAGGATGCAGCAGCAGCCGCACGAGTGGCACTTCAAGAAGCCAAAGAATCGAGCGAGGCCGACGCTCCGACTGGCGAAGGTGATGATGGGGTCAAGGCGCCCGCAGACGGTAACCCTAGAGGTAGCGGCGAAAAGGGCGAAGCTGGCAACGAAGAAGAGCCCTCCAATAGAACCAGGGACCGACGCAGTACCAGCATGGAGAGGCTGAACGCCAGCGTGGGGCGCCTGACGCGCGGCAGCAACGACAAAGACGACTACGAGTCCATCAAAGCAGCGGTGTTGGCGGCGAAACTCGAAGCATTGACCCATGACATCAAGAAAGCGGACGAACGCGCTCAGCAAATGGCCATTGCGCTGCGCAAGAGCGAGGGTCTAGACGACTTGAAGTACTACGAGTCGCTGCCTACGAATCTTCTTGAAAGTCGCCTCGCTCTGAACCAGCTCGACGAAATGGTGCTACAAGAGTATCAACTTGAGCTCAACCGCCGTAGATTGCGCACTGCATCGCAACTTCTTTCCAGCCAAGACAGCGCGGTAGGTGCAGTCGCTGAAGTAGGCAGCGGCGGTCCTGCTGCCGAGAAGTTGCGACCAGATAAGGAATCTGTCGTTACTTCTCCTCCATCTCCTACAGCAAATGGTGAAGTGGGCGCAACCGTCTTTCTTGACGGTCTGGAGACGTACAACATGGCGGGCAATCAAAAGCATGTTGAACGGTACGGCCTTGACTCCGCGTCCATGGTGCTTTACTCCAAGGGCAAGCTCAAGGTGGACATGAAGCTTTACTTAGAAGATCTGCAAAACTTGAGCCATTCGGGCCCCATTGCGTGTCTCAAAGGCTACTTGCTGAGCCAACACCACCACCTTGAAGACTCTTTTCCTCGACCTGACGTCGAAATTGAGACCTTGGCGCGGCGCCCTCCATCGGAGGTGGACAAGCCACTCGGCCGCGTCAACCAAACAGGCGCTGTGGCACGAACCTTGTCTGTACTGGGTGTGCCTTCCCACAAGACCACGGGTCCCATGGTTGTGCTCAACTTACCAGTGCCACTGGACCTCTTTGAGCCGACGCCATCCAGCACTCTTCACTCAACAGCAACCGAAATGGTGGAGACCCACCGTTTCGTGACCGTGGACGTTCCAGGCCTTGGCTACGTGCGCATCTGCCTGCCGAAAGGGGTGGGCTCCGCAGGCGTCCCCGAAATTCAACTCTCAATCCCCGCCGTAGATGTGATGTTCGATGCACCGCAAGAATGCTGTGGGGGCTGCCTGAGCTGCTTTTGCCTCTGCAAGCACGCGAAAAACCTGAAATGCGCTGTTGCCAGTGCCACCAGTGCTGTGAATGCCCAAGCAGCCAAGAGCGAAACCGAGCTCACGTCCCAAGATCGTACGACGCGCGCCAGTTCCATGGACTTGCCGGCCACTGAAGCGGCTGTCGCGGCGCTCGCTGACGCCGCAGCGGATGCTACGCAGGCTGCCGCTGCGCGCAAGCAAGAACGGTCGGCCCTGGAAGCGGAGAGCCGCAAAGCACACTTCGCCAAGAAGTACAAGACCGAACACGCCATTGTGGCGCAAGAGTACACGGTGTTTGCCCCTGAAGAAGTGGTGCTCGAAGCCCGCGTGCCTGTGCTGGTCAACACAGTGGGGAGGATGTTTGCGAAATGGCCGTACAAAGCCAAAGAAGGTGCTGAGCTCCGTTTTCATTTACCTGGTATTTCCAAAGGGTTCCACGGCCATTTCCCAGACTACAGCATTATGCGGCCAACCTTGGGCCCTGACGGAAAAACTGCTACTAACGTGGACTTTGCATCTCTCAAGACATGTGGGTGGGCCACTGTAGTGCCAGAAATGGAGCACGGCTTATACGAAGCTACCAAGAAAGACATGGAGCATGGAGGCGTGTCAAAAGCCACCAAGAAAAAGCGCCACAAAATGAACAAAGCCAAGGCTAAGGCAGCGAAGGTCGCCCTCGCCGAAGCTAAGAAGAGGAACGAAGCGGGCGGGGAAGACGACGACGCTGCAACTGCAGAAGCCGGCGGGATGGGCCATCTCAAGTCGAAAGACCGATCTATTCATTTGCAAGTGGAAGCTTTCTGCCCTCAACCCGTGCTGAAATCCTTCCACGACGCCCCTTTGTGGCAGACGCTTGGGGAGTGCGCAGGGCGGCCCAGTTCCTTGGAAGCAAGCATGCCTGGCCACGCGGCCGTTCTTGTGCTGCGCCACCGCGCCGACGCCTTCTTGGGTGCCTCGGTGCGCGTCAAGCTTTCAACGAATCCCATGGTGGCGCTGCACGGTCAGAGGGCTACCGGCTATGTGCCAGGAGCTTGCTTGGGTGGAGGCAGCGATGGCAAGGTGAACTTCGCGTTCTTCGCCGAAGATGTGGTGCTGACGCCAGGCGTGCACGGGCGGCTGGTCGCTACGCGCGGGTTTCTGCCGTGGCCGGCGGACTGGGAAGTTGGGCCGAAGTCGGGTCTAGCGCACGAGCAGCTGGTGCCTTATCTAGACGAGTGCTTTGTGGACTACCCCGCAGTGCCAACGGGTGCCAACGGCGACGGCGAGAAAGTTCACGAGCGGCGGCTTAGCGGCGTCGACCTTGAAGAGTCAGCGGCCAAAGGCGTGTCGCGCGATTACGGGTGCTGCAAGGGCAAAGACGAAGCAATGGTGCCACGGCGGCGCTCTTCAGCTGCTTCACTGGCGGCCGCCGGAGTGGGCGCCGAAATCGCGACGCTAGAAGGCCATTCTTGGGCCACTGGTAAGTTGCCGGATATAGCGCCCCCGAAACTTCGTGCGGCGCTCGGCGAGCTGCTGCCGGATGCTCGAGGGGACAAGGCCGTCTACGATGGAGTTCAGGTGAAGCGGCAAGAGTACTTGGTGGTCGCCAACAAGCACGCGGAATACAAGCACGGGAGCGGGAAGCACTGGCTCTCACAAGAGCACCGCCTCGCAGTGCCTCTGTTGGGCCATCTGCATGCTGTCTTTCCGCCTCAGACTTTGGCTGGTAGCACCCACCTCAACTTCGAGCTCCCAGCGATCACTGCGCCCAAGCCGAACCACTGGAACACGCCTGAGGCACGCCGCAAGGCTCAGCCCAAGAAGAGCAGCAGCCAGGGGTGGTGCTGCGCGGCGAAAGTGCAGGAAGAGATCGCGTACCAAGTGGGCTGGGCGTGCTGCGCGCTGCCGTCGTGGGCTCACAAGGCGGTGTCCGAAGCGCAAGGGGATTCTGATGGCGAAAAGACCGAGCACCCACCGGTGGTGCTGTTGCTGCCGCTCATGGTGCCTCACGACGCTTGGAAGAGGTCAGAAGACAACCGTATTCATGCGGTGGCGGCCCTGCGCAAAGCGTGTAAGATGCCTCATGTCTATCCTCACAAGCAGCACACTGCAGCCAGCCCCAAGTATGACAGCCCCAAGACTGCGGGATCGACCAAGACCACCGACGAGAATTCGGACTCCGATTCGGGAGAAGACGACGAGGCCTCGAGTGGCGATGACAACACCAAGGAGCTGATGCACGTGCTTGCTGGCGCCATCA
>Ga0307982_1004489_pt1 | contig 11024 bp, 10 predicted proteins | sample OrgLakmetagen989_FD_201847 | JGI IMG/M metagenome (GOLD analysis project Ga0307982, IMG submission 201847) | Saline water microbial communities from Organic Lake, Antarctica - #989 | ecosystem: Environmental > Aquatic > Non-marine Saline and Alkaline > Saline | place: Antarctica: Organic Lake... | reverse complement strand
GATCGATAAATTGGCTCGATTGTTAAATTACCGGTGCTTCTAGTCTCGTTGGCGCGGCGGGGTGGAGGTGATGACGTCATTCCTACCCCCAAAGGAGGCGACATGGTGACTCGGGTTGTTCTGGTCAAAACAGGGCTCCTCCTTTCGTGCCTCGAGTGCAACGCGACGCAGCCCAGTCGAATAAGAAGCCACATAACCCCCGCGCACCATGGTTCCTTAGTTGACCACAGGGAAAGGGCCTGTCTAGTTGTCTAAGCTGGCATCTGCTCAGTCGGTGGAGATGGGTGCGGCGAAAACAGGTCCAAGGAGCACGAAGCAAAAAAGAAGAAAAATCATTCTTACATTCGGCTCTATTACAACAAATAGGATACCTGCAGCCTAGAGATACCATATCCACCCTGTAATTGTGAGACTACATAAGCCGCCCCCTGCTCACCAGAAGGGCATCATTCAAATAACTCAGCTTAATGAACACAACGAGGACTCGAAAAGTTTCTTCTGGTATAAGTTTCATTGCATTCCTCACCCTGCCTTTTAAACCCCAAATACCAACCTTTTGGGGCCCAAGTATAAGAGTTCGATTCCCATCTCTTCGAGTGGTTATCTGAAAAGAATCAGGGATGTGGAAAAAAGAATTCAAAGTGCTCTGGGGCCGATTCCAAGAACATTTCCACATTTCTAAACATTTTTTTCATGGATGGTGATGGGTAGACAATTCTATTGCCGTAACAAAGGCCGCAAGAAGAGTTACTCTATGCACATGAAAACAAAATTTAGATAGCAAATAAAGTAGATTCGTGTCTGTTTGGTCTTATTGCTCCATGATATATTACGGCCCTTTCGATAATATTTTATCGGTAGAATCAGATGACTTTGTATAATATCCCACGTCAACACAGCGCCGCAGAAAAAATCGCGTGTCTCATTATCAGCAAACATAAGAGCCATCATCGTATTATCATAAACACCATAAATCTCACGAATTTCTATATTGAATATCGCGGACATTCGGACATAATTTAATCACCATTACACCTCAGATATTGATCTCTTGCCCATAGCACCACTGCTGGCTTAATGGGCAATCACGTTGTTGCACCTGTTACAACCATAAGGCCCGTAATATTTTAGCCGAGTGCTGCAAACATTTTGTCTTCCTTTCACTTTTGCAATGTAGATCATCCGATAAAATAGAACAAAGGCATATTTGTGCCCTTCGAAATATTGATGATTGGGCAGAATGCATCTTTGATAAATCAGTCATATGTCAATCATATACAAAGATTCATTTTCAATTGAACACATACATATTGAAGAATGGTTATAATAGTGGTAACTGACTATGGTTTGACCAGCAGTTGTTTATTGCGGAGCAATTTCTTGAGCATCTACTAGAACCATAAGCAAAAACTCATTGATGCTAAAGTGGCCAGCATCGCTGCTTCTTGCCCAGTCGCCAGCTTTATCGGTACCAGTCATTATTATAAATGATGCGATTCCTTAGTTTGGGAGTCAAAACCATCCCTGAAAGTGTCGAGTAGCGTATTCCAAGAAGGGTCGTGGAATTAAATGCACGTTCTTTGCAAATTGAAAGAAATACGAATGAGAGCACGTGCTTAGTCAAATTTCCTCAATTCACACATCATTCGAAATGTCGTGGGAAGACGGACCTTTTCTTGAATCCGCGTTTGCGGGAAACGACTTGGCTGTCGCAGTCTCATTTCAGCGACTGGGAGGACTACCGAATACGAAACTATTGAATAAGACAAGCGGACCCAATAGCAGCAGCAGCAGCAGCACCTGGAGTGGACATGCTGTTCAATGGAACCAGACGGTACGGTTCCGGGTGATCCCAAGTATCTATGATATGAGCGACGAGGAGCGTCGAGATCTCTGGTGGACAGCGGATGATCTCGTGCACTTCGCAAGCAACGAGATACGAAGACGAAAATATCGGTGCGTCCCCCTAAAAACTGTTGCGAGAGCGTCTTCTAGAGTTGACCCGTCCTCGTTTTGCACAGTCGATAATGGATATGATGCGCGTACTCATAAATATTTGTAACATCATTATTGATGCGATGCGCCGCTGCCCCTTATTTTTGCCTTTCTTTGTCTGCAAGGCGAGAATGTTTTCAAGAGGCTCCCTGCTGCGTTGCACTCCAAGATTTGGACCTTGAGGCTACAAACGTAGATGAGCCGCCTTTGCTTCCAACTGCTCTGTGTAAGTTCTTGAAGAATGATGACGAATTCTTCTCTAACATTTCGCCAGCGCAATCCCCTGACGCCATTTGGGCGTTGTAAACTCTGAAGGAGGAGCTGAGAGCTGAGCGCAAGAAGAACTGGGCAACTTTGAATGTATAACTTCGAAAACATATATGACTTCATATCAAGCCAAAAAGTTCTGATTTATAATTGATTTTCCAGCAGGGGCAGATCTATCATTTTATTCATCAAAATTGTATATTGTACATACATTGCGGCACCTTTGTCATACTTTATGAACTACTAATCAATGGAATATTGACACCAACGATTTTTTACAAGAAAGGAACGAATTTGCGAATTTGCTTTCCACTTTCAACCTTACCAGCAGATCAGAGCCTTTTAGAAGTCGATTTTAAGTGCTGACTTCTCACTTCAAAATCCGTTCAGTGAACAGTCACACCTATAGCTATAATTCGTTCCCATCACTGGGCGGTGTTATTTCTGTACCCGGTAAAATCTACCTACGTGCATTCAAACGACTTGCAGGCATTTGAAGGCAATAATTCGAGTCAATTCGAGACAAGAGGTAAGCGGGCTCTATCCCTCTCGATCCAAAAGGCACTCCGCACTTGCTTTGTTTGCGCAACGCACGCGCATTCCCACTTCTGCCCGCAGCATTGGCTTCTGTGTCATTTGGGTTTGTATTAGTTCGAGTTCGAGTTCGATCCAAAAGGCTTACAAATCTTATCTCTAGCTCTGAGCATCCACATAAGAATTGCTGAGTTCTAATTGGGAGAGCAGCACTAGAATGCAAACGGCAAACGGCTACTCTCTGTAGAAGTACGTGTACCGGTACCGGCACAGGAAGTAACCCACGAAGAGGGTACCGAAGTGATGGGTCTGCTCTCGATTCTCAAAGCTTCCTTTAGTGGAAAGAAGAAAGGAGCTGCCGGGCAAACGAGGATAGATAAGTAGACGAGGAAGAAGATGCGAAGCTGCCTGAGTGCACAGCAACAAGAGCGGAGGAGTTTAGGAGTCACTTCTCTATTTCCTACTGTTTTCGAGGGCATCGCTCTCCATCAAGCGAGATTGGCCTGTATAAAATGATTCTTAGCAAGGGAGCTCCTCTGAATGTTCACCCCGAACGCCTTTCGGTGATGAGCTACAACATCCTGGCACCGGTATAGTTGATGAAAGGTTCAGCTTCTCTATAAAAACACCTACAGTAGTTGGACATGCATGATTTCTTGCCCGAGTGGAAGCTTGAGCATCCGCGATGTGAACTCCTTCCTTTTCACCTTAAACGTGGCTTTTTGATAAACTGTGATATCATCGTCTTGCCTGGCAGTTATACGTGCGTCCTGTGGATAAGCGCACTGGCTTAGTCCAAGCGTTCGCTGTATTTGCTTGGGCGAATTCTGAGGTAGTTTTAGACGACGTGAACTATTCCTTCAGCCCAATAAAGTCTCTTTGAGATATTGCTATGGCCTTTCGTTGCGTTCAATCATCTAAACAATAAACAATATTCTAGTGGATTTTGTTCTGCTCTAGTGGCACTTTGGGTATTTACTGTGCTCACAAATGCGAGTGATTCCTACCATAAATGCCGTGTGATAACCTTATAAATTGTATGCTCTATTTCTTTTGTGACGGCTGTTTTGTCAGATCTTAGCGTGGGAATCACGCCGGCCCAAAATCGCCGCTGAATTGAAAGCAGCTGCAGCCGATGTCATTTGCTTGCAAGAGGTAAAATTTGAACATCAGTTATGTGTGCCGGCATGCGTCTATTCCTTCTTCTCTTGATTGTTTTATGCACTCGAGCTCATATTTACATATCCGCCAAGTTGTAAAAGCTAAAACCCTATTATATCCTAGGTTAGGGTAGGAGGAGGTACTTGGACACGTCAATGATTCAGGCATTCTCGCCGCTCTGGCAAAACATGTAATCCAATTGTCTTTAGGTTCAATTTGAAGCTACACCTTGCCGAGAAGGTGAAGGCCACAGCGGGAAGAAAGGAAGGAGCAGTAGTAGCCAGTTTGAGCTCCCTGCGTGGTTGCGGCAGGCCCTCGAAAGCGAGTACGACTTTTCGATCCCCGCGCAGGTGTGCGATTACAAGCCCTGGCTCACCATACTTGGAGCGTGCAGTGCATGAACTGACTGTTTACCCCCACTTTTGTTCGTTAAAACATGTTCCTACGGCCTCGTGAAATGCCCTTTCCCCACCTACGTTTGAATGTCCCCGCCTACGTCCTACCCGTCTGACGGTATCGCGCGCGCGTGTGCGTGGAACGTGCGCTTGATTACAACAACAAAACGTGCAGTCGTCGCTGGCGCAAATCGCTGACCGGAACCGCCGGGTGCTCGGCCAGCTAGCGCCCATCGGCAACGCCATTTGCGTGCGGCGCAGTCGCTTGGAAATGCTGCCAATTGACAACGCCATAGGCGAGGTACAGCACCATTTTTTGGTCGGCGGCACTACCCGCTTAGTTCCTTTTGAGTTCCGTTTGTTTGTATGCGTTTGTTTGTCTCATTCTTTATTAATTTAGCATTCGTGCCAGGTGTTCTTGTTGTCGTTTAATCTCGTCTCTGGCATCTTATCTTTCTCTCGCTTTCTTATTGCTTTTGCTGTGGCTGTAAAAATAAAACGGTATGCCCCCACCGCTGCAATTACACTTAATTAACTCCAACAGGAGCGCGACGCCAACACCCGCGTAGCTGTGCTAGTGCGCGGCCGGCAGTCTACTCATCCTCCTTCTTCTACAAATGGCAGTAGCAGCAGTGGCACTGGCAGCCTAGCAGCCCTAGGCCCTACCGCAGTAGTGTCGGTGCATCTCGACGCGACGAGGGAAGAAAAGGTGCAATTGTGCGTGCGAAGCATTCTTTTATGTATATATTTTCTAACAATTTGTGCATGTGCGTGATTCTTTACATCTGCTTACTGAATAAGGCGCTTATTTTTTCTTATATCAGTGTGCACTTCCTGATTTTTTTAATGGTTCAAACCAGCGCGTGAAGCAATTGAGCAAATGTTTAGCCGCTGCTCGTCGGTTGGGCACTCGGCAAGTGGTAAGATTTAAGCACGACTTATGACTGTGTAGGAATTGCTAGCGCCGATTCTGGCGCTCCGAGCTTTGCCGATACCATGCAGGGTTTGTTTGAAATGGTAGGCATACATTAGAAGAAGTAACATATGCAAATCTGTAAATGCTCATCTTTTCTTTGCAAACACTACCACTACCGTTATAGGTCATCGCTGGCGACATGAACGCGGAGTGCTTCCGGGGCTCTTGCGTTGCAGAGCTAATTGCTCGAGACTACGGCAACGAAGTTGACTTAAGAGCGCCCCTAGGCGCTTCAGGGAGCGGCTACAGCGGCAGCAGCAGCAGCATCGATGCCACCATTTCTAGTTCTCTCGTTGGAGCAGCAGTTGTGGGGCACCATCCGCGGAAAGAAGCTACCCCGCAGGAAATTGCTCGGGAGTGCGCGAGTGTGCTCCGACTCACGGAGGACATTCCCACCGCTCCGAGTGCTCCTGCTTCTGCTGCTGCTGCTGTTGCTGCTGAGGGCAATGGCCCAACGCCAGGCGCGGCTGAGGCCGAGGAACCGTCGGCTCCGCCGGCTTCGGAGACCGACCCGTCGGCAGCTCAGACCGGGGGCCCGTCGGCTGTTCAGTTGGCGGAGTGGAATGCCCTGAGGCTGGAAGCTTCCTCCATCCCATCGCGAGCGCGCATCCCACTGGCAAGAGCCCCCACCGGTTACACGCGAGCTGCACACGACCACGGACAGGTTTTAGCGTACAATGAAAAAAGTATTTGCCTTTTTACGCTCTTGGGCTGTTTTTACTAATAAGCATTGCAATTTTGCCTTGGCGTGTGTAACTTTGAAGCCTTTTTTTTCCTGATAGCGGCATCAGACTACGGTGAACCTTGTGACTCTATTGACAAAAGCAACTTCTTTCTTCTCGAGTATTTGCCCTCATCTCTCATTGCGTGGCCTTTACACAGACATCAGGTCCCTGCCGTTCTTGGCGGTTGGATCACATTTTCTTCACCGACAACAGCAGCAGCGGTAACGACAGCAGCGCGAGCGAGAGTGGAGGTTTAGCACTTGCTCAGGTGTGGTTTAGTGTCTTCGAAAGCGCTCGCACATCTGCTTGGTTCAACTGTTCCTAGTAGCTCTCGTCCTTGGCATTTGCATCGTGTGTACTCAACTGTTTGGCTGTTGTGTCTTGTTCCTAAGTATTGCGTGCCCATTTTCCCCCAGGTGTACTCGGGCTTAGAAGCGCTTCCTGATGCAGCTGCTGCGGGCTTGCCCTGCGACGGTTGCCCCTCGGACCACTTACCCGTGGCTGCGACTTTCACGGTGGGAGTGCTTGGAATAATAGTCAACATGTTGCATGCACAGAGACACACACCAGAGAGCTAGCTAACACACTTCCTTCCTTTGCTATTGTGCTCGCCGCCTTTTTACATTAATGCCCTCTCCAATATTGTTGTCTTCTTTGCCTCCTATTCTCCTACGCGCACTATCTCTATTTCTTATTTCTTTTTATCCCGTCTCATTGCTTCTTTCATGAGCGCGCTTGTATACTTATTTCTTAGGTGGCGCCAGTGCCAGCTCTCACCGATCAAGAGCGAACAACACTGCGCTCACGGTGGCAGACCATGGTGCAAGATAGTGCACAAGAAATAGCCAATCTCGAAGCGGAATTGGACGCTGCTCAGGCAGACCTTGTGAGAAGGGAAGTAGAGGCTGCAGAGGCTGCTTTTGAGACTGTTGCAGTTGCTAGTAATGCTGCGAATGCTACGAATGCTGCTCCTATGGCACTTGATGAAGCAACAGCAACAGCGACAGGCATTCAGGAACCACCGCCACCACCTCAACCCGACAAAAAAAGTAAGAAAAAGAAGCAGAAAGGCAGCAGCAGCAGCAGCGGTAGTGGTGGTGGAGTTAACAGCAAGGGCAAAGGCCGACCCTCAGAAGCAGCGGTTGCACTTTTGCGCATGCGGCGAGAAAAACTGAAGGCGCTGACAGTACAGCATGATGCTCTTCGCGATGAAGCTATTCATGGTTTAACGGCCCTGGAGAGAGACGCGGCAGAAGAAGAAGGCCTGTTTGGCCTGTCACGCGTGCCTGAAGGGCTATAAAAGGAATTTGTTTTTGGTTTACAAAGAGCTGGCGGATTGGCTTGTGCGTGTGCCAATGACGTAATGACGCAGTTGGCCCTGCCTTCTTTCTTTTTTCCAAACCCACTCACCCTACTCACCAAACTCGTATTTTTTTCTTCGCAATGCCGACACCTGCTACAAGGCCATATGAGTGCCATGTGGCGCAGCTTTATCCCCAACTCAGCGCAATTAGCCCCTACAAAGCAAGCGAAAGCGAAGTACGGACTTACTCGAATTATAATTGCGGAGTAGAACTCGGAACAGGCCAACAGGCGAAAAGTAACTCACAAGTAAGCGGCCCACAGGGGATATCGTAAACCAATAAATACATACAAGCGCGCAGCAACACTCCTCATCATACGTACACGTAAGCATTCTGCTCATCATTCGCAAACGTAAAAGAAAACGTGCGCATTCTGCGTACGTTTACGAATGATGAGAAGTGGCGCAGCTATAAAAAAGTTCGTTTTTAGAGCCAGCTAGGCTAGCTACTACAGATAGCTTATTACTAAATACATTGCCTACTAGCCACTTTCTCTCTCTCCGTCTATATTTACCCTAGTTGTTTGTTACCTCCGAGATCATGTTTCTGGTGCGCCGGCCGAGACTGGTTCGTCTGCGGCAGCTGCCACGGCGCACGTACAGCAGTGCTATGTGGGAGACTTTGAAACCTCAACTTCAAGGTCTCGACTTGCCCCCACGCTGGCACGAGTTTGTGGCCCGAGTTCAAGCAGCGGCTGATCCAGATGCCATATACAACCTACGAGACGGCCAGTCGCTTAAGGCATTCGGCCACTACGATTTGCCGGCTACGCCGGTGCACGACGCTTCAACGTTTGCTTTCACTCATGTGCTTCAGGTCATACGGGAAACATTAGATAACTACAAATGCGCATTTGATTATTGTCAGCCGAGTTGAATACTGAGTGTAGTTAGAATTTTATGTCTTTTCGTGATTGGTATTTCTTATGATTGTAGGCACGTGCATCTGAAATTCGACAAGAGCTCATGGCGTGGGTGGAAACTCGAGCGCCTGATTTGCATTCAAATGGTGCTCCTTCGTCGTCGCCTTATGGCTTAGAAGACGATGCCACGTGGACCACGCGCTTCTTCAACGGGGTTAGCTTTAGTGTGACTCCTATGGCATCCGAGAAAACTACGTTTGAGTACTTTTTGTTAGCTTTCTGCACCGTTCATCGCGTGTTACTTGTTGTCTGTTTTCAAAGCTTTCACTAACAATACTTTCCTCGTATGTACCTTACGCGCTTTCTACTTCGTTGTTTTCGGCCCTTTGTGCACGCTAGGAGTACGGCGACACCTTTCACGGAATAGCGCTGCGGCGCGACGGTCAACCAGCGGATGCAACTTCGGAGGCTTTTCCCATAACTCAATCGATCCTTGCGGAGCATGGCATTGACGGGGGAACGCGGCTGGTGTTTTTCGCACGACAGAAGGCGCATTCGGGCGTGAAACCACACAGGTATATAACTTTAACTTTTCGAGTGCCATGGCTTGGATACCATCTTACGCACCAGCGATTGTTAGTACTGAATGAATCAGGAAGCGAGTTGTACATGTTCCCAAGCAGAAGTCTTTGGCATGAACACCTATCTTGCTTCTTTATCCATATGATTGGTATGCTATTGCCTTTCTTCTCGCTAAAAACAGTGATTGCGTCAACTATTTGCTGACCGGCCATCTGGGGCTAGTGGTGCCCTCACCATCCTCATTGCCTTCGACAGCAGAAAGTGGCTCTACTGCTGGTTTGTCGTCGTCCGATTCGAGGCCACGAAGAGCCGCCGATCTGGCCTCCGAGGAAGGCAGCGCGTGCGGGATGCAAGTGTTGGCCAACAGTATCGAGTGGCGCGCGAACGAAGTAGTGGTGTTTCAAAACTGCTTCATGCACCACACCTGGAACAACACCCCCCATGACCGCATTCTACTGTACTTTGACTTTTGGCACCCCGACTTGTCCGACGACGAGCGAACGGCGTTGCGCGCCTTTGAGAAAGCCCGAAAAGCTGACTGGAACTCCAGCGACGGTAATTACGCACCGGCAGCAAATGGAGCGACAGGGACAGGTCCAATGGACGATGGTGGCCTGAGGCCTCTCACGAAGAACCCGCTCTCGACTTTAGGTGCTCTGCCTCAACTTAGTACTAGTGCTAGTAGTGGTATCGGTGGCGGTGCCAGTGGAGCATTGAACATCGCAGCACGGGGCGAACCTCCTCCGCCTGACTTGCTGTTCACCAAAGCTGCGGATGCACTGCTTGCTCAGCACTGGGACAGGGCCGTTGCAACCTTGCATGTGGTATGCCCACCCACGAGCCATTCACTGGCGGAGTTTAAATCGGCAGGCCGCAGGTCCGAGCTTTGGCACTGGCTGGCTCTGAAGCATGGAGGCGACCGAACAGCGATGGACCGTGCTTTGCGAGCGATGCACGACGAAGCTTTCGATGACTGAATCAAAGATGCCTTCTATTCTCCTTTGTCTTGATCTCCATTTCAGATATGCCTTTGAACTGAATTCAGCACTAAGATAATACAACGAAACGGCAATATAAAATTTCTGGATATCTCATGGAGGAGGAGAGCATGAATACAAGAAGGCCCAGTTCTCGGTGCTTGAATGCCTTTTATGCCTTTGGTTGTATCAGTATCAGCAAAAGAAAGAGCAGGGGCCCATAAGCCCATGGGCCATGAGGCATGAGGCCACTGAACATCGGTCTCTTGGTTCACTAGTCCTCTGATTGACTTCAAGGTATTTCAAAGGAGGTTCGCCCATAATACTTTGAAGTAACCCTTAAAGGGAAAAAGAAACCCATTCGTAGTGTGTTTGCTATGGCTATAATAGCCTTTTTACGATTTTGACTTGCGCGCATCGCATGCGCGTACACTTCTGCCCGCAGCATTGGCTTCTGTGCCATTTGGGTTTGTATTAGTTCGAGTTCGAGTTCGAGTTCGTAGTGTGCTTGCTATGGCTATAATAGCAGTGTGTTTGCTATGGCTATAAGCCTCCTCCTCAGCCGATTGGCCATGAAAATGACGTCAGCGCACGGAATGAATTTGAATTTGGATGGGATCGATGAAGGAAGTGAGACACAATTGCAGATAAAGACAACGACGGAAAGCTCGGAAGGAACGCGATCAGAAAATTGATCAGAGGATCTGAGGAGTGCACTCATAAAGGAATAAACTCCTCATAATACGTAAACCTACGTCCCAGGTGCTGTTCACCTGGGACGTAGGTTTACGAATGATGAGGAGTGGAAGGAATGAGGAAAGCAAAAAAATGTTGATGCTCTAATGTTGTACATTGAGAGAATACATTCTTTTTCTTTCAGTCTTGTCCTTTCCTTCGTCTTTCTTCTTCGAATTCTCTTTGAAAAAAAACTCCCTTCATTCGAGCTCGAGCTCGTCCTCATTCAAGTCGAAGTTCTCAATGCTAGGCGTGTTTTCTTCTCAGCTGCTTGATTGAAAGGATGCCAATTAATTTTAACGATGAGATTGAGCGCGAAGGGATGGATCACGATGCTAGTCCTGAGGAGCAATATTTCAATGCAGAATCACCTTCGGAAGACATCAAGTTTGAAGCGGAAGATTTACTCGAACTTGATGCTAACGACCAGCTCAACATCTTAATACTAGAA
>Ga0307982_1004488_pt1 | contig 11026 bp, 9 predicted proteins | sample OrgLakmetagen989_FD_201847 | JGI IMG/M metagenome (GOLD analysis project Ga0307982, IMG submission 201847) | Saline water microbial communities from Organic Lake, Antarctica - #989 | ecosystem: Environmental > Aquatic > Non-marine Saline and Alkaline > Saline | place: Antarctica: Organic Lake... | reverse complement strand
CCATCAGAAAGATGCTCACGAAGAAGAACTCGGCAAAGGTGACCGAGACCTTTTGCCCACTCGGATATCGCACACTGAAATTGGTGCTGTTGTTGCTGATGCTGCTCCTGCTAATGTCAGCTTGCGTGATTGAGTCATCTGGCGAAGCTAAGAATGGCTGCTTGGCCGAAGCAGGAGCTTCAGGGTCTGCGAACGGATGGCCAATGAGAACAGCATCATTATCGTGATCTAGCTCCCCGCCCCGAGTCTGTTCATACGCACACCATGACAGATTCAAAAGAAGATGGCATGGCACTGAGAATAGATATAAGTACCCTCCGATAATTTGTATCATAACATGAACACGTGCCTACGTATTGAAAGTTCAAAAATATATGACTACCTGCCAGCCGAGCCACCAGAGCAGCATTCCAACTGAAAGCACCGCCAATACGTACGTGGCCCCGCTCATTCTCGAGTTCTAACCAAGAAGAGGGTACGAACGCAAAACGCGCGAATTGAATGGCTCCTCTGTAGCTAAAAAGTGACTACAGCGACTGCTCTTGTTCTGCTAATTGTCAGGCCTCATAAGATAGGGACAGCTTTGCAATGCCATACAGAACTTCCCCAGTCAACTATACCAAACAAATTACCTGGTGCACAGCAATGTAAGCCGCGTGCTGCGTCACGTACGCAAAGCTCATGAAGCTCCCCAAGAACCCCACGCGCCCGGCCTCGGCAATTGCGCGTGCACGGGGCGTGGCTCCTCGGTTGCGGCCGTCGCGTGCAATGAACCCGCCCAGGAAGAACCCCACGAACTGCATCCGGGTGGCCACTCCGTCGACCATGCCCGAGGGCACTTGGCCGCGGCACCAAGGCTTCCATCCTGTAGCAGTGTAAGAGAAGAAGAAGAAGAAGACTTGAGAAAAGGGCGAAACAGAACACGTTCTGAAACCACTGCAATGACGATACTCCTCCTATCAGATTTGGGCTGCGTAAATCAACAAAAGAGGCTCGACATTTGGGCTCTAGCGCCTTCTTCATTGACTAGCTTCGGGATTGCGAAATGAGAGGTAAACTTCGTACCATTGTTAGCTAACTGACAAGGGTCCCTCGCGCTGTCGATGAAAAATAAGGGGATGTAGTATGTGCCGATGGCCGCTGCTCGTAGCAATGGGCAACAAAGCAGTTTGACAGTAATAAAAGATACCCGGTGCAAATAGAACTCTTTAGAGGTGCATGAATTTGTCTATAAGTCCAAGTAATAATTATAGTGGTCATGAACGTACAGGCTAGAGCACCGTAGAGCAACACGCGGGAGAGTGGGCTCCCAGCCGGTGTTGAGAAGAAGCCGCGGAAGCGCCTACCACGGCGAGAGGAAGCCGATTTCAGCTTGGGCGAAACTTGATGTGGGCCGCCAGTGAATAGTCAGACCCTCTAGAAAGTAAAATTGAATCACAGGTCCAGAGCTAATGCTAGTGTGCCCATGTTTCGAGAAAGTTTGTTGCGATTGTGCTGCAAACTACCGCAGCGCTTAAGAAATAAAGTGAGGAAGCTGCAATTTGCATTGAGACTATTGAATGAGGGCTAGACTGCCGATGATAAATGAAGAATGCGCTCTTTATAAAATGTACACCTCAAGAGAAGCGTTAGACGAACCACTTTACTTCAGAGGTTATGTTCGAGCGAATGAGCGAACTCAAGTAAACTTATCATCAGTACACAGTTTATAACCGAGAGCTGCAGCTACGTTCAGCACTACTTATTACAGTGGCTACTACTGTAAGCTACTTAGCTAAGCTTACTAAGCTTCACTAAACTGACAACTGCTAGACAACTGCTAGACGCAAGACGCCAGACTAGTACTACAGATCTATTGTGTAGCTCCTTCCTAGATCACAGTACTTACAGTAAATATTAGCTGCTGCTCATACTGTACTGTATGGTTGTGCTGCTGTGCTCCTGTGCTGCTGCTGCTGCTGCTGTAGAAGGGCAGGTCCAACAACGGCAACAGCAACAACTGTACTACTTTTTACTTACTTTTCCTTCTGTGTTCTGGTGTTCTGCAAGAAATGCTCGGATTTTGTGATTATTGTGATCTATGCTGAAACTGTGACGTACTGTCGACGGCTGTTTCTCTTCGCTCAAATTCTGTCCATCATCGGTGCAACGACGGTCGGTGTCGATGTCGTGTCTCATTTCTAGCTAGGCCGCTTGAACTCGTTTACGCTTCCAGCGGAAGTGACTCTGTCATCGTCCTCTGAGACGACCCTTTTGACGGTTTCCGCCACTTTCACCTGTCCCACAGTTCCTATACTCAAACTCAACTGCTTGACGGTGCAGTACTCTTTGTGCGCACTTCAGTGTCTACGCTGGATACCTTCGACCATACTTAGTCTCTTTGCAGTACCAAGTGTCGATGTCCACCAAAAAGAAGAACAAGAAGTCCTCAAATCCCAACGGCAAGGTTTGCAGCAACTGTTTCGCGCCGGAAACTAGAAATGCCCCGCTTTTGTCATGTGCTCGCTGCGGCCTGGCGGTCTATTGTGGCAGGGACTGCCAGCGGGCTCACTGGAAGACCAGCCACAAGCAGCACTGCGTCACGAAGGCTGACCGTGTTCCGCAGCAACAGAATCCACTGGGTGCTCATAGCTTTCCGGCAACCGGTGCACTTGAGGGGGAGAAGTGCTCTATTTGTTTGCACCTGCTCTCCGAGGAAGCAACCTATACGCTGCCGTGCACACACGTGTTTCACGGTGCATGTGTGTCAGAGTTGAGGAAACTTGGCGTTAAGCAAGCATGCCCTTTGTGTCGCGCCCCCCTGCCTCCCGGGCCTGAGAAGGTCTTCGAGGAGTCGACGCGGCGTTACATAGTGGTGAAACAGCTGGTGGATCGAGGCTATGCGTCATGGTCGGCCCTACCAACCTCGGCGCAACAAAGTATAGATGCGGCAGTCGCTGGGTGGCGGGCTGCGGCAGACGAAGGGTTTATTCTAGCCCAGCACGCTCTTGGAAATGCCTATTTTACCGGTCAAGGCGTGCCGCAGAACGACGCTGAAGCGTTGCATTGGTTCAGGAAGGCAGCTGAACAAGGGGACGCGAACTCGCAATACACTTTGGGGACTCTGCTTCACTGCGGTCGTGGCGACGCACAGAGCTGTCAGAGCGACGTTGAGGCGGCATCGTGGTGCAAAAAAGCAGCTGAACAAGGGCATGCAGTTGCGCAGAAAAACCTGGGGTTCCTGTTTGAGTGCGGCCACGGCGTAACGCAGAGTGATGACGAGGCGGCTTATTGGTACAAAAAAGCAGCCGAACAGGGAAATGCACATGGTCAGCTCAGCATGGGGTGGATGTTTGAAACCGGCCGTGGCATGACCCAGAACAATGCAGAAGCAGCAAGGCAGTACGAGGAGGCGGCCAACCAAGGAGACGCGGAAGCGCAGTGCCTCCTTGCCCAACTGTATACCGACGGCAGCGGCGTGGCACAGAGCGATGCGCAGGCGGCGCAATGGTACAAGAAGGCCGCAGACCAAGGACACGCGCAAGGACAGTTCAATCTAGCAGTTTTTTTTGTGCACGGCCGTGGCGTCACACAGAGCCATGACCAGGCGGCACATTGGTTTGGTAAAGCCGCAGATCAAGGAGTTGTGGAAGCGCAATGTGAGTTGGGCAAACATTTTTCCGCCGGTGACGGCGTGGCACAGAGCCACTCGAAGGCGGCATACTGGTATAGGAAAGCCGCTGATCAGGGCAACGCAGAGGGGCAAACTCTTCTGGGAAAGGCTTGTATGCAAGGCCGTGGCGTGGCTCGCAGCGACGAGGAGGCAGCGCGCTGGTTCAGAAAGGCAGCTGCCCAGGGGGTCAGCGAAGCGCAGGGCTTCCTCGGAAACCTGTACGGCGAAGGCCTTGGCGTGGCGCAGAACCATGTAGAGGCAGCGCGGTGGTACAAAATGGCCGCTCGCCAAGGCTGCGCAGTATCGCAAGCCAATCTTGGGAACATGTTTGTGTCTGGCCGCGGCGTTCCCCAGAGCGCGGTGAAGGCGGCAGAGTGGCTCAGAAAAGCAGCTGAGCAAGGGCACGACGGGGCGCAATTTGACTTCGGCGCCCTATGTGTAGATGGACGAGGCGTGCCGCAGAGTGATTTGGAGGCGGCTAAGTGGTGGAAAAAGGCAGCTGACCAAGGGCACATTGTTGCGCAGCGTAATTTAGGCATATTTCATGCTTCTGGCCGCGGCGTGGCACAGAGTTATGTTAAAGCGGCGCAGTGGTTCAAGAAGGCAGCCGAGCAAGGATGTCCCCAAGCTCAGTTCCTTCTTGGAAACCTTAACGATTCAGGAAAGGGCATGGCGCAGAATGTTGTGGAGGCGGCGAAGTGGTGGAAATTGGCCGCTGACCAAGGGCACGCGGAGGCACAGTGGCGCCTCGGCATGTGTTCTGAAAGTGGCCGAGGCGTAGAGTTCAGCTATGCAGAGGCGATCAAATGGTACAGAAAGGCTGCTGACCAAGGGCACCCGAAGGCACCGAGTTGCCTCGAAAGGTTACTGGAGAACAGGCGTTCTTTGGCTCGGCGCTTGGAGAATAAGGAGGCCTGATCAAGCAGGGAGCAGCTCGCTGCTTGTTTTTTTTAGTGCGAATAAGAGAAAGAGCCTAGAGTCCAAATTATTTGAATTTAAAGACTTTTATATTTCGGCCGTTGTTGGTTGTTCGCGGAAGGTGATTTCTAGTGTAATTTGCCAGCTAGGTAAGGATCTAAGTTTGTATTTTGGCCGTTGTTGGTTGTTCGCGGAAAGCGATTTCTAGTGCAAAGTGCAATACGCCAGCTAGGTAAGGTAAGGGTAAGCATCTAAGGATTCCCGCGGGAATTCCCGCGGAAAAGGAAAAGGAAAATGTTACTAACCAGACATCAGAAATGATCTTCGCGACGAAAATTTAGCAGTGCCTTTATGCGCTATGATTACTGTATGACCACGGCACGGGGCACGGGAAACCCGAGGAAAACCGCGGAAAAACCGCGGAAATGCGACGTGAAGTGAAAATTTTGAGACTGGCCCCGAAGGGCCGGAATTAGAAGACTGACAGGTAGAGAAGAAAAGCTAAGCAGAGCAGCGCAAACCAAAGCTACGAAGCTAATCAGGCGCACATGACAAAAAAAGTGAAAATTTTCACCATCGCGCGGGAATTCCGCGGAAACGGGAATCGCATACCTGTATGCCGGCATGGCACAAGCCATCGCTTTAAGTCAAATAAAATGCTAGGTGCTAATAGCGAATGCGAATATGGATAAGGCGAATGAGCGAATCGCGGAGCGCAGAGACCTCCTCCCTCTCCTTTTCACTGGCGCGTACCCTAGCGAGGCAGATGCAGATGCACCGATGCACATGCAATTCGCAATTGGAAAATTCACCGAATGCCAATAACCCCCCTACGAAACTCGGATAGCAAGAGAACCCATGCCTAAGCACAATTGGATATTTGCTCGGTCTCGCTAAGTGCGGCTCCTGGAGCCGAGAAGCAATTCCTTGTGTTCGTAGGCCAGTGAAAATTCGTGTTCACACATTTATACCTCCTGGTTCGAATTACGGGCACAGTCTGAAACGCGGGGTGATCCGAAATCTCTATACTCTTCGTAATTGCGGTCCGAAAACCCGGAAACGGTCCGAAAATCGCGGTCCATACCGCAGTCTATTTCTCCGAAAAGTTCTTCGTAACGTCCCGTAAATGTTTTTGTGGTCCGTAATTTGCACCCAAGTTTGCACAGCTTATAGAGCTACGTGACCCGTTTTGTTGAGAGCTAACCCCACTCGCGTTTAATTTCAAATAAGCTCTTATCTCAAGCCAAATCCAGCCGAATTTAGACGAAATGAAATACCAGCCCTAACCCTAATCCCACCCTACAAACCCGGAGTAAACCGAAATTAGTTCGAATGGGATGTGGTATGAATCCGTTTTGGCAAGAAAGAGGACAGGCGATTCTGAGATCGGCTGGCGCTCGGTGCCTGAGAAAACATTGAGACGATACCATTTTGGGGTGAGAATAGCGCGTAGAAATACCTTGAGAACCTGGGATGTGACATACGAACGAGCCCTCAGAGTCCCGCCGACTTGTTCGGTGGCAAGACGCCAGTTGGAGGTCACCTTTTTTTTTTTTTCCAACTCGTCCCCAAACAGTGTTACAAAGTTACAAACACCGTTTTTTATCTGGGTTGAAATGTTTACGCCAGGGTCCTGGTCGCAACAAGTCGACGTCGCACAAGAAGTAGTGTAGTCCGCGGACAAGCAAGTATACAAGCCGCGCATACATCCATCAAGGATGTCGGACAACTTGGGCGAAGAGCTCGAAAACGAAGCGGTAGATGGGGCGATGAATAGATTAGAGGAGGCTGAATCTAGTTGCTGTCAGTTATCTATGCTAATTGAAACGTATCCTCTGCCTGTCTTACTACAGTTGACGAACGAGGAAGTGCATGAATTCGGCGCGTTGAACACGCTACTCATGACCATTGTACTCATCATATGCTTCGTTGTTGCGTACCTTGGCAAGAAGTAAGCGAGTAAATAAATATTACTGGCTATGCCCACTTTATTAGGGTGCTCTAAAGGCTGCTCTTGCATGTTCTGCCAGCTGCTCTTTATCCTTGCCACACCTATTGGGTGTGTTGCGGAATAACCCTATCGAGAACTAGAAAGATATTGAGGAATACTTGGGAATATGGCTTTCTCATTTTAGGTGAATTTGGCTTATTTCGCAACAGGGTGTACCCCAACAGTGCGCCCTTTCAAGCTTTCTCTCTTTTGAATCCTCGGACCGAATCCTAGGTTTCGGTTCCACTACTTGCCGGAGTCTGCGTCGGTCATTCTCATGGGCATTGTGCTGGGCTACGTGGCTCAAAAGTTGCATTCGTCGCGCGCTGAGCTCGATGTGCTTTCCTTCTCGGTAAGAACGGGGTGGGGAAAAGGAGGGGAATATAGGGTAAAAGTAATAAGAATCAGCTCTACGTTGCTCGATGAATGCACCTTGGCTAGCTCGCATCCAATAATCATAGTGGTTAGCAGACAACCTATTGCAGTTAGTTCAAAGCCAAGCATTAGGTGCATTCGCCTTTGCTACTATATAATTCGCCTTTTTTTTCTCTGTTCGCTTGTTCGATGGACGTGTTTCTTTTCTTTCTGGCTCATTGCTACGGGCGGCGGCGGGATTGGCGGCGACATTCGCGCATGGGTCCTTCTGGCAACTAACCGTATACATTTCGAATCATCTTTACACCATACGCTCCAACGCACGCAGCCGGAAGTATTTTACTTCGGGTTATTACCGCCGCTCATTTTCAAAGCTGGCTACACGTGCCGCCGCAAAGCCTTCTTTCAGAACATCGTGCCCATTACGTTGTTCGCTGTGGTGGGCACCTTCGTGAGCACTTTTTTCATTGGCTACGCGACCTATGCTCTGGGCCGCACGGGCTGGGTGGAGATTGACGTGAGCACGCCGATCGAAAGCTTGCTCCTGGGAGCGCTCATTTCCGCGGTGAGTGAACGATAGTTCAGCTTTTTGTTGGAGAAGGGAGCAAGACAAGGAGTTATCTCGCACGCTGCACAGTCTTCTGATATTTTTGATGAACAGAAATGGTATCAAAATGCTTCGCAACTCCAACCTCTCAGACCTAGCAATCTTGCGCCATTCTTGGTTTTCTCATTTTGCACTTTTCATTGAGTGTAAGTTCCACGCAGAAATATTCAGGAGGGTTGAAATGAAGACGAACAAATAAACAAAAAAAGGTATAATGCAAGGCAGTTTTTGAAATTAAATTCTTTTCTGTTATATTACTTGATACAAGGTCAATCCAGTGGCGACGCTTTCGGTGATGGATCTCATTATGGGCTCGGAATCGCCCGGAGAAAAGTGCAATCCCCTTCTTTACTCGCTCATCTTTGGCGAATCGGTGTGTTGTGTTCACTTTCTTTTCTTTCCTTAGGGCTCTATTGCCACTTATACTTGAGCATCTCATGATACATGGGTGAATACCCTTTCCTCGTGAACTACTATTTTGAAGCCTTCAGTCTTTCGGGGATAACTAATGACTTTTGAAGGCACTTCCTTCGCACACCGTGTTCACCTTTATGGCAATTATCAACTTCACCACCATTACCACCACCACTTTTTACTACATGTAGGTGTTAAACGACGCAGTCGCCATTGTGCTGTTCCATTCGTTCAACCAATTCAAAGACCGCCTCGCCGAGACGGACGGCACCACCGAAATCGGCTGGCGTAATTCCGTCGTCGTGCAGGTTTCACAGCTCCTTGTTTCATCTTGTTTCGTGCATTCAGACGTCCTCTTTCGAGGCGATTTTTGGGACTTGAATTGAAATAGCATCACTTTCTTCACTTCGTTTCCAACGTCACGGCAGCAAGAACGGCTGTGGTGCCTCTTCTTGCGCCATGTTCGTTGTACCCTTTCTAATTCTTGTATGCTATCTTCAACGAATTGCGTCAACGAGCTGCTGCTGGTTCCTCTTCTTTAGGCGTTAACGTCATTCGTGGCGACTACCATTTTCAGCGTGTTGTTGGGCACCATGGTGGGCTTGGCCTGCTCGTACTTCATGAAAAACACCGACATATCCCATCACGCCCACCTCGAACTCGCGCTTCTCTTCCTCTTCGCGTGCGTAGAAGCTAAGACAGCCATCACTGTTTCAAGCACGCAAATTCATTTACTTCTCTTTTAAAATTGATACCTAGGTGCTGGTATTGGTATGCATTTATTATTTGCTTTGAATTGCAAATCATGAAGGGCATTCTTTCACTCTCATGTCCCATCTATTGACGTCTTAACGTGTTTCTTGTTTTTTTGCTCCCTTGCTTATATATTTCATTCAAACTCAGGTACGGTTCTTATGCCCTCTCCGAGTCCCTCGAGCTGAGTGGCATTATGTCGCTCTTCATTTGTGCGGTAGTGCTCGCTCACTATAACTCATACAATTTGTCGCCGCAGTCCGCCCGCACCGCTGAGGTTTGGCTTCGTTTGTTTTGCTCGTTCATTCATAATCTACTATGGGTAGTAGTGAAAAAAGTCTGATGTGGGGATAGTTTCTTCTGAGTGGCTTGTTTGAAGAAAAATTAAGCACAAAGCGGAGGATGCAGTCATCTTTGTCGGGAAGAAGGAAGTCTCAAGTTCCTTGTTCTGACAACCTGTGGTTCATAAGGCAGCGCTGTTTCTTCCCTCCATTCCTCTTCGCAGGTATTATAAATTTCTCATTATTTTTTTTGTGCCGTTGATGCTCATACACCAGATCACGTCCAAGACCATCGCGCAGCTGTCCGAGTTTTTCATCTTTCTGTACTTGGGGATGGGCTTTGGCACCGGCCGCTTCACCCGCTGGTCCCCCATCTTCATCGTCGCCACCATCCTGTCCGCTTTAGTTGCGCGCGCCCTCTTTACCTTTCCGCTGTCGGCGCTGGTGAACCTGCGGCGCGATCCGGAGACTCAAATTGGGTTCAAAATGCAGGTGGGAAGCAGTGCGGTCGTAGGTGGTGGTATTGTTTTTAATCGTTAGAAATATTGTAGAGCTTGTGAACGTAGGACGGGTGACAAAATGTAACGCCTGTAGTAGAGAAGGAATTTCTGAGACACATCATTCCTGTTTATCCTTACAAATTTAAAGTATTCAAATGGTTCATTGCCTTTATTTCTGCGCAGGTGGTGATTTGGTTTTCCGGCATCCGAGGCGCGATTGCTTTTGCGCTCAGTCAGCAAATGCCAGATGCAAACCAAGATTTGTACGTTTTTCATGCACTGTGTCCACGTTTTGTGTTTATTGGAAATATATCGGATGTTAGGATTTCACCATTATCGAGGCGACATGTTTTCTGTTTATCCTGCGCTCTCTTTATCCCTCGTGTGTCTTTTGTCGCGAACAGATACGTTACGACTACTCTATCCGTGGTGCTCTTCACAACGGTGGTGTGTGGGAGCTTAACTGAGCCCATGTTAACTGCGACCGGCATGAAAAGGTGTGACTCATAAAAATCTGGAACATGACGAATAATTTCTTCGTCTTCTTTAGTTTTCATCGTTCATTGCAGCTTTTCGCAGACGAATCACTTCCAATTTTTATCTCGTACTCATTCTCGCCTGTGGTGATTTACCCCCTCCCACACACACACACAACATCTTGCGCGCTTCTATTCGTCTTCACGTATATTCTTCCTTGTCAGCGTGGAAGGATCCGGGGAGTACAGCGCAGTGCCAATGAGCAGCGGCGAGGCGTTGCCCTCGGACAGCGGGGGGAGCAACGGCAGCGGGAGCGACGACGAGCAGCTGGTGCCCCTGGTGCCAGAGGTGGCGGCGCGGCATCGGCGGCAAGCCGCCCAGGTGCGGAAGCTGACGTGGTGGCGGATCCTGGACGAAAAGTGGATCAAACCCACCTTTGGGGGCAACCTGGAGCGGTCTTCCGACACCATGCCGCACGCGCACCCCATGGGCAGCGGCAGCAGCCACTCGTCGGGCTTACCGCAACGCCAGGCGCGAGGAGGCAGCAACAGCAACCACAGCAACAGCAACGGAGGAAGCAGCAGCAGTAGCAGCAGCTCGCCGGCGAATGGAAGCAATGGTGGCAATGCTTCAGCAGGGAATGGAAGCTCCTCCGGGGACGGCAAAAAAGGAAGCAGGAACACAACGGTAAGCTACAGCAGTTTGCCTTCGTCTGCTAGCACGCATTTGCGGAAGCAATTCAGTGGTGGAGATGACGATGAACATCTTTGAAGCAGAAAGTGAGATCACTAGGATTAATTGTTAGTGTTAGGCATCAAACAGCTGATTTGAGGCATGTAAATAGCCCAAGATTGCGTCTATATGGCATCTGTTTTAGGTGGACTTCGGAGAATCAAAATCAAAATGATCATGAGTTCCTAATCAAAGTTATCCCTTCACTCGATGTCTAAACCCCCTCCTAACTCGAACTCGAACTAATACAAACCCAAATGGCACAGAAGCCAATGCTGCGGGCAGAAGTGGGAATGCGCGTGCGTTGCGCAAACAAAGCTAGTGCGG
>Ga0307982_1004487_pt1 | contig 11027 bp, 9 predicted proteins | sample OrgLakmetagen989_FD_201847 | JGI IMG/M metagenome (GOLD analysis project Ga0307982, IMG submission 201847) | Saline water microbial communities from Organic Lake, Antarctica - #989 | ecosystem: Environmental > Aquatic > Non-marine Saline and Alkaline > Saline | place: Antarctica: Organic Lake... | reverse complement strand
GAGTATGGAACCCAAGTACTTGAACTTCTCACAGAAATCAATGAAACCAGTGCCATCAACGTAAAATCGAGACGTGTCTGCAGCCTCACGTGGTGCACTAAAAAATGCTTACGACAGTTAATAGAATGAACTCCGAGTCTGGCTTCCAGTCCGGCCTGGAGGACTTGAATTTTAACTGAGACCCCCCCCCGAGGGGGGCTGGATTTAGGAACTAACAGACAGGGTGCCATCACTTGCCTTCTTTTTAACAAAAAAATCGTATTTTTCTTAGCCCCCCCCCCGAGGGGGGACTGGATTTAGTAACTAACAGACAGTGTATTTTTGCGTGTTCAGCAACGGAGCAAAATGGGCTTAGAGTAGAGTTTAGGTTATTCCAACAAAGATGGTTATGCTACCAAAGCCAATGGTGCGATCGTCGCAGTAACAACTAACCTAGACTTTTTCATGTTTCCTCCAGTGTGGTGTATTATGATTGTGCTCTCTGTAATGGATACCTTTACTACCAAGTTAGGCTCCGTACGCAGCTATGTTTCATAGTAATTAACCGTTATAGCGTTGCAATCTTAGAATTATCGCGTAATCATAACTGGTGGGCCTTGAGGTATTGACCGACTATCAAGAAATGGGTCGTATGCACTGCATTCACCGCCAAAACCACGCAGTCGATAACATGCCTTCCCTTCGCGCTGTCTTTCGGGCAGACTAGCTAGTGCATTCAAGATCGTTAGGTATTTTCTTGGAGCATGAATCAAACATATAAGAGCACATTATGTTAGCAGACAGGGATGCTTGGTTATCGCTTGCGTGAAGTTGCTGGGTATCGTTGTTAGGTCACTCAAAGAATAGAGTGTTGTGCCGGTTCTCTGCCGACTTTCAAAGTTCATACGCACTCATGGTGAGATGCTGGCGGTGCGCCAAGAATAACGGGGAGGGCGTGGAGCACTGCGGCGTGTGCCGCGCCAAGTTGGAACTAGGTGCGCAGCCCTGGTTTTGCCGCTGCTGCTTTGTAAAGTGCCATCACGACACGTGTTCGAAGTGCCAGGGGACCCGGGCGGAGGGGGAAGCAGCCGCGAAAGGCGCTCAAGCCGCCTCAGCACAAGCGGCTTCGGTAAAACAGGTAAAGCGCGCTTCTAGAACCAAATATGCGGCCGACAAATGGAAAATGTCAACCTTGCATGCTACGAGCATCCAGCCGTCGAATGCTTCACTCGAGAATAGCGAGACACCGTACAACAACGGCTCGAAGGACATTTCCAACCAATGTCCTGTTGCCATGAAGGCCTCAAAGAGCAGCCCAAGCCATCTCTGGCCATTGCCACCGATGCAGACAGATGATGACAATGCTACCGCTCTTGCGCCAGAGCGGCCGCACTTGAAGCAGCAGAAGCAGCGCAAGCCGCTTCCCAAGACTGCCGCTAATGCTGGCGGTGGTGGTGGCCCCACACGAAAACCCGTCTACAAGCAGTCAGAGCACCAAAGACTCGCAGCGCTTGAAAAGCTAGTGGGCATATCGCTGCCTCAAATTGGAGGCGATTCAATTGCGATGGGTCAGGGCCCTGATAATGTTCTCACCGAAGAAAAACTTGCCGCGGTAGCGGCGGCTGAGGCAGCAGCAGCGGCTACCGCAGCAGCCGAGGTAACGGCTGAAATAGCCGCTGAATTAGTATCTGGTGTAGTGGCAGTAGAAGCGGCAGCTATAGCTATAGCTGAAGCAGCAGCAGCAGCAGCAGCAGCGCAGGCTCACGTACTTAACGGTGCAACTGAATTGGAGCGGCGCATTGATCCACACGATGGAACAGTAGCAACGCGAGAACAGTTCGAGGAATACTATGGAGGGTTCGACGAATGGGATGCAGCGTGGCCGGCAGAAGCTCCGAGTCACGACGAAGTTGACGATGGCGGCTATTACGACCAGAGCTTGGGCGCCGACGAGGATAATCATGGTGAGTATCGTGAATTTGAAGGTGGCTTCCATGGTGTGGAACAGGAGGACTATGCGCTAAGCGGCAACAGGTTGCGGCGGCTCAATCCTTATGCGGCAGAGGACGCAGAAGAAGTGCCAGTGTTCAAAGCACTGGATGGACCAAGCTGGGGCTTGCACTTGGCCGACGATGGAAGCAACGTGGTAAGATTGGATGCCCGTGCTTGTTTTAATTGCTAATCTTTGCGCTGCGGCGATCTTTTTTTATATCCCGAGGACACAAATTGGTTAGGATTTGATGTATGAGGTTGGGCAGGACTCTGAGCTAAGCATCTGCAGGGCTCGAAATCGCAAAAAAAATAGGCTATTTTGTTGCTGATTTGCCCCTATTGAGCCTATATCTTTTACCATTGCTCGTGCTCTCGTCTTTGCTTGTGTGTGCGTAATTTCAGGTGGACGCGTGTTACCATAAGGAGCTCATATCGCGATATGGTGTCATGCCGTGCCGTTCTCGCGTCGTGTCTGTGGACGGGCACCTCACTCCTGACCGTGCTTCGGCTGAAGCTGCAGTAGTGGCCGCAGCAGAAGCAGCCGCTGCGAGAGCAGAAGAAAGTCGCCGAAATTTAGCGAGCGACACCCATGAGGTCAACCAGGACGGTGTCCATGACGGTAGTGGAGCAGGCAAAAGCGAAGGTTTTGTCGTGGTTTTTACTCGTAAGCGCGGCCCGCTCTTGTCTGAGCTCGCGTGTGGAGGTTTCTTGGCAGCCCTAAAACTTGCGAGCTACTGCAGTAATAGCAGCAATTATCTGGGGCATGGTTCTTGCGACAGCAGTTGGTTCGATGCCAGGTCGATTGCTGCTCTTCTTGCCGTGTCCCCGCCGGTAGCTGCGTTCGTCAGCGCCCAGGTCACACCAAAACTTACGGTCTCAAATGACGTGCCGGTTGATGTTTTGAATTATTCTCCTGCAGATCATGTTGCGCAAGCATTTGCAGATGCTCCCATTGCATATATTTCTACTGATACGGGTATTAACGCTGTCACGGACACTCACGTTGAGATGGATGCCGTTTTGAAGCATTCGACGCTTGATAATGTAACGAATGGCAGCGCAAACACTAATTCAAGTAAAGCGATGGATACTGCTATTAAAAGTGTCAGCAATGTTGCAAGAGGTCCTGCTGCAAATTCAGCCGGCTCCGCTGTAGGTGTATCAAGCACATCAAGTGCGCCAATTGTTAGTACCACTTCACCTGCTCGCAGAAGTCCACCACCCCTTGTTGCCTCTGCCGCGTCTTCTGGCTCTTTCTCGAGCAACGTAGGGCGCAGCAGTCACTCAAGCAGTGGACCTGCTGGGATTTGGTCCAAATCGACAACCAGTCGATGGGTGGCGTCGGCACCCGTAGCCACAGGTGGTGGTACAGGTGTGGTGGCTGCTGTGTCGCCCACAGCTCTTCCTCTTCCATCAACTCCTTCATCGCTAACCAGCCCAAAGCCAGGGCCTAATAGCAACAGCGCTTTTACGATGTTCCGCCCGCGCGGCCCTAGTCAAGAGGCCGCTGACGCTGAGGCAAAACTGAAGCGCCAACAGGCGTTCACGGCAGCCGCTTCCCGGCGGGCGCAGATTGCTGCTACGATGCCGTCCGCGCAGGTCGCCGAGCACTGGCGCAGTCTGCAGTTGAAAGCACGAGCGGACGCAGCCACTGCGTGCCGCACTCGTCATGCAGTCTTTGCCCATTTGCCTCACCCCCGTGGCCTCGCACCTGCCTGGGCGGGAGAGCTGTTTCTCCCATTGGAAGATAAATCCCCCGTTCGCAACTATGTCAGCAGTGCTACTCCTGAGCGCCCTGTGACAGTTCCGCCGGCTCTCTTACGAGCCAGAGCTAAAGCACATGCTGCTGCGTTAAGAGAGAGGAGTGAGGCCATGCCCCAGGCACAACCTAGCGATACCGACATCAGCAGCAGTGACAAGAAGAACGGTGACAGTAGTATAGCAGTAGTCGAATGGGAAGGATCATCTAAGAGTGAGTCAAAGATTGAACAACATGAAGAGAAGGATACCACTGAATATGCTGCTGCTGTGACAGAGACGGCTTCAAACACCGTTGTAGCGCCGAGGCGGTTTGTTGTGGACGTGCGTGGTGCAAGCAATGCGTATCAAGTGGTCTGTGAGTGCAGCGAGAAGCGCGGGTGGAAACTTGTCAAGAAAAAAGTGAAGAAAATGCCTTCCACCAATGTCCAACAAGATGATGACGATGACGACGATGATGATGATGATGATGATGATGGTAGTAGTAATGACGATGGGCGAGTGATTCGAGCTGCCCGTAAGAAGAGCAGGAAGGTGAAGAAGATGAAACGAAGGAAGTTTAGAGCTGCTGATGCAACAAACAACGATGATGACGACGATGATGATGTTGACCTTAGTGGAACTTCTAGTAGTGCTTCAGACAATGGTGCAGCCAGCGACGATAGTGACAACGACACCAGTGATGACGACGACAATGACAACGATGACGATGATGATGATGATGACGGTGATAGTGATAATGATAGCAAAGCAGGCAGCAATAATGATACAAATTCATTTTCAGACGCTTTATTTGCCGTACCAGGAGCATCTGCTGCAGCATCATCATCTGCGGTTGGCAAAGAAAAGAAGCCTACCAGTTTGCACCCTGCACCTCCTTTAAAAGTGAAGCCTGCACCACAGGTACGCTTCAAAGCAAATTCCACTTATGGTGCTTGCAGAAGCTTTTTCTGTTCTGCGCCTTGCGAACTGTTGTTTGGTGAAGGTGGGATAGGGAGTCCGGTGATGGAGGGTTTCATTATTTGTATAACATCGTTGACCTCAGGCATTAAATTAGAATCCGCGTGATTTTATCTTTTTAAAACGCACAATTCTTCACCACTGGTTGTCATTAACATATGCGAATATGCTAGGCGGATATCGTGTGGCTTGCGGACAGCCATGTCAATCATTTGCTGCCTTCAAATTTAGTCGCCTACGGCCCACGCCGAAAACGCAAAGCGGACGGACAGGTATTCGCTTGTGTGTATAGTAGTACTTTGCAGTGAGAACTCGCGTCGGTCGTTTGTCGATAGTCAGTGGCTCTGGGGACAACAGGAAGAAATTAGATTAAATCGGTAGCTTGATGTCTCTCTACGGATGCTATATGATGAATTTGTGCGTTCTCGTTGCGCAAATGGACTCTCCAGGTGCGGCGCCGCTGGATAAACCACTTTCCAGCCATGCAGCAGCTCATTGCGAAAGCGCCCCTCGGCCGCGAGCTAAACCGTATATACGGACTCCTGTCCCCGAAACACGCGGATGCGTTCAGTTTCTTTCCGCGCACTTTCTTGTTGCCGCGTGACGAAGCAGCAGCTGTTGCGTGGCTAACTCGCACCGATGCCTCAACAACAGCTTCAACTACAGGAGCATCCGGCACAACTACAGTGAAAGCAGCACCAGCAGGAGTGATATCAGAGGCTGAGGTGCCTGCTGGTACTAACACTGCTGTTTCTACCACCAGTGCTGCAAACGACTCCATGGCCAATTCCACCTTACCAGACATTTCAGCAACCGCCGGTACTGGAGCAGCCTCCGGAGCTCCCACCAAAGAATTGAAGAAGAAGAGGAAAGTGTTGACTCGGACGCTAATTGTGAAACCTTCTCATGGATCTCAAGGCAAAGGCATTCACCTCGTTCAGGTAAGCTTTGAAACCTTTATCAGGGGCATTTTCCTCTTTCTTGGTTTTTAAGTTGAGTCGTGCTTTAAGGATGTGACTGATGAAGCGAAATGTCTCGTGTGTGCAAATTCCGTGTCTCATCGCTTGTTCTCTCCATGCGACATCAGGACGAAGCCTCCATCAAAGAGTACTCGTTTGGTTCAGCCGCTTGCTACAATGGTGGGCGAAAAGACGACGACGACGAGCGTTACATTTGCCAAGAGTATCTCGACCGCCCGTTGCTCTTGCGTGGGCTCAAGGTATTCTTCGTTTACTCTTGCCCTTTTCTTCTCGTTGCTCTCCACTTCTATCTGCATCCACTATCTTATGAAATATACCCGTTTTTGTGGTCACTGTCCTTTTTCCATTTTCTCGGTGTTGCGTAGTTTGATCTCCGGCTGTACATGCTGGTCGTGGCTTCCGATGAAATGGAACAGGTAAGCTCTAGCTAGGATGCTAATGAAGGCTTCAGAAATTGTGATGTCACCCATGGATGAAAAATTCATTGGACGAAATCCTTAATGAATTCGTTACTCTCTCACACACACTCTCACACTCTCGCAATTCTCTTGCATCTCTTCTATCCTCCACTTCAACCCCTTCGAATGATGTTCTCTCTCCAGCCGGATGCCTGGCTCTGCCGAGAAGGATTAGCAAGATTCGCAACGGTGCCCTATGTCGCGCCGTCCGCAGCGAATCTCGACCAGCCATACATGCACCTCACCAACTACTCTTTGAACAAGGTGAAGCAGAGAGCGAGAGAAAAATATGGGGCACTTGAAACGAAGACGGAAACTCTGATTGTCCTAGGCTTTTTGAGATCGAGGAAATATCAAAGACTACTACAACAATGCAGAGTAAAATATATGCCGTTCCTCAATGATTTTTGCATTTTGCGCGAAATCGTCTCACCACTTCTCCATCTTCTTTTCCTCTTTCTTCTTTTCTTCCTAGGATTCGGGTGCGTACTTCGAAGGCGAACACAAGCGGCCGATGTCCGAAGTGTTGGACGAGCTCGTAGACGCCGAAGGAGTCGACTTGGGAGAGGTTTGGGGAGCTCTTCTTGTTGAGCGCTTGTCCACTTTCTTTGTGCGGTCGAAGCTTGTTCTCTGTCCAACTCGGCTGCCTCTCGCGCTCTTTGAGCACTAGCAAAAATATCTTACTCACTCTTAAACCCTCACTTGTTATTTTGCGTTCCATCAACAATTTTTCTTGAAAGGTCTGGGACGAGCTCGGCCGCATGGCAGCGCACACTCTCATGGTAGTGACGCCTGGTTTACTGAACGGCCGGCGCGCGTACGCGTTCGAGAGAGACCGCAGGCGCAAGCAAGCGAAAGTGCTGCACGCGCTAGCAACAGCGCAAGACCAGGCCCCAACCCCCACCACTACCATCAATAGTATGAATGCTGAATCAGCAACGAGTGCTCGCCACCGAGTCAGCAACAATGATACCCCCAAGAAGGTTAGAGCTACGGCCACTGCTGACAGCAATGCTACGCCCAGCGCTGCTCTAGCTGCTACTGCTGACAGCAAGAGCAAAGAAGCTAGCATACCCTCCAAACCTACGAGCGCGTCTACAGTAATCGGTGGCAACAGCAGTGGTAAGACTGCCACGGGGGATAATTCAGCACCTTCAGCTTCAGGAACAAAATTAGCAGGAGCAGCAGGTGCTAAACCACTGCCAAATTGCTTCCAAATTTTGGGCCTCGATGTCATGCTTGTCTTTGACGATAATGATAACGACAGTGGTCGAGATAACGACGAGGACGATGACAGCAGCAGTAAGAATAAGAGCTGGACTAGAAAAAGAGTTGACAGCAGCAGTGGCAACGCAAGGAAGACAGAGAAGAAAAAGAAGAGTTGCAAAGTGCGCGCCAGTTTGTTGGAAGTGAATTCCAATCCTGCGATGAGCATCGGCCATAAGGTCTGCCACACCATTAGAGACAAAAGAGATAATCACCGCCACCTAAATAACCGCTTAGTTTGAGTTTAGAATCATTTTTGAATTGCTGTGCTCCACGTCACTTCAACTAGGCGAAACTTTCATCTTTTGTCTGCGCTGATGAGTCTTTGTGCTTCCACGTGCAAACATATGTGATAGGGCCATCGGTCAGCAGTCGACGAACTCGTCAAAACCAAAGCAGTCAGCGGCGCGCTTCAATTGGTGGAATCTTGGGACTCGAGGCCGCATCAGCATGGAACAACAGTGACGTCATCATCCTCATCAACATCATCGTCATCTCGGCCGGCACAAGGTCCCCATTCTTCAAGTAATAAGGTGGCAGCCAGCACATGTAACAATACTGACAGCAGTGATAGTGGCATTGCCGACGCGGATGATCTCAAACAAAGTGGTAGCAATGTTTCAACAGCGAACTTACAACCACCTTTCGTCGTGGACAACTACTGGCAAGTTGCAGCAGGAGGGCGCTGGCTCGGCTTACAACAACATTTGCCTCCGCCGCCGCCAAGACCGCTGATGAAAAAGGAATCAGCGGCAACAGCACCAGTGGCAGTCGCTGCTGCACTTCCTGCTGCTCCTGCTCCTGCAGCTTTTACCGCCGCTACTGCTACTGATGCAGTTGAATCGGCTACAGAGTCTGACGCTGCGCCCGTAAAGGCGGAAGTAGAGGAAGCGATAACAAAAGAGCCGTTAATACTTAAATTGCCATCGCCAAAGTCGGCAACCCTCGCATGTCACAGAAAAGCTTCCGAGGCACCTCCTGTCAACGCCAACGATATGAGTACTGCGAGTGCTACAAAAGACTTGTCAGACGCGATCTCGTCGCCCCCACTAGCACCATCTCCCATTGAAGAAGAGCGTTTTGGCAAATCGTCCAGAAAGTCTTCTCCGCGTCGTTTATTCGATGACGTTACTGAAGGAAAAGACAGCCTGCATGGAGAGAAGTTGGGCAATGATAACTTCAACGCTATCGACAGTAGCGGTAACAGCTCTAGCGTTGATCAAAGCAAAGAAGGTGGAAGTCAGAGCCATCACAACGGCGGTAACAGAGGTCTCAATGAGAGCAGCAGCAACAGCAAGAATAGGCAAGAATTGGGTGCACCGTGCCGCGACAGCGACGCTGCTACCACTGCAGACACGCCACAACCTAGCCCCGTGCCTCCTCCTTCATCCGCATCTCCACCTGCTCCGCTACATGTAGCGAAACCGAAACCAAAACCACCACCCCCGCCGCCGCCGCGACCCAAGCCCACCCCGCTGCCACCTGGGGACGCCGAAGCGATGCTCGTCGCCGACTATTTGATGGCGGCTCGGCACATGTTCGAAGCGTTTGCGGGGGGCCCGAAATTGGTACAGGGAGGGAATTCAGCGTTGGACGGGGTCGGTGGTTTTGGCGGCAGCAACAGCCGGTTGGCTGCTTTAGGGCTCGGTGATTTTGGAGCCACTGCTTCCGTGGTGCAGCAGCACGGCCTACCAGGAGGGTTAGCCGGCTTCAACGAGGGTCTGCAGCACGTGGTCAACTGGGCCACCAACGCCAACAGCCATTTCCTCGAACGAGGAGTAGGTACCAGTGCCCCCTATGAGTTTGATTATGGAGAAGAACCTCGGTGGTACTTGACGCGCGGCACTTTTCAGCAATTAGGGCGACGGTGCTTAGGCCCTTCTTCTTCCTTCGACCAACAACAGCAGCAGCGCCGCAACGGCGGAGGAAGCGGAGTGGGTGGAAATACTAATGCGCAGCTCTCGTCCGCGGCGCTGGATGCTTTGTTTCTAGCAGTGACCAAACGCAGTTGGCTGGCAGCGCGGCGCATGGGCGCTCTGGACGATGCTTCGTCGTCGTCGTCTCAAAGTGCGATGAGCGGTGGAAGGCGGCACATGTCGTTGCCTCACTTTTTGGACGCGCTCGAGTCCTTGGCCAACAGTGCCTCCTCTACTGGCAGTAGCAGCAGTAGTAGTGCGAAAGCACCGCAAGCTGGTAGTGCTGCTGCTGTGAACGAGCGCTCGGCATCAACTTCCGTGCCGACACCTGCTGCTGCGGCAGCTCCTGTCTCAAATGCCGTTGTTTCGTCGCCTGGTACTGCTGCTGCTGCGCAAACGTCTGCTGCGGTGTCAACTGCTGCTCTTGTGACAGTTCCTGCTACTCCTGTTTCGACTCCTGGTACTCCTACTGTAGCAGATCCCGTTGCAACAGCTGCGTCACCTGCTTCAGATGCTACCGTGGGCAGCGTTCCTGGGAACGTCAAACTTCCGTTGCTTACTTCGGCCGGAAGGCCGCTCAGCAGCAGCAGCAGTAATCGGCCTCGAAGCTTATCTGGCAGTCGTCCTGGGAGCCGAACAGGGAGCCGACCGGGGAGTCGATCTGGCTGCAGGCCGGGCAGCAGACCTAGCAGCAGTTTCGTTCGAAGTTCGTCGTCGTCATCTTCTTCTTCTTCTCGGCCGAGCAGTTCTTCTTCCGCTCAACGCCCGGCAAGCGCGAGAAGTGCGTTACAGGGTAGTAGTGGTTCCCGTGCACGCTCGACGAGTAAAGAACGCGAGAAAACGCCACGTGTTCCCAGTAACAACCCACCGGCAACGAAGACAGCCGTGGGGAAGAGCCCTGTCACCTTCACAGGAGGCGTTGCTACGAGCGGTCCACGCGTTGCGGTGTCCGCCGTGTCCGCGGCATGCCCGAATCCTTCTCCGGGGACTCCTGCGTGGCGGCTCTACCGGCTGCTCTCGCAAGCTCACGCGCGGCTGGATGCGGCAGCTGCAGCTGCTGAAGCGGCCAGTGGCACGCTACCACCACGAGCACGAGCTTAATAGCCGTCGGCTTCTTTGGAAATTTGCCGTCTCGAAGGCAGGCTCACCACAGTAATTCAGCCAAGCGCGCCTTGTTGATACTCAGCCTCAATAAATTGCTTTAGTATTTTCCTGAGCCCCCCCCCCCCTGGATGGAATTGCACTTGCAAATTTATGCAGAGGAGTGCCATTTAACTGGCATTTACTGAGTCTTCCGGGCTGGTTCTATTTAAGCAGAGAAACTTTTTGGCCCCTTGGCGCTCCTGCTGATATATGTTCAGCTTCCTCCGAGTCCAATTGTGACTTTATTTGTTGTTTCTACGCGCCACCATAAATCAGTTGCCGCGTTTGATTTTTGTAGTGCACCAGTCAAGCGAAATCGCATTTAAGTCTAGTCTTGTCTAGTTAATACTCCCCAAATACAAAGAAACACCCCTGTGACATATAGAAACAGAAAAGTGCAACCTTCAGAACAAGTCTGATTGGGCTGAGTGTCCTTTTCCATAAAGCAATTGTAATCGTTTACTCTCGTGGTGTCCTTCAGCCATCAGGCATCAGGAGGTTTGGGATTGGAGTGAGTCAGCTGTCTCCACTTTGACCTGTCGTTTGCAATGGCAAACCACTCATCGAACTCCTTG
>Ga0307982_1004486_pt1 | contig 11027 bp, 14 predicted proteins | sample OrgLakmetagen989_FD_201847 | JGI IMG/M metagenome (GOLD analysis project Ga0307982, IMG submission 201847) | Saline water microbial communities from Organic Lake, Antarctica - #989 | ecosystem: Environmental > Aquatic > Non-marine Saline and Alkaline > Saline | place: Antarctica: Organic Lake... | reverse complement strand
CAGGCAAATTAAAGGGTCAAGCGCCAGGAAAGCAATGAAAATGAAGGTAAGACGTATCGCGGAGGCATCCAAGCACTCGAAGGAAGAGGTTTCCTACCTATATCTCTATACTCATTCCAAATTTGGTCCCTTCCATCCAAGATCCTATGCTGTGCAGTAGCGAGAGGGGCACAGGAGCATCCGCCTACTAGCATGAAAGCGTCACGTACCTCTAAGAAAGGTGCCGCCCGAGTCGGATCGTTGAGGCCTAGGGCCCGCAATCGGCGCTCCTGCGAAGCTACCAAGCGAACCCCGTCACGGTTCGCCGCTTGCTGCGCAGCTGCCCCACCAGGCACCATCGCTACTTCACTCAAGGGGGGCGCAACAAAGGTCACGTCCTTGTGCTTGCTTAGTTGGGCCCATATTGCTTCTCGTAATCCACGACACATGCGAGGTGGTGTGGCAGACGAGTTCATGTGAACGGTGGCTCCGGTTAACCCACCAGCTGCTTCGCTAGCAGCACTCGGCTGCGGGGTGGCAGGAATGCGAAGCTTGGCCCAGATGTCAGCCAAGGTGGCGCCCGATCGCCCTTGAAGAGCGGCTTCCTCTAGGGCTGCCTCGGTTAAAGCTAGAGCGGACATAGCTTGGCGTTTAGATTGAGAGTTCGTATAAGTAAGACCGCTGTTCCGCAAGTAGGGTTCGCCTTAATTGTGTCGGACTAGATGTGACACTTTTGCCAACACCAAAGCTTGAATTCAAATAGATGATATATCCTAGCGATTTGAGGCTCAGTAAGTGACACAAGAATCTGCTGTGGCTGTACTCAAAATGGAAGGTCGGTAAAATGCTGCGCAGGGCTACGTGATATGTACCAGACTAATGGGAGATGCACACAGTGTGATCTCTCGCTCCAGTACTCTAGAGAGCTAGCGGGATTACTGTAGTATTGTTTCGCAACCCATAAGTCCCATAACCCATAACCCATCCATTCACCTTCAGGGTGGTGGTTTAGGGTGTCCCCTGTCACCACAAGCGCAGCGTGAAGAAGTAAAAAAAAAGTGTTGGTTTCGAGTTCGGATCTGGAGGAAAAAAAAGAATCACAAGTCAATACCACATTCGTGCAACAACAGGTCAAAAAATCATCAACAAAAAATGCGACTCCTCGCGATTGTCCCTCATATATGGGCCATTTTCATGGCCTTAATAGCGCTGAAGTTTGGCACTTCGTTGGCTGAGGAAGGAGCTTGTGTGGCTGGAGATCTGTCATGCAGTGCAGCCCCCGTTGAAGTTCAAATTGTGCTCCACAATGAGGCTGACGAAGTGCTCAATGTGTAAGTGCCACTGTGCGTCAGAAGTACAGCCTGCTCTGCCATGGTCAAATGCGCTCGATATTCTAGCTCGTCCAATTGTGTGCCTGTTTTGAGGAGTGGGCTAGGCTTCAGCTATAATACTAGATCGATTCTTGCGTCCTTATCCTTCAAATCTGCTGTTGTATGCCGCTTTTCAAACAGTTACTGGGTAGGCAGCGAGGATCGTGCGTTTATGGGCACTATTGAGGCGCTCGGCCGCATGCCCATGAATTCGTACACTTCGCACACGTTTGCTGTGGCTACCTCGCGCGGCACCTACAAGGAGGAGACGTTCACGGTGACTCCTGGTCAAAGCACGTACTCGGTGTTTGGAGGACACTCGGTACAGGTCGTGGATGAAACGCCTGAAGACCGCCGAGTAAGTGTGGGCGCTCAAAACTTACGAATTTAAATTGATGCTGCTGCTGAATCATCGTACTTATTCAGCTGCTAGACAACACCGTAATTCCACCTTGCGTGCTTTCCTTCCTCTTTCTAAAATTCCCCCATTTCTTTTCGTGTGTACACACGGGTACCAACACCAGGTCCGATTGAAACGAGCAGAGTTTGCGCAGAACCGCGACTTGCTCCGCAGCTTTGGCACAACCACCCCTGTAAAATTCCGCAACCTGAGCGACCGCACCCTCAGCCTCTGGTATGGTTACCATGCACTAATATACTTTTATACGGGACGTCACGAAAATGGAGTCATCTGCGCCCCTTCATCCTGCCTTGCGTTTACCTTTGCTCGATCTAGAACTCAGCGTCAACCAAACTTTGGCATTGCTCGTAGCTCTCTCGCCTTTTTTTTCTATTCTTTCGTTTTTTTCTTCCCATTATTCAGCCAATCCACCATCCAACCACCATCCTTACAGGTACGACGACGGCCGCGGCGGCTCCAAGTCCGCGATCATTGCGCCCGGCAGCGACTCCACCACCAACAGCTACCCGGGCCACGTGTTCTGCTTCAGCGAGCGGGACGTGGCGTCCGGCGGGTGCGACCAACGCCACAGTTTGGCGACAGTTACCGTGGGGCCCCACAACTACACGTACTTGTTCGAAGACGGCACCGCCAGCGACGCCCACGTGCAAGCTTGGAAGGTGACTGACAATGAGTTGAGTTGATTTGAGAGGATTTCTTGTTTCGAGATGCGAAGTGTCTATGCTTGCTTGTCTCTTGTGCTGGCTTTTGCCGTAACGGATGGTGCACCTGCCTTTTAATATCATGTGGTTTTGAAGGCCGAAAAAGCCTTCGCCGCACAATACCTGGAAGAGCACGGCGTGCCGTGGTCCGCCTATTGGCCCAAAGCTCCCCCTACCCTGTACATGTGGCCGGCAGAGTTCGTGGGGCAGTCCCACCCTGTAACCACGCGCTTCGGCCCTTTTGAGTGCCCCCTGGACCGTTTCTGGTACACGTCCTGGATGGAGTCCTATTCGGCGAACGCGCTGGCCTCCATCAGCAGCGCCCTCACCGCTCGAATGAGCAGTGATGTGGAAGCAGGAGGTGGTAGTGGAGGTGACAGTAGCAGTAGTAGCGGCCGTGGATTGTCAGAGGTGAAAGTGGGGTCATTAGACGGCGGCGAGGGCGCGTTAGAAGCTTGCAATGCAGCAGTGGCTTCGGTGAGTTTGCAGATGAACCTATGATGCAGGAGGGTGGTAGAGGAGGGCGGTGCTCTTGTTTCAATCGCGGTGCTCAACTGTGCAGACCTTGGTGCTTTGTAAAGGAAGAGTCACTCAAGTTGTGTGTGCTGTGTGATTTTTTTGATGAATCGTTCCATGACTACCCGTCCTTTGTATGATTAGGCCACGGGCGGCGCGATGGTGAGCAGCAGTGACAACGCCTTAGCCACCAGCAACAACGCCACTTACCACTTGGAAGTGCTTTCCGCGTCTCCTGGGCCCAAAATCTTTCAAATCAAAGACTTGATGACTTCGGAGGAGACCGACCATATTATTAGGGTGAGAAGAAGAATAAACTGCGCGCCTTCAGAAGAAAATAGACAGAGAGAAAGAGCGGGTTAATATCGGAGGTAAAACTTCACTTGTTGCAAGACCTTCCTACTTCTTTAATTCTTTAACGCAACTGCTTTTCTGGTACACACGTCATTTACGCGTCATTTACGGGTCCTTTACGCTTCCTTCTTTTCTTCATCGCCCTATGCTCTGTGCTATTACTACGCAGCTCTGCGCGGGAAAAGTGAAGCGCTCGATGACGGGTCAGGCTGACGCGGCCTTTGAGAGCGACACCCGCACTTCCAAGACCACCTGGCTGGGTCGAGACGCGTCCCCCGTGGTAGAGCGACTGTACCGCAGGGTGAGAAGAAGAAGAAGAAACTAGCACACGAAGAATAGAAGAAATTTAGCCTAACAAGGATGTGTTGCTCTATGGTTTGATGTTTGTTTTGAGATGAGCGAAAGCAGGAAGGAAGTATTTGTAGGATGTGTGTACACTTTTGTTTACACGTTACAAATACTGACATCTTTACCCATATTCGTGCACTATACTGCCGCTGTACATGTACTCCACTAACTTTTCGTGTAGGTCGCAGACGTGCTCCAATTGGACCATAGCTTGCTGTCTCCGGGGGCCAATGCCGAGCTGATGCAGGTGCTCCATTATGATCCCGCGCAGAAATACGACGCCCACCACGACTGGGGGGTCGATGCCCCCACGGGGAAGCTGGTATACATATATATGCCCACTTAACTAATGTTGTCGGGCTAGGGCGTAGTAATGTTGTAGTCGACATTGTAGAACACCGAGATAGGTGCCTTCTTTTTGATGATGTTTTTTTTGTGTCAAGGAGAAACGGAAGCTGTATGTTCGTTTGATGACGTTTTCTTCCTCCTTCTCTCATTCTTCATTCTCCTTCTCCTCTTCAACAGCGCTCGGACGGCACCCCTTACACTGCCCCTAGCCGGTTCATCACCCTGTTGCTGTACCTCAACGACCCGGACTATGGGGGCCAAACCGCGTTTCCCAAAGCTCTAGGCAGGGATGGAGAGCCCATTGCGCTGCACCCGGGAAAGGTACCGCAATGTTAGCATGTTTTTTCTTGCTTGCTGTTCCTAATTTTGACTACATGTACTTTACGAGCAGTAAAAAGAGGAAGGAGGCTTTCTTTCTTTCTTTCTTTCTTTCTTTCTTTCTTTCTTTCTACGAGATTCTTTGTGTGTGTCTTGTTTTGGCGATACTTTATTTCTTATCGTTTTCTTTTCTTATTTTCGCTTACCAGGGTTCCGCGGTGCTTTTCTACAATTTACTCGAGGATGGCAATTCTGACATCCACACCTTACACGCTGCCCTCCCTGTAGTGGAAGGCGAGAAATGGCTATGCAATTTTTGGATCTGGGACCCCATTTACGCACACTGAAGCACACAGCGAAGAAATGCTTACCATATCTCTTTCGGTGCATTCTGGTGGTGCGTGCATTTGCAGAGTGATAAGCAGCGATAAGGACTTCCGAACTAGGCGCATCAAGTATTAACGACAACAACAACACACAACACAACGACTAGAGAAACATATTGGTTTTGACACAGGCCACAGGCCCCGAGGGGGCAGAAATAGATTTCTAACAGGCAGAAAATAGAGGAAGGCACGGCATACGTACCGACGCTTCCGCTCATACGTCTCAGTCGGCCTAAGTTAGCGCGGGCTAGTTACTATTTGAATTAGCAATTTGTAGTGAACGGTAGCAGCCTCCTCCTAGTCCAATTTCCATTTGGATTTGGATTTGGATTCGGTTCTACGGCATCTGAGAGATCTAAGTTTGATTGTAATAAGTGGAAGCATTCTAATAAAATTTTAATTGGGAGGCCTTACCAGGCACACATAACCGAGCTCGAGCGGCCATAGAAGGGAGTGCATTTTAATTGGAAGGCCTTACCAGGCATACATAACCGAGCTCGAGCGGCCGTAGAAGGGAGAATAGCTGCTCGATGTGCGGAAGTGGCCCGTCCTTTGTTTTTCTGAGCCCCCCCCCGAGAGGGGACTGGATTTAGTAACTAACAGACAGTTTTTCGTTCTTCCACGTGCCACCCCCTAATTTATAGATTTAAACCCAGGGATAAATAACGGAATTTTCACCGCCCGCAAAGGAAGAAGCTGCTCTGAAGCCCCTCGGGAAACATAGATGGATGGTTGGCCACCTGAGATTGGGTAGATCTGGATATTTTAAGTTATATGATTCGACTCGATTCGAATGCACTCCCCAATAGCGAAGGAGCTGCTTATTTAACTAATATGCTTGTTACTGGCCCATCATAATAAATATTCTCAGATTTTACCGAAATCTGGAATAATGCCCGATCGTGAAATGCCGGACCTCGGACCTCAGACTTCACCTATGCATGTGAATTGAAGCCCCCCCCAGGCCCCCAGGACATTTCGGGATTCAACAAAGTAGATCTGACACACTAACTGACTCAGTTTTGCCACGTGGAACCAATCGCTGCACATAATAATGTACACATGTACATACTTAAGTACGTTGTATTTAATCACTCACCACGCCACATCATCAACTTCGTGACAACTTTTTTATTCCAGGAATACCGTCCACCGCATCGCACGTTCAACATCATCGTAGACTATGGCATCTAGCTCTTCAAACGAAAACCAAGAAAAGAAGACTGTTGTTATCCTGGGTGCCACCGGTGCCCAGGGCGGCTGCACTCTACGCGCGCTTGCTCGTAGCCCAGAATTTAACATCGTCGCTTTGACCAGGAACGTTGAGAGCGAGAAGGCAAAAGCATTGTCTTCGCTCCCAAACGTCACCGTGAAGAAAGCCGACTTGGATGACAAAGACTCGTTGCAAGCAGCATTTGAAGGCGCATATGGCGTGTTTGCTCTGACCAACTTCTGGGAGCATATGAGCCCAGCTAAAGAATACGCTCAGGTAAATAGAAGACGCGTGTATTTATGAACGTATGCACGCACAAATCAATTCTCGTGGAAAAAAAAATGATGAATCGTTAATGATGCTTTAATTTTGGACGATTTATATCTGATAGGCGAAAAGCATGGCCGATGCTGCGAAGAGTGCTGGAGTGAAGCACGTCGTCTGGAGCACACTTGAGAATACACCTGAGTTCGGTGCAACAGACTCGATCCCGTCGATCGATTTGGACGGCAAAGCATACAAAGGTGAGGACTTGTGATCAAAGAAGTTTGCCCGATTAAGGAATTTTGCATGAATACAGATAATATCAATGACATTATTCTTACTCGTGCACTATCATTGACTCTTCTTCTCATTATTGGTCAATTCGCATTATCGTATGCAGTGCCACACTTCGATGCTAAAGGCCTCTCCGATCAGCACTTCAAGGACGCCGGGGTTCCAACGACGTTCCTCCTCACGTCGTTCTATTACGAAAACTTCATCCACTTTGGCCTGGGCCCCAAGAAAGATGGTAACGGAGACTTCAAACTAACTTTGCCCTTGAAGGAGGACACCAAACTCCCAGTCATTTCCACCAAAGATATCGGAGTATGTGCAGCGGCAATCTTCAAGGACCCCAGTATGATCGGGAAGACAGTCGGTATCTCCGGCGACATGGTCACAGGCCCAGAAATGGCTCAGGCTATTGCAGATGCTCGCGGCGTGCCCGTTGCTTACCAAGCTGTGTCTGCGGAAACTTTCCGCTCCTTCGGGTTTCCTGGTGCTCATGACCTCGCAAACATGTTCCAGTTTAAAGAAGAGTGCAACGAAGGCTTCTGCGGCCGCCGGTCCCTCGAGTTTTCGAAGACTCTTTCCCCAAACCTCATCGATATGAAGACGTGGTGCTCGGAACACGCAAAAGAAATCCCAATGGACTAAAGGACCTCCAGGCCGCTGCAATCACTTCTATTGCCATTCGGGCATGGATGCCTAGTTAGCTCTTGGAGTAGTGTAGATTTAAGTGCTAGTGCTAGTTATTTTCCTGTACTTCACTTGTTAGCATTCCGGTCTCTTGGGACCTGTGTTATACTGAAAATCAAACACCTTTTGAGTATAAGGTACAAAAATACATGCCGCTCTGCAGCTGCAGCTAAGAAGACAACGAGGCCTCTAGATATCGTTAAGCTAACGTTTTGAAGGGGCTCCGGCGTGTTCCCTGAATTCGCGCAGCAAATTCAGAGATGTTTAAAGATGCCGGCTCCCAAAAAGCGAAACGAAATCATCTGAGGGAAAATTCCATAAAGCGAAACGGAATTGTCTGATATGAGAAATTTATTAGAAAACCTTAAAATTGATACAGACCGAGATAACAAGATATGTAGCTCTGACTGAAATGGCGCGATGTAGCTAAATCCGTGCCTTTTAGTCGTCTTAGACGCTTCTGTGGTGTTTGTTTTGCACTTAAGAGCCCAGAGGGCCCTAAGCATACAACGATAGGAGGTCCAACAAAGGCAACTAGAGAAGAATGCGCACGCAAATAGGTAAATGAACGAAGGGCTGTAAGGAAACGAAACCACATGGACTCCTCAAGTCATCTGCTCCTCGATTCTTTTTCTTTCTGAGTACTCGAGAATCCATTGTTTTTGTTTGGCCTTGGAGGCTGCATCCTTTCTAATTTTTACGGGAGAATCGAGCCGGACGAGATGGTTCAGAGACACGTACGTCTCATCACCAACCAGCTCTTTGTAGACCCGGTCTGGAGTTCGCGTTGTACCGCGCTCGCGCATAAAAGAACACCAGCACGCCTTCGCAACGATCCAACCAACTTTGAAGACCTGTCCAGCAAAGGTCTTGTCTTCTTCCAACCTTTCCGGGTCCTCTTTGATCATCGCAAGCCAAAAAGGCCCTTCTTCTCCTTCTTGATCCTCCTCAACACGCACGGGCCAGCAGCTTCCCTTTCGAACGCACATCGCAAAATCAGCAAGAGCCTGCGTTTGCGTTGTTGTTGCTGCTGCACCCCTGACACGCACACAGTTAACCACATCGGAGCGACCGACGACACTGCGAACGAGGCAACGTGGGAAATCGTAAAGTGGCGCCTTGCATTTGTCGCATGAGCAGTGAATTCTATTCACTGTTAACGGCCCTCTACTTTCTGCTGTCGTTGCATCCTTTTGCATCCCGGTCCTTGAGTGGTAAAACTTGGAATTGGAGTAAGACTTGAAGTGCTGATGTTTTCCCTTCAACAGAATATCGTCGTAGTAGGCGTAGATTGTGTCCTTTGGAGCCCACGGTGAATTCTTTGACTCGTGCGTTTCCGTTGGCGCCGGCCGATGCTGCGCCAGCGCCTCCACGACCGCACGCGTTCCGTCAACTACAGGTGCTTCGCTCGTTAGCGTCAACTCCTTAAGGTTTTGATCCATGGTGAAGCCCTGGTGATCGCAATGATTCTTTCCATGCTGTGCAATGCTAATTACGCTTTTCCGCCGCACTGCCACAAAGCTTGAAGCCGACCTTGCGACGCGGCCAGCATTCGTCTGGCCTTGAAATTGCGAGGCACACCCGTCCGTATCCTCGATTATATCCTCCATTTCAGGAAAGACTGGAACAGAGATCTTGGCTAGGTCAGCAGTACTCGCATCACGAAGCGACCACTGCTTGCCGCTCACATCATTATTTGCACCACTCGGGAGTGGGTACTGGTGCGGCACGTCGACGAAGCCACCGCCCTCAAGGTTCAAAAACCCCACCTGGATGTTGTACCACGATTTGTGTGCGGATTCCCCATCGTCAAAGGTCACGAGGTATATTGCTGGGCCGCTGTTATCTTTCTCCATTTCAGGGTCCTTGCCCCTCAGAAGACAATGCTCAACGAGCTCAGTGTCAAACACCACAATGCCATCGAAGAAAGCTTCCCGGTTGTCGAACCAAATAGACAAACGCTTCCCGTTTACAGCGCTGCATTCACCTGCATCGCTAGGCTCTTTTGGAATGGACTTGCCATCTGCTATACCTCTCCTCTTCCGCGGTACGCGTAAACCTCGAATGAACCACTCACCATGTAAAGTCCACCCATACTTCATACAATAAAGCAGGTCCTCGAGCTGCAAATTGTAATGGTAAGCAGATGGTTTGTGCCTATTTGAAAAAATTCCGTAGATAACAGCACAGTGGTTCCTTGTCACATCTTCCACCGACGCCTCCCGTCTCCCCCATTTCCGCACAACCTTCTTCACTTGTTCCGGCTTGCAGGAAATCACCATAACACAGTTATTGTGCGAAGATTTGACACCACACGTTGGAGTCGTCCAACGAGTGGTTTCGAATTGTGCAGCGTAGTCTGCAATCAGCATGGCAACAGTAGGGTTTTCTTTCTCCAGCATAATCTGCTCCATAGACCGCCACAAGTTGTTTCGTTGTAGCCGATCGTCCTGCTTATGTGGTATGTACAGCTCCAACTGTGCAATAAATTCCTCCAAGAACTCTCTCCTCGTGCCGAATACTGGTCTGAACTCCATCGACATGATTGGCTCTTTAGTGTCCTTGTTCACACCAATCTGCGTCAACTCGAACCTATACCACATCATCGGTTGATCCTCCTTCAGCAGAGCATGTTCGACGAGCATCGACATCGAAAGGAAATACTAGAGTGAATAAGATTTTTGAGCAGCACGAATTGCATTGGATTTCTGCTAGTCATTATCAATAAAACAAAAGTCGCTCGTGTTATTCACCCCCTAGACCATAGACCCCCCCTCCCCCTCCCCTGGGTGGCCTCACCCTCCGCATAGATTTCGATTTAGAGACCGGAATTGGAATCCGCGCCTCATTCTAAGTCAATTTCCATCTTGATTCGCTTTGAATAGATGCAGTTAAGGCATTAAAAAGGCCAATTACGGATATCAGAGGTCCAGTACATGTTGGCCGAATGCCTAGAACTTTATCGCTGGAAGTGTTTTTTTGTACTAGCCGGCAGTAATTGGCACGAGCACTGCCGCTGCTGCCAATGATTTACTAATCTTGAGATAGCCTCGACATGCCGAAATCAGAATTATTAGGAGCCTCGACATTGGCCATGGCAGATAATCCCTTTTGGTTTCTTCCAGATGGCACTCAAGTCAAGTAAAGGTAGATTTCAAGGCTAGCCCCTTCCATCGCTTTTGATAGCTCAAAAAGATTACAGATTTCAATGGAACTGCATAAGAACTCGAGCACGAGGGTAGCTTATTTCTCGCAAGCGGCGCGCCCGGCTAGCTCCTCTAGGTAGTGATAGGAAGCACTAAAAATCTGGCACTTCACCCGTGGTACTCCCAGAAAGGGGGCCCCTTTTTTCGATTTTTACCCCATGTTTTTCTTGCAGTTACTGTAACTAGGCAACGAATGAAGCATTTTGCACTAGTTTTCAGCGCTGGTAACAAGCATACGGTCTATATACGGCCGTCCAAAATTCCTGGAAATCCCCGTACTTTTTTTGCTGCGCTTTTTGGGAGCCGGCATCTAAACTTAATCACCCATCACCACCCGCTAATGTTTCAGAACGAAGATTAACTCTACTAATTTTGTCGAGGATAACGTGGCCATTTTCTTCGGTATTGCCCCCTGTAGTTTTGGCGAAGGATCCCCACCATGGCCCTCCGGTTAACTCTACTAATTTTGTCGAGGATAACGTGGCCATGGTCTTCGGTATTGCCCCCTGTAGTTTTGGCGAAGGATCCCCACCATGGCCCTCCGACCGGAGGGTCATGGTGACTCGCAGGGTGGCCTCCCTGATGAATGGAGCATATAATTTCATCATATTTATGTACCAAATGG
>Ga0307982_1004482_pt1 | contig 11033 bp, 7 predicted proteins | sample OrgLakmetagen989_FD_201847 | JGI IMG/M metagenome (GOLD analysis project Ga0307982, IMG submission 201847) | Saline water microbial communities from Organic Lake, Antarctica - #989 | ecosystem: Environmental > Aquatic > Non-marine Saline and Alkaline > Saline | place: Antarctica: Organic Lake... | reverse complement strand
ATTGCGCTCAGCTATTATAAATAAAAAGGAAAATTAAATAGGGGTCTCGTTTGATTGTGCTTGGGCCATTATATAACCGATTGGATCAAAACTGGGGTTGGTTGTGGTGTGCAGGTGGCGTACAGGGGGCGGTCTAAATTGATTAATTTAGATACCAAGATCGAACATAAAAGTCATTCTGAGGCCACCATTATGTCCGCAAGACCCTAATTACCCCCCAATGCTACTCTTTTGGGCCTCAAGTTTAATTTGGCCCTGAATAATTAAAATGGGGTATAATTTTCTTTAGTTCCCCCCTCTGTATTACCGACGACGTACTATCTGTACTGCAGTACCTGTAGTCGGAAGTCGCAAGCTTCCATCACTACAGTGCAGTGCTTTTGGCATTGAAGTGGATGGTGATGGTAAACTTCTGTCCCATACCATCGATTTTAAACACAGGCCCCGAGGACCCGAGGGGCCGGAATTAGAAGGCTTACAGGCAGACAGAAATATCAAAGAAGCCCACAGAAGAAGGAAAGCCTGCTCAGAATTTTAGTTTTCCTTAGGAAAATCGTCTTGGTTCTTGGACTCTTGGGCTCAAGGAAAGCACTGTGGTTGGATCGAATTCATTGGTTATGTTCTTGCGGTTTTCCTCTGCCCAGAAATTCTTGGCGGCCTCTATTACGGACACAGAGATGGCAGTTTCTCCCCTGTAGCTAGCCAGCAGGCATCTGGTTCGATATCCAAGTGGCACACATCATTGTTCGCTGTGGGATTTCCTTACCTTCGCACGCATAACCCTCACATAAACAGAGAAATGCGAATAGCTAATTCTCTCGAAGCAAAGAGCAGAAGAAGGGTAATCTTTTTGCCTCCAGAACCATCAACAAAACAATAGCCGCTTACTCGAAGCGCACCCGACTGCCAGCCTGGGCATATCGCGTTGCTCTACGACCACCGAGAGTTGGATGTGAAAAAAAGCTGAATGCTAGGGAAGAATCTAAGCTAAAGCAGTGGGCGTATGCGTTCCAGATGCCCGTAATATGAGTCGCATTCCGCAATCGATGCTTCTTTCAATGGCTGAGTCAAGTTTGGGTAAAAATGGCAACGCAAAGGCGAGGCTTAGGAACCCAACAAACCCTATCCGTTAAAAACAACAACCCCATGAGAACAGTAAGATTGGTCATCAAGCAACTTTAAAACCAATCCCAAAACAGGATCAGGCACACGATGGCAAACTTACATGTGCAAGCTGGTCCGTCGAGAAGAAGGCCATCGACGAGCACCCAGCGCACGAGGCTCAAGCACATTAACACGGAAACCTTTTGATGGTCAAATCGAAGAATGGGGTTATAACCAAGAACAAATAAACGCAAATTATGGAGTTGTTCTCTCCTGTTAGAAGACTTGAAAACTAACAAGACAAGAATGCTTTACTTACTGCAGGGAGCACGAGATTGGCTGTTATTTGAAAGAGAATTTCAATGGTGAAGGACCGTATAACCTGATGCAAAGATCGCATAATAGATAAGCACATGAAAACGAAGCATCAAGTGGTATACGACTTGATTCAAAGAAACGTGCACGCACCAGCTCTGAGTCCCCGCTAGACACATTAGTGGCACGAGCCGTTGACGTCGTCATGACACCGACCATATACCTAGACATTAAACACCACACGCGCGTACATGTGTAAACTGGTGGGCTTATGACTCATTGAAAGTTGTAGCATGATTCGTGCTTACGTCAAACCGACGAGGTACAAGCCGGTGACTAAGAATTGAGGGAGCATCGGGCGCAAGACCTCGGCAAGTTGTGGGCAATAGGCTGTGTATCGAAGGTATGACGCGCAATTAATTTCATGTCCTGGCAGCTCCTTCTGAAAAGACTGATCCTGCTCTGGCGATTCCATTTGCATTGCTTGCTCCAGCTCTGAGGGTTCTGACCTTTCAGGCCTCGGGGCTAACTGGCGCCAGCCTTTCATCAATTGTGTTGACACAAGACCACCATTTTGATTGAGTACTTCACAGCTCACAAAAGATTGGCACAAGAATAGACACGTCGCTGCTTGAGTTAAAGCTGAAGCTGATAATAAATAATGCATTGCCAACAAATTACTTGCTAGAAGCGCTCTCCATTAGCATCCTGTTCCCATTTTCATCCTTCATCGTCTCAAACAACAAACAACAAGAACATCATCCTCGATATGAAACTCTGACACTGCGACAACAACAGGAAATATTCTTATCCCCCCCTGTATTATCCCACCCTGTATTTTTTGATTCGTTCAGCTACGTGTAGTGCATTTTTCCTTTTTTTTCTATTATACCATACTCTCTAGTGCATTTTTTTTTTTTTTTTATTGCTTTGGTATTTCTTGTTTCTTGTTTCTTGTTTCTTGTTTCTTGTTTCTTGTTGTTGGCTAACGCTTACTTTCATTAGCTCTAGCTAGCCTATTAGTAGAGCAGTGCTGTGTAGCATGCATTTGAGGGTCTAAAGACAGCAGATCACACCGATGGATGGCAACAGCGATGATAATCTATGGCCTTGGACCACCGGGTGAGGATATCAAACCAATTATTCATCTCGACGGACCATGTCTTATTTTACCGAAATGTCACTCGCGGCGTGGGAGGATGATTATGTGATAGTATCAGTAATGAATAAAACTTAGGTAGAGCCAATGATTCGTCACGAGAAGAATACTATTTTTTTTTTTCAGTGAGAACCTTTTCCTTGCGAACTATTTGTCCGAGCACCTTTTAGTATCCTTATGCGGGCCGTGTGTGTGTGTATATTGCTACATCTCTACTAGGGCGGCCGACTGGGCTCGGCGGCGGAAGAAAGACAAAGTCGCCCGCCGCGACCGCTCCAACGGTGGTAGCGCAATCGTAGACCCTTTGACGGGCGCCGTAGCAGCCAAGCATGGCCACGGGCCCGGGAACAAAGGTGGGCAGGAGAACAAGCACCACGACGCACAGGCGCCTTCAGGTGGGAACCGGCAACGGAAGTCCAAAGCGGCCGCGTCCAAGTTTGACAAGCTGATTGAAACCCGGCAAGAGCTCCAGAATTCCATGCAGCGCGTGACCACTACGGCTGCGCAATGGGACCGCGTCGCGGCGGAACTCGACGCAAAAGCGCTGTCGATCGGGCAGGTTGGCATGCACTAATACATGCTAGACATACGGGGAGTGACGACCCTACCTGTCTGTAGCGGATTTCTTGACGCTGTGAGCGGAATGCTGAAGCGCAATGCACACGCACGGACTTCAGTTTTCGTCTTTTGTTGTATTATGTCTCTCCTCTCTCCGTCGAGTCTTTTCAGTCTTGCTGTCTTCTCTTTCTTCCCCATTTTCCGAACGTTCACTGCTTTTTTTTCATCTCCCCCCCCCCGGTATTATTGTCCGTGTGCCTCACTCCTACTTCAGGAGGACGCCGTAACAGCCGCCATCCAAGCCGCCCTCGGCGAGTCGGAAGAGTCGCGCCGCGCCGAAACCGCCATGCTGGTCGACCTCGAAGGGTGGCTAGCACGGGTAGCAAGCTTGCCGGGGGAGCTGATGGAGATGGAAATCGACAACACCCTCGCAGAGCGCATGGACGGCATGGCCAATGCCACGGTGAGAAGTCGAAGCCTTTTCTTTCTTTGGGGGAATTTCAGTATCCATTGGTTGAATGGGACTGCAAGGACGGGCAATTGTGTCCTACTTTTGATACATGTATGCTAGCTTCTTTTTTTTTTTCTTTTTTCTTTTTTCTGGCAAGTCCTTCAGTTTGCACCGCACACTTAACCCCCCCCTTTCATGTGATGGTCAACGTTTTTGCCCAGTTGGGCTTCGAGGAAGACACCGCCAAATACGGCAAGCAGCTGTCCCTCACCATGGCCAAATTTAACGCTTTAACCGAGGCCGAGCGCAAAGACGCCAAAGCCCTGCGGAAAGACGCGCAGTCTAACCGGGAGCGCGTGGAGAAGCTCACTTCGGTGGCCAACGAGCTCGGCACCATTGCGCAGCGGCTCGAGAAAGACTTGGACGCCGCGCAGGACAAGTACAAGGAGCTCCTCAAGGCGCACAAGCAGAGCGTCGCGACCGCCCAAGCCGACCGTGAACGCGTTGCGGAAGACCACGCGCTCGCGCTGATGGCGCGGGACAAGTTGCTGGGTGCGGCCGAAGAAAAGTTGCGCAGCCAAGAGCACTTGGGGCGAGCGCTGATCGGCGACAGCGATTTGGCGGAGAAGTTGGACACGCTGGAGCGGAACGCGGCCACGAGCCATTTGCAAATCTTGGACTTGAACCGCTTGATCGGGGAGAAAGACGCGCAAATCAAGAAGCAGCAAGAGATCATCAAAAAGCTGCAAGACGATTTGGAGAAAGCGTTAACAAGTCCATCGGAGGTGCCGAAACTGAAGACCCGCATCTTCGAGCTACAGGGAGAAGTGAAAGAATTGAAGGACACGGTGACGGAACTCGGGGGCAGCGAAGACCACTTGAAGCTGGAGATCCAGGAGCTGACGCAGCAGGTGGTGCAGCTGAAGGAAGGGATGCGAGACCTGGTGGGGGAAAAGGACAAACTCGCGCAGGAAGCGCACAGCGCGAAACTGAAGCTGAAGGAACTGGTGGACGAAGTCAAGAAAGCTCGGGCGGCTGAGAAGGAGGCCACCAAGATCGCGCAAGAGGCCGAAGGGCGCATCCAAGCAGCCGAAGACGACGCCAAGAAGTGGCAGCAGCGCGCGGAAGCCGCGGAGCAACGCGCCCGCGACGCCGACCAGGCTTTGCAAGTGAAGATTGACGCGGCCACGGCGAGCTTGCGGAAAGAGTTGGCGGACGCCCGCACGGAAGCGGCGACGGCAACCGCGCGCGCCAACGAGGAAGCCGCCAAAGTGCCCCCCCTGGAGAGCGAAATCGAAGCCTTGAAGGCGCGGCCAATGGGCGACCCGGGCCTTGCGGCGGAGGTGTGGCCATGCACGCGCGCAGACTACTGCACTTTTAGTCGCTTTTGTCTCTCCTTTATGGAGAATAAAAGAAAAGTATTTAGCATTTGTGTTTCACGCCAAATGTACATTTCTCACTCTCTGCATTTAAATCACTTGCTCTTTTCGTCCTTGTACGGCTCTCGCTCTCTTCCTATTTCTTGGCAACATCGCACTGTAGCTGGCCGCCCTGAAAGCTTCCAGCGAAGAGTTGAGCGCGTCGCTCCGGCAGCGCATTGCGGACCTCGAGCAAGAGCTCGCCGACACGCAACGGGCCCTCGATGCAGGTGGTCGCAGCAGCGACCCGGCGTTAGAGCTGGCCTTGGCCGAAGAGAGGGAAAAAGCCGAAGCGATGGCGAACGAGATCAGTCGTTTGACCAAACTCAACGAAATGGCGCAGGCGAAGATTGACGCGGCGCATATAGCCGCCCAGGACCAGGCCACGGCCATTGGAGAGTTGACCTCCAAAATTGGGGAACTGCAGACCCTGCTAGAAGCGGCCATGTCCACGGTGAAAGGCTTGCCCGAGCGAGCGCTGAGGGACAAGCAAGCCCATTCGAGGCTCCTCGCGGTAGTGGGGCAATATGACTTGTTTGCGGCGAAACAAAAGCGTAAGGTACGATTAGAAGCTCTTTTCGAGTCTGGTCTATACATTGATCGATATCTCTCTCTCTTTCTTCTCGAATGTGTTGGTGTTGATGCGTGAGGTAGTAAAGATTTGAGTGTATTGCTGTGTAGTTGCATTGTCTCACTTTCGCCCTTTTTCACATTTTTGTTGGAATTCAAACGAATGCTCATTACAGGCGGATTTGAAAGCAAAGTTGGCAAACAGAGTCAAGGCTGGCGGGTTGATGGCTGCTCTGAAGCGCAAAGGCAGCCCCAAGGTGGACGACACTCAAGCCGCTCCTCTTGAAGGAGCTGAGGAAGTGACAGAAGAAGAAAAGGAAGAACCTCGAGTAGCAGAAGAGCCACCTTCGCCGAGTGATGAGCCAGCTTCAGATGATAACGACTCCGAAGAGGAGAAAGTGGAGGAGAAGAAAGAAGAAAAAGAAGCAGAAGAAGAAGCAGCCCCTCAAGAGGAAGAAGAAGAAGGAGAAGCTGTTCCACCTACTTTTGTAGAGAAGGAGGAGGAAGAGCCTGCCAAGGAAAAACCTTTATCTGAGCCATCTCCAGAACCGATCGCACCAGAACCAGAACCAGAGCCTGAACCTGTTCCATCTGAAGAGCCAGCTGCAGCAGAACCTGAAAAACCAGAAGCACCGCCAGAAGCCGCAGTGGAGGCTGAGCCTGAGGCTGCACTGCCGCCAGACAATGAGGGCGATGCACTCATTGAAGATGTTCCCGTGGAAAATGTTGAACCGTCGGGTGGGCCGGGAGTTGCACTGCCTCCAACCAATGACGAGCCAGCAGAAAAAGAAGAAGACAAAGAAGAAGAAGCCCCTCCTTCTGCGCCAGTGCCTGAACCTTTACCAGAGCCTGCTGTCTCAGAGCCGGACCCTCCTGAGGCTACAGTTGCTGTCAAGGAGCCACCCGCATTAGAGGAGGAAAAGGAAGAACTTGCTGCTGCGCCACCGGTGGAAGGAGTTGCGCCCCCGCCTGAGGAGGAAAAGGCGCCAGGGGAGCCTCAAGTAGCAGAGAGCGAGCATGAGGAAGACAGTGCGCACGCGGACGAAAGTACTCACCACGAAGAGGACAGTACTCATCATGAGGCAGCAAGTACTCATCATGAAGAAGATAGTACCCATCACGAAGAAGAAAGTACGTACAAAGAGGAAAGTGTTGAACACGAGGAAAGCACGCATGCGGACGAAAGTGTTGAACACGAAGAAGAAGAAGAAGAAGAAAGTACGCACAAAGGGGAAGAAAGCACGCATAATGAAGACGAAAGCACGCACCGCGAGGAAGAAAGCGTAGAAAGTGACGACGAGGACGAGGGAAGCACCTCTCAGTCCAACTCCTCAGTGAGCGTGGCACCGGTGAAGGAAATAGCCCCCGAGAAGAAAGTGCCCGTGAAAATGAACGAACAATTTGACGACCCTCCGTCGGGCCTGAGCATGCACAAGGAAATTCACGGTGTCAACAACCCAGCACCACCAACCAAGCAACCTCCTCTTGGCAAGAAAACTGCGCGCTCGTCGTTTCCGGTAGCTGCGAAAGCGAAGCCTGCAGCAGACCTAGGGGGCCCCCTTGGTGGCGTGCTGAGTTCGGAAAGCGACAGCCTCGACGTGGACGATGATGATGATGTCACTCATGATGACGACGTCACTTCTCATGACCACGACGCCACCCAAGCTTCAACCCTTCCTGGCGGTGAGAGCCAAGACGACGACGACGACGGACAAGGTACTCTGCGATCCGGCGAACAGCAATCCCTGTCTCGCGAAAGCAACGAGTCTGCTGCAGACGAGGACAGCGACTTCACGGACGACGACGGCAACGGCGCTAGCGGCGGTCACCATCATCACCATCATCACGGCGAAGCAAGGGAGATGCCACAACCTCAGTCGTCCTTCGACCCGTCCCAGAGCGTCCTGAAGTTTGCGCAGCTCCCGAGCCCCCGCGTGCCCATTTTGAACTTAGCCGAAGCAGCCCACGAGTACATGCTTGAGAAGCAACAAGACGTGGACGCGGCGCTCGACGCTCTGAAAGTGCGCTACCATGCCTTGATCGACAAGTGGGTGGACCTCGATGGGGCAGCCGTGCACTTGGACCGTGGCGCTTTATTGCTGGCGAGCGAAGTCAACTGGCGGCTGCGGGGGCGGCCGGTGAGCGACCTCGTGGAGAAGTTCGAAGACATTGACCTCGCCGTCGACGAGTCGAGCCTGAGGCCGGTCTCGTATGGAATCGCAGCGCTGCGGCACTTCGACTTTGAAGTCTCTGAGCGGCTGGCGTGGGCGCGGGCGCACCCTCCCTGTAAATCCCCGACTTGCCCGAACAAGGCCCACTACTCCGAGGCAGCCAACGGCGGCCGCGGCTACAGCACGGGCCCCGGCGGGGTGCACCCTGCCAAAGGGCGGGGTTTGGCTGTGGAATTTGGCGAAGACGGCGACTTCGAACTGGTGGCAGCCTTTTGCGAAGTCTGCACGCAAGCGGGTGCGGTCCTGCCGGAAAGCGGGTCCGAAGACGGAGAAGGCGGTCGTAACGATCGCAGTGACAGCAGTGACGTCATCGACGACCCAGACTGGATGCGATTGGACGAGCTGCGGTCCGAAGCGCTCGAGCGAGCGGGCTTATTGACCGAAGCCATGCACCAATTTAGTGTGGAAGCAGCGGCAGCGTTGAGGCACACGGTAAGCATGCACCATGCGTTGAAAGTTCTTGAACGGATAATATTCGAAGTGGCCATTCAAGTATCGTTTTCTTATCATTCGCTCTTCCGCTGAAGTAAATTCATGGAGAGTTCTTTATGATTTCCTTCTGGATTTGGAATTGATATTCATGTTCTTTCACATCCTTCTTCCGAATCATTATTCGCAGGTGACCAAAGAATACGAGCAGCTGCGAGTCCTGTTGAGCTGGAAAGCTGCCACCGTTAAAGCCAAGAAGAACACCAGCAACGCTTCCCTGGAGCAACTCGTTGTCGAAGCCGAGAAAAGCGGAGGTTCTTCCTCATCAGGCAACCAAGGCGCTGCGCTAGCCGCTGCCGACAAAGCGCAAGGCGTCTCCAAGCTCCAAGAAAGGTTGGATTTGCTGGAAACGCAGCTGGAAGTGCTGTCGGAGTTCATTGACGTCGCGGGGGGCTGGCGCGCCGCCGTTGTATTAGGGCACGGGTTCGTGAACGTGGACGCGGACGTGGCCTACTGGAAGCCCGACGAGCGGCAAGCCATGCTCACGGAAATCGTCAAGTACCTGAAGGCCCAAGCCGCTACCGAGGCCCACCGGGCGCGCGCCGCCGCGGAAAAAGCCGAGCGCGAGCGCACCAAGCTCGAAGCGAGGCTGACGCAGCTGCGGGCAGAGCTGGCGTCGGCGAAGAAAAACCGCCAAGGCCCGGTGGTGTCGGGTGGGGGCGCGGACCCGGCCGAAGTGCTCTTGCTGAAAGCGCAACTCAAGCTCGAGAAGATACTGAGCATCGACCTCCACGAAAAGGTGAAGGCTAAGTATAGTTCAAAAAACATACCGTTTATCTTTCTTCAATTCTTCTCTTGTACAGAAGCTGCTGCCTTCGTCTACAATAGATATGGCGCATGCTTTTGCAACGTGCGCCTGAACTTCCTATGCCAATCCTATTCTATTCTACAGTTGGAGGACCTGCTGGAAGAGCTCGACGAAGTCACCGGAGGCCCTCCGCGCGTTCGAAGGCCCGCGCCACTTCTTGATAACAACAAGGACGCACTGAACGGTGGCGCCTCGTCGCGGCCTTCGACCAGAGGCGACTACGACGACAACGGCAACGAGTTCAAAGACTATCCCCAGTACCAGCAACCGTTCCAGGGGCGCAAGTTTGGGGTCGGGGGCGGCGAAGACGACTTTTTCATGGGGGCCGCAGGCGCAGTGGGTGCTCTAGTAGAGTCCGACCGCATGCGTCCAGGCAGCTCTACCAGCTTGATGCGCGGCAGAAGCAGCAGCGGTAGTGGTGGTGGTGTGGGCGGCGGTGACTCTAGCACGTCTCAGCGGCAGCTCGCCTCAGGCAGCGGTGGGCGTACTAGTAAAAGTGGCAAAGGTCCCCCCTCGGGGGAGAACGCCACCACGGCCTTGTTGCGAGAAGACGGCGAAGCAGTGGGGCAAGACGGGCCCGTGTTTGTGGATCGGATTCGGGTGGAGCGGGCGGAGGTAAGGATGCAGGCTTGAACGCCGCTAGGGATCTATGACATACATAAGCCGAACACGCACGTAGATACGTTCCGATTACAGTTTGCCTTAAAGCTTTGGCCAAAGATGTGCGCCGACTTGAAAACATCGCAACTCATCGCAACTTCTTCGTTTCTTTCTTTTCTTTCCTCCTTATTGTTTGTTTGTTTTTCGTTTTTCGTTGCCTGTCACCTATTTCTGTTCGTTCCCGCGTCTACACACAGGCCAAAGCACGCGAAGCTCAGCGCGAGCTCGAAATGGCGATCTTGGCCGAAGCTCTAGTGTCGAGCCGGCAGCAGTGGCGCAACCTGCAGCCTGTTTACCTCAACCAAGCCCAAAAGCGCGACCCGGCGAGCGGTCTAGAGATTGTCGAGGGTCTGCGCAACGAAATCGCGGACCGCGACCATCGCTTGCGGTGCTACCGTCGGCAACTGCAGCTGTTTGGCGTCGAAGACCCCGAAAACCCGCACGCGCCTATTCTAGCAGAAGATCCTCGAAATCCTGGTGCTTTTGGTTCACCTGGTACTGCAAGTGCTGCAAAGGACAGTTCTACTGGTGGAGGTGGTGGTGCTGGTTCACCACACTCTGCACGTGGTAACGGGGCTGCTGCTTCGCCGACCACCACCTCGGTGAACATCCTGAAGGTCGACCACGACCGCACCACCAACGACCATCACGAGAACGGCAGCGTCGATGACGACCAGACTCAGCTCGAGCCTCTCATGATGGCTTCCCTTGCCTCACTGCCCCCTAAGCCGAGGCCGCTGTCGCCCGGAGCCGCCTGGGAGGCGCAAGCGTCAGCTCCGCCGCCGAAAGCATTCCCTGGTGCGCCCACTGCACCGCTGACACCTTTTCCTGTCAATGGTGGTGCTGGTGCTGGTGCTGGAAACAACAGCATTGACAGCAATAGCGGCGGTGGCGGTGGCGGTGGCGGCTGCTTAGAGCAATTAGAAGCCTTAGTCAAGCACGACAAGGCAATTTTGGGCGTTCACAACTCCGTGCTTTTTAAGCGCGTGGAATTAGGCATGAAGCGTTTGCTGGTGGAGCAGCGCTTAGCGAAGTTGAATGCTTCGAAGCGGAAAGGGCCGGGCCATGCGGGTGCAGCGTGGCAGATTGGAGACGGGTCTTTTGTGGTCGGGAAAAAGGCTCTCAAGAGCGGTCCTGGCGACAGTGATAGCGGCGACGACGACGACGATGATATCGGCAGCGTTGGTCGTGGAGACGGCGGTCCTGGCAAAGGCAAACTAGAAGTTGCCCTGAAGCATTACCACGCCCAACTGCAACGACAGGTGAATAA
>Ga0307982_1004481_pt1 | contig 11033 bp, 11 predicted proteins | sample OrgLakmetagen989_FD_201847 | JGI IMG/M metagenome (GOLD analysis project Ga0307982, IMG submission 201847) | Saline water microbial communities from Organic Lake, Antarctica - #989 | ecosystem: Environmental > Aquatic > Non-marine Saline and Alkaline > Saline | place: Antarctica: Organic Lake... | reverse complement strand
ATCCTCGTGACCTATTGCATGAAACGTTAGCTCTCTAATCCACTATACTTCACCGCATGAAAACAATCGCATTGTGACCACAGGTACCGCGCCGACTATTTCGACTCGGTCAAGTCCGTGCTCCAGCGGGCCGCGGCCGACGAGCGGTTTGCAACCTGCCTCCAAGATTACGAAGCCGCAGAAGCCTCTGCCCTGGCCGAGCGTGCCGCTGAAGGTGCCAAACCAAACCCTGTATACACCACCACCAACAACACTACCGCCACTGCCACCACGAATGGCGGCAGCAAGAGGAGCAGCATATCGCCACGGTCGCCTCGGCAGAGTGCGGTGGCTACTCGAGGACATGATGTCAGTCCGGGCGAAGACGGTGGTCACAATGGCGAAGACAGCATGGACAGCGGAAGCCTTGGTCAACTGCACAGTGACGCCCAGCGCTCTCAGCTAGCAGCCGCAGCACCTCGTGCCAAGCGTGCGAAGCCTTCGCCTCTTTTGCGGAAAGCACAAGACAGCAGAGGCGAAGAGAACGGTGGCCTCGGTGCTCGGCCGGAATCCCCCTGTACCCCCAGCGCTTTTGCGCCCCCGTCTATGGTGTCGCCGACTGCGAGCGAATCGGGAGGGCGGTCTCGCCGCGCGCCGCGCAAAGTGGTCAAGTTTGACCCTTCTTCAAGGACTACTGCTGCTGCTTCGACTCCAACGCTATCCTTGGCTGGGTCAGCAGCAGGCGCCGTGAGGGCGAGTCCTTCAGGAAGGCGCAGTGGCAGTAATGGGTTTCCTTTTTCACCTCGCACCCGCTCGCCGAGCAGCAAATCTCCTAGACGCAGTCCTGCCGTGAACCACAGCAGCATAAGCAACAACCACAACAGCAACCACAACAGCGGCAGTATCGGTATTCACTCGAGCGCAGAGCAGCACGTGATGTGGCCCAACCAGCGCAGTGGGCTCGACCCCGGCGGCTTGGCCTTGGAGGAAACTGACGATAGTGACGACGTGAATGACGCACTCCTTTTGCCTTTGCTCGACCATTCGGATGTCGCCTTCGTGCCAGGTGTGGCTTCCTTTGCGGCAGCGGCTGCGTCGGCTCCGCAGCAAGCGGTGCATCTTGCCAGCGACGGGGTTGCTACGCAGAGTTACAAACCTGTCGCCATCAGCACGAACCCTTGCGGCAGTGGCGTTGCTCGAGACGGGAGCTCTTTTGCCAGCAGCCGAACATTCGTCGGCAAAGGCGCGAATGACGTCAGGTCAGCAGGCTTCAACGGAACTACCAGCGGCAGCGCACGCACGCAAGAAACAATTATGGGGTCTTCAGCACAGGCGATGCCTGCGGCGGCTTGGCAGCCCAGTGCTACAGTTGTGGCGTCGTTGGATAACTTGGACCCTTTTAACGCTGACATCGCTGACGTGTTCAATGTTAACGGCTTCAACCTCGACTTCGGATGATTCCCCTCTGCGTGCGAAGCACGCATTTATATGTATATTCCACGACCACATTGCACAAAACGCCGAGAATCTTGTGTTTTGCGGTGCTGCCATCTTTCATCGCACGCGCGCGGTCTTTTCTGTATCCTTGGCATATTGGCATAATTCTTTTATCTACTTATGTGTTGTGTTATTAGGCCGCTTTTCGCTTTTACGTATGTGAACGACAAAGTAGTTCAGTGGAACTCGCGTAGTAGTAGTAGTAGTAGTAGAAGTAGAACTATATTCTACTGCCTCTAGATTTCCCTGTGCAGCAGTAGTGCGATATAAAATGCTGAGTCACGACGCTACACAGCCACAACACAAAGCACTGTATCATAATCCCAATCCAAATCCCAATCCTGTATCTGGTGCCTGATGCAGTGAATTCAGATGCAGATGCCAGGTCCAGATCTCCTCATCTCCGATCTCCACATGCAAGTAAATACGCAAAAGGCCAAAACGACAACTCCGCTGATCCGCTGAAATACAATGCGCTGATCAGAGCTGGCATAAACATTTTAACCCAGATAAAAAACAGTGTTTGTAACACTGTTTGGGACGATTTGAAAAAAACAGGTGTTTTAAACACCTCCCAGCCGCCAGAGAGTCAATAAGACCAATTGGCCCCGATAGCCTTTTTCAGAAGAGGTTAAATGGCCTGGAACTCCTGTGTTGTGATGCCGCAGTCTACCTGTTTCTGTTACGAACATGTTTTTTTCGATTTGTAAAAAACACCTGTTCCTGTTTATGCCAGCCCTGGTTGGCGCTGAGATGCTTTCAAATCATTTCAAAAAAATGTTGAAGTGTATTTTTCTCTCTCTCCGTAGCTAGGATTATGAAGAACGGCACCGTAACGGACCATCGGGCAGATAAATTCAAGGCAAGTTGATTGGTGAAGATGCATGTTGCGTTCTCGTGTGTTGCACCTGACTATGCGTCAATCTAGTCGATGCACCTTATCACCCCGGTTTGCCTCTCTGCGTAGGCTCCTTCCCCGTCGAACGGTTCAGCCTTTTCGAAGTCAGTCAGGTCAGATAGCAGCTGTGCAAGCCATGCATTGACTAGTAAAACTTTCTACGGCAACAACGACCGTAGCAGTGCTCAACCAGCCTCCACCACTTACGCAGTGCTGTACTGTAAAAAGGGCCCAAAGAAGAGGAAAGCATGGTCTGATGGGCAACTAGTGGCAACCGGACAGCGCGTGGTGCTGACAGATTTAACTTCTCATTCTCAGGTACATCAGGTATTCTTCGTTGATACGCGCTTCCTTAGTGATGAAATCTTTTAAAAATCATCTTTCATGCTACTGGCTCAAAATTTACGATTAAATAGGTTGCGTCTGTACGTCTTGACTTTGCACAAGCTGCTAGCTTAGCTCCTGGGGCTGTGATCGAGGTTGGTCAGTTTGAAGTCGACATCAAAGCATTGGAGAAAAGTACTAGTGCCAAAGGAACTGACTCCGAAAATGGTCCTGCTACAGTAGAGCCAGCTGCGTCGCCTGCACCCTTCAGTGCTCCTTCTGCTGCTGCTAAAGGCTTTCGTGCACCACAACTTGTGCGAGCACCGTCAACTGTGGGGAGCAAACGACCGTTGGGTGCCGTCAATCGCTTTCTGCCCTTGCACGCCTCTGATGCCGGCCCACGATCGGTGAAACAGACTTCAGCTGCTGGATTGTCACCACCGCAGCCGCTGCAGCCGCCATCGGTTGCACCACCTTCAAACTCAGGATCAGAAGGAGCAGCACCAAGCTCTGCTGCCCTGACTTCGTGCTGCGGATCTGCTAAGCCTGCCTCTGCTTCGATAGCTACGTTCAGACCTTTAGCGGTTGCTCATGAGGCCCAGGGACACCCCCGAAAGGCATTATCAGGTTCAGGATTTCGTGTGCCTGAGAAGTCGAACTCTCCGAAGGCCATCCCTCCGCCGCGACCCAGATCCACCACCCCGCCACCACTGCAGCCGCCGTCGTTTCTGCCACTCCCACTGCGCGACAAAAGCCAGTCCCAGTTGCAAACGCAGCCGCAGCAGCCGCAAGCAGGGGTGCGGCGTGTAGTGGTGGCACCGAGGGAGATTGCAGATCCGGTGGCTGTGGAAGGAGTCACGGACCCAGGGCTGAAGGCACTCGCCAAGTCGTTGCAGCCCCACCAGAGAGCTGCTGTGAACTTCCTGTGGCGCGCTGCAACAAATAACCCGTAAGTATTGGTCTCGACTTCTGCATCTTTAATGTCTCTACGCCAATGCGCTTTTAACTTTATTCACTAGCTATATTTATTTGTTTTGCCTTCGTGGTCTCCTTTTCAAGTGCCTCTCATTATAGCGGGGAGGGATCTGCCGCATCGGGCGGCGCTATTTTAGCAGATGCAATGGGTTTGGGCAAGACACTGAGCGCGATTGCTCTAGTGTACTGCGCAGTGCAACATAAACTTGCCGCTAAGGCTGTTGTGGTGGTGAGTGGTTGAGGGGGGGGGGTAGCGGAACGGGATGAAGTTGTGAGACTTTGAAGGGATGAATCAGAGCGCGGTATTATTTTTACATCTCTCTGTTTTTCTAAAGGAAATTTAGAGCGTGATTATGCTCCCATTATTTCTTGAAACGATGAATTTTGCTCTCTAAAAGAAATATGCGCGCGTGTCTTTGCCTCAGGTACCTTCGTCTCTGGTTGAGAACTGGCGCAACGGTAAGAAACGCATGATAGGCATTGCGAGCATGACAAAGTAATTGCGCTTTCCTCGATGAAATGAATCCATTTTCCCTTGAGCATTTCATCAAATTCGAACGATTTTTCAAAAAGCCTCTTCTTTTTCTTTTTTTAAACTTTGTTTTACGTGAACAGAATTCTGCAAATGGCTGCGCATGTTCCTTTCTCCACATGCGGCGGCTGCCGACCGAAAAGTGCTCGTGGCAGCAGCAGGGCAATCCGGGCACAAGCGCCCCCTCAAGAGCAAGAAAAAGAAGAAAGCCAACAGCAAGCAGGCACTTGGAGGGTTTGAGGACGAGGATGAGGAAGACGACGCGACAGCAGTGGTTGGGGGAGCAGAGGGCGTCGTGCAAGAATTTGTGGCTGGCCGAGCACCGGTTCGTAAACTTTCTACTTTTTGAGTCTTGGTTCTTCTCTTCTGATGTATTCTTAATTGTTTTTATTTCAGTTCATTTACTAGCGCATCTTGAAGATGAGAGCGAGTTAGCTAATAGCAGTAACAAACGGCCAAGCGTTACATTTACTTGAGCTCTCATACACATTATTGACATGCCAGGTTCTCATCATCAGCTACGAAGGATTTCGAAAGCACGCGGCCCTTCTGAATGGCCCAACTTTTCGTGCGTCATCCAACGGGGTGGGCTTGCTGGTGTGCGACGAGGGCCACCGGCTCAAGGCGGCTTCTGGTAGCTTAACGATGGACGCCTTGCGCCAATGTCCGGCGCCGACTAAGCTTCTGCTCACTGGCACGCCGGTACAAAAAGCCCGTTGTCTCAATTGTAATATTGTACAGTGCGCATGCATGGACATGTATACCTCCGAGTTGGTGATTATTACATGTATTTTGGACAATAGTAGATAACTGTACATAAGTTGATGTGTAGCGTGCATGCAGTAACTTACCCTTCTTTTCTTTTTTTCTGTGTCATATACTAGGTTCAAAACGATTTGACCGAGTTACACTCCATGGTGTCGTTTGTAGCGCCTCAGTTGCTAGGGCCTTTAGGCGCCTTCAAGAAACAGGTGGCTGACCCAATTGCCAAGGTAAGATGAAATGATGAGTGAAAGAAGAGTGATGAAGATCTACTTTGATCCGAACATAAATGTGCTTTCTCTTTATGTGGTCTCATTTCTATCGCTATTATTCGAACTCACTTGCACCTCCTCGGTCGTGTTCCCTGCGTCTTCTTGCTTCTTTCTCGCTATCTCTGCGTGCCCTTCTCACAAGGGGCGAGACCGTGGCGCTACGTCCGCTCAACGAGCATCAGGCCGTGAAGCTACAACTCATTTGAAGCGCCTTTTGAGGCCGGTGCTGCTCCGACGCACCGCTGACGCCCTCGCCAAAGCTCTGCCTCCACGCACTGACATCGTGGTGTTTTGCCGCCTCAGCCCACAGCAACAGGAGCTTTATCGCGAGCTCGCAGCTGCCACTCCACATGGAAGGAATGATCTTGAAGAGGAGGAGGTTGATGAGGAAGACGAGGAAAACGAAAACATCCAAAGAAACGGTCGCAGGAACAACCATAGCAGCATTGCATCCCGCACAGCGACCACGCTGGCTGTAACCTACGCAGACGAGTGTGAACCAGCCACTATGGCAACGCATTCAAACAGTGGCGCTATTTTCGACCCGTTAGTGGCCATTCATGCTATGCGCATGGTCTGCAATCATCCTTCCTTGCTGCCCTCCAATGCAGCGGAGGTTTTAAGACATGGTGGCGATGGAGTTTCTTCGAAGAGTAGTGGCAAGACATCTGGGCCTTCTAGTGGGAGTGCTGCTACTGCAGTTGGTCGAACGATGAACCGATTAGCAGCGGCTTCAGGAGCAGGAGCAAGAGCGGAAGAAGCGCCACTTCTGGACGTGTCAGCGAGTGGGAAACTGCAAGTGCTAGAAGCTTTGCTATTGTCCATTTATAATCCCAAACCTTCCAGCCATTCTGCACCTACTTCTTCGTCTTCGTCTTCCTCCTCGACTGTGCCATCAACCGAGCGCGTAGTGGTGGTGTCAAACTTCACAACCACCTTGGATCTCATTGGTCAACTGGCGGCCAGGCACCAGTGGCCAACGCTTCGAATCGACGGCCAAACGCCGCCTGATCAGCGTCAGGGCTTCGTGGATCGTTTCAACCGCCATCAAGTGAGTTTGAGATGAGGTTGTCTGCTACAGTAGATGGCACGAGCTGTGTACATCTCAATGTCTAGTCCTATGCCCGTCTCTCGCTTTTCCCACTGTCTCTCTTCGGTGTCGTGATCAATTTGTACCTTAATTCATTCCTGTTTGTGCGACTTTCCTGCTATTCCCTCTTGTCTATTGTTATTTTCTGTCTTCGCAGGATCCCACCAAACTTTTCCTGTTGTCCAGCCATGCCGGTGGCGTTGGCCTTAACCTAGTCGGCGGGTCTCGCTTAGTGCTCTTCGACAGCGACTGGAACCCAGCGGTGGACCAACAGGCCATGGGGCGAGTGTGGCGGCAAGGCCAAAAGAAACCTTGTGTCATGTACCGGCTCTTGTCCACCGGCACCCTCGAAGAGAAGATGTACCAACGCCAAGTGGCCAAAGCAGAGCTCAATTGCGCCACGCATGTGTCCTCAGCTGCTGATACAGAAGCTGCTTCCAGCAGCAACAGCAGCAAAACTAATAGCAAAAGCACCACCACCAGTAGCAGTGCTATGCAGAGCTACGACGTGCGTCATTTTGCGAGCGGCGATTTGCGGGACTTGTTTCTTTGCAACTTCAAAGTGCCTCTTTGCGACACCCTCCAAGTAATGCGCGGCCGCTGGGGCGATGGACACAACAATCCTGGTGGCATCAGCAGTGCAAATAGCAGCATCAGTAGCAGCAGTGGCTTACCAGCAGCTCTTGCGGTTGACTCAGCTCTACGGCAAGCAGCAAGTGCGCTCGTAACGGAGAACAAAGCACCAGAAGTAACTGCTGCCGATGAGACTACTGCCATTGCTGATAGCAATGGTAGTGGCGGTAGCCTTTCATTGAAATTGTGGAACGGGGCTATCTCGTATGCGCATCATGTCGTGGAAGCATCAGGTGGGGAGGCTGGTTCTGACGAGGACGAGGAAAGCCTTGTCAACGATGACGCATTTCCCTGTGAAACCAGCCAACATCGCAGTGCACCTTCTAGCGGTCACACGAATGATGGCTTCCTCGGAAGTGACAGCGAGATGGAGTTTGACGAAGGAAATAGTGGCGGCGAGAATGACAGTTCGGACGACAGTGCCTTCGACACTACATTAAAGCTCCCCAGAAGCAAACGACTTCGAAAGAAGCCCGCGTCTCAAAAACACGCACAAGCAGAACGCAATAGCTGCGGAAGCGAGAGTGATGGATGTGATAGCAGCTCCGCGAATAGCAGTAGCGGCGAGGAAGCTCCAAAACAGCGCCAAACGAATTCGTCAACGAGCCCTAAGTTCGCGCTCCAGGACTCGAGCAGCGAAGATGAAAGCGACTCCGGCAATCCCTGAAAGTCACCTGAAGTCATAATCTAATATTACATTTGCCTCTCAGTAAGAAAGGTGCATTACTTATGCTAGATTAGGTTGTCTGTTATGAGTCTCTCGAGCACGTTGCCTCGTTGCCTCGTTGCCTCTTCATCATGAATGTAGTTCACGTATATCATATTAGTGCAGCCGTTTGGACTGTGTTCTCAACAAGAAATTTGCTGATGAATTTCAGGAACACGTGGGATCAGTGCCGGTCTTTCGTTAGTGCAGTTCCGGGAACTTTTAGGGAACCGAAGAATTAGCGAACTTCCCCTTCGGTTCCGGGGTGGTTCACTAACTTTTTGTAGCGGAACTTTTAGTTCCGTTCCGTTCGTTAAGAAATGATTAGCCGAACTCATCGTTCGGTTCCGTTTGTTTAGGGTGGTACTCCTACTCCGAATTAAATTCGGCATTAAAATTCAAATTCACTTGAAATACTGAAAATTTTATTCTTTGAGGTCCCGGTAATTAGAAAAACAATAAGCACAAACCGGCTCCAAATCGTTTTCCGCAATCGTATTAGTGAAATCCTCGGTTTTCAAAACAGCTTCCCGGTTCCATTCTGGGTTCGTTTCTAGTTCGTTAATTCCATGGAACCGAAATTTTCTTTCGCTGCGGGTTCGTTTATTCGGCTGGAAACGAACTTTTCTTTCAGTTCGGTTCGTTAGTGTAGCAAAACCGAACTTTCCTTTCGGTTCCGTTCAATTCCTATTCACTAACGAAAGACCGGCACTGCGTGCGTGGGATGAGAAAAAGCGTTGTTGAGTTTGCCTCGAGAAGTTGGGTGAAGTTGACTGTCGAGGGTGTGTGCCTTTGAACGGCGATCTTTAGCCGCAAAGGCGTGGGAAAACTATCGATGGCTACCAACGAGCTTCCAGACAAGAGAGCCATGAGCCCAGAACCGTTGAGCGAAGAAGACGTGAAGAAAGGGAGAACGTCGTCGGACGAGAGCCCGGACGGCCTCAATGGCCGCAACGGAGACGGCCGGCGTGGCAGCAACAGCACTAGCCTGCCTCCCGCTGGGAGCTCTATTCTCACGCGCGGCGGGAGCGACGGAAGCGTAGGCTCACGAAACGGTTCCTTGGGCCGCGGAATGCGCTCCGTGTCGTTTCACGTCGCAGACGACGGCGAAGGAGACGACGACGAGGTCCTCGGCGACGACGGCGGGTACGCGACTAGACACTGAATTAGACTGGCTACGCACGTACCTCAACGAGTCATACTAATAAGTCCCAGATCTTAAGAGCTTCAGAGCGGCTTTAAATCCTCGTAGCATTCCTTGATACTCGTCTGCTGTGTCGTCATGCTTCGTGCCAAAAAAAACACCAAAATCCCATTGGGATTTCATTTTGGTGCTACGCTTTACATTCCAATTTGTTCTAGGGCTCGCTCTTTCCAGTCTTGAAATTGCCTCCGTTTATCTTAGTGTTTCCTTTTTGTCTATACTTGCAGGAATGGTGGAACTACGCCCTCCTTTTGGGGCGATTCGCCATTTTCGCCCCCGCCCCCGCCAGCTCCATTCTCCGATCCTTTCGCAGCCGCCGAGACGGCGGCCTTCAACGCCGGCGCTGCCACGTCAGCGTTTCCGCCCTCGTTTCCACCGGCAACCAGCACTAAGCCCGAGTTTCGCGACTGGCACGCGCCGGTCTGCTCCAAGTGAGTTGTCGTGCACAATGCGTAGTAGGCGTCCTCTGGAAAGACATTTAATCGTGCACGCATCCACTTCATGCGAGTATTCCGACATCCTGGCCGGCCATAACATTCGAAACAGGACTAATGTTTCTCGTAATGACTTCTCCATTTCCTCCTCTTACTGGGACCATATCTATACTCAGATACGAGCTGAGCAAGATTGTGGGGTCGGGCAGCTATGGTAAAGTTGCGGAAGCATACTCGGTGCGCCCACCTCGCACGCGTGTAGCCATCAAACAGTGCCAAGCGGTTTTTGGCGTCCTGAAGGTGAGGCGGTGGCTAGGTCAAGTGGGTAGTTTGATGGGTATTTAAGTGAGCCTGGTCGACAACGTGGAGATGCTTTGGCGATATAACGAATGAGCGTGAATCACCAGCACTATTGGTTCTTATGTTCTAATTTTTTTGTCGTGCTCTTCTTTCACTGCGCATCGTCGTTGTTGTCGTGGTTGTTTCCCAGGAAGCGAAGCAAATGTACCGCGAAGTGTACATCTTGCGGCAGCTCCGGGGGTCCCCCCACATCATCACTTTGCAGGACGTGATTGCGCCGCTGGAGCCGGGCGGCCGCCCGTTCAAAGACCTGTGCGTTTTTTTTTCTTGGACCTTCAAACTACTCTCTCTTTTGAGTTCATGGCATAATATTTCGCGCATGCTCCAAAATATTAAGTTTTATCGTTTCGGCAGCACGCCAGCATTCGAGTCCGCGCTTACTTGTTACTTTTTTTGAAGAGTCAAGTGAACCTTGCTGTGTCTCGTCAATCGCTTTTCTCATACTGTTTCTATTCTTGGTCTTTATTGAAGGTATTTGGTGTTCGAATGGGCGGATATGGACGTGCACAAGCTGATTCACTCGCCGCAGTTCTTGACGGCACGCCACGTGCAGTCCTTTGCGTACCAGCTCCTGAAAGGCGTAGCCTTCATGCAGTCGGCCAACGTGATTCACCGGGACCTCAAACCGGTTCGTGTTTCTTTCGGTGTGCTGTGCGCGTGCGCTTTAATGCAAAACTGAGAAGATGCATTATGCATCACAATTCCTTGAGCACTGTGCATTTCTTTTTACATGCGACTCTTCCTAGTCCGCAAGTAGGTATGTATTGATTTACTTGGACTGGTGCGCTCCCTGCATATGTGCTACTGTTGGAATGACTGTTCATTTTGTTTTATTTACGTAGGCAAACATTTTGGTGACTACCACCTGCGAGCTTAAAATTTGCGACTTTGGCCTGGCGCGAGTAGTGGAGCCACACAAAATCCTAGCCTCTTCTTGCCAGCCGCAAGCATCTTCACCTGATGAAACGAAGGAGCCCGAACAAGATGGCCTCACAGCCGCGGTGGAAAAGCAGTTGGCAAGTGCAGGCAGCAGCAACAGCACTAGCAGCGGAGATGCAGCCAGCCCTTCGCCGCAAGAAGAAAAGCTCGAGCTGATGCCGAAACCGTCCATGAAGCGCATGCTCACCACCCATGTCGTGACCCGGTGGTACCGCTGCCCGGAGCTCATTTTGCTCGAGGACTACACCTCAGCGGTAAGTTATGATTTTAAAGGTTTCGCTTTGCGCAGGAAATAGAGAGCGTATGCACCATTCTTTCTGTCTTCTGATCTCTTCAGTAGACTCTCGGGCCATCGGATGCTTCCTCACTTCGCATCTTTGAGAAGAGCTCTGTCTCTGCTTCTCGCGTGACTTCACCGTCTCTTCCCC
>Ga0307982_1004478_pt1 | contig 11039 bp, 11 predicted proteins | sample OrgLakmetagen989_FD_201847 | JGI IMG/M metagenome (GOLD analysis project Ga0307982, IMG submission 201847) | Saline water microbial communities from Organic Lake, Antarctica - #989 | ecosystem: Environmental > Aquatic > Non-marine Saline and Alkaline > Saline | place: Antarctica: Organic Lake... | reverse complement strand
AGTAACCGTCATGAGATTTGATGAGGGTACCAGTATCAAATGAAAGAATTACACTCTAAAATTGATCAGCGTCATTATTCACCTGAGCACGGCAAGGTTATAGATCGCGTCGGCTTCCAGCGGCAAACGAACGTTCTCGTGAAGACAGGCGCCTTCTCGCCGGACCTAAGTCCACATACAAATGTGATTGACGTGGAATGTTTTTATACTTCAAAGCAAAACAGAAAAAGGGGGAAAATCACTCAAAGTCGGTAACGACTTAAAGATTCAGGGAGGTGAACCGGAACGTAATACACTGGAAAATAAGGTAGTAGGGAAATGCTTACCAGAGCAAGGCAGGCGCGAAGATGCCCGAGGGCCAATGCCTTTGCGGACTTCGCTCCGCTTCGCACGATGAACCCGTATCGCCTGCCATTGGGAGCTGTGTTGTTGGCGATGTCTCGTGCTTCCTGGAGAGCTCGCTCGAAGTCCAGGATGGCCACCTGCAGTTGATATTGATGAAGATGTGGGCAAATGCACGTAAAGTACAGAAGATCTTAGAGGAATGTTTTTACAATAGAAAAGGCAAAGCAATTGAAGAGTTGAAGGTAGAAATTATTAAGCGCAGTTGTTTTGTTTGCGTGCGTATGTCTGCACTCACTTTGGTGTGGGCGTCCAATGCTAGCCTCAGCGCATAAGCGCCGTCGCTCCGTGTAGCCTGCACCTGGGACCGGTAATCGGCATACGGGGCCTCGGCAAAAGCCGTAGTTGATGCGGAGGCCGCTGCCGCCTTGAGGGCTTTCTTCGAGATGGAAGACCGGCGCTTCGCCTTTCCAACCATACTCGCGACCTGAAACCCCGCGCTGAACGAGGTCCTCGAGGAGGGCGAAAAAGGTGACTGAGGCGACAAGGGAGACAGAGGCGACAGAGGTTCCTCTTGTAAATAAGATCCTCGACGGCTACTGCTGTTGCTGTTGCTGTGACTGCTTCCATTCGTAGGCAAGAGTGTAGATTGAGGATGCCACGAAGAGGAAGGTTGCGGAGGCATAGCAGGTGACACTTCGCCCGAATATAATGCCTGCGAAGCACTCTTAAGCGCTGCTGATGCAGTCTCAGAAGAGCTGTCAGCAGTGGCCTCTTCCCGCAATGGCATCATAGCAGGTAAAGTCCCTCCAATAGTCGAAGCTCTAGGTTTCTCGGGAGTAGTAACACTCCCGCGCAACTCATTCCCGAGCGTGGCACCCCATTGCCATATGCTTTGACCATCGAAAGTGGCCGTCATCATCGTGCCGCCTCCCTGTGCATCTCCTCGACTACCATTGAATTGCATGCTCGCAGTCATTCTCGTTGCTTCTTCTTGTTGTTGTTGCGCTTTCTGAAGGTTCGCGCGCCAGTGCGGGGCTCGCAGTTCTGCATTTGCCACCGCCTGCACACCCTGGTTCTCCTCTGTAATGTACCGCGGCGGCGGCCAATCGGGATGGCGGTGCATGCCCCGGCCGTTGCCGCAAAAGCGCAGAACTTCCCTGTAGTGCACGCGTGCCACGTCATTGAAGAACGAGCGCCCACCACCACCACCACCACCACTGCTGCTGCTGCTGCTGCTGCTGCTCCCTTTTGCAGACGAGGGTGTAGATGATGGTGATCCTTCTTGGTAGAGGAGGCCTAAATGGAGGTGGGCAGGGCGGCACTGCGGCCACAATTCAAGCACTCGATTGTATTGCGCCGCCACCGCCTTCATGGGGCCATCATCATTTACAGCACCAGAAGCAGCAGAAGCAGAGGCAGTTTGTTCTTGAGCTAAAAGCTCCGAGTCTTTCTTCTTGTTGCATGAGGCAGATGATGTTGCTAATTTTGATGTCATAAAGTTGCGGTGATTCAGGCACGCCAAATTGAAGGCCGCACGAGCGTCCTTGGGGTCCACCTTTTCAAGTTGTGTATGCGTAAGGAGGAAAAAGGATGAGTAAAACCTAGAGAGAGCTTGCGCGTATGAAAGAGGTGTACCTTACAATTCAAAATCACTCGCATAAGTCATCTGTATTAACCGAAAACAAGCCACTAAGAATAACACAGGAACGTCCAGACATACACCTGCAATGCTTCTTTGTGCAGTGCCATCGCCTTCTCCGCTGCGCCCGCTTCTGCGTGCGTGGCAAGAACCAAATTGCCGAGGTTCGTAAGGGAGGCAGTAGCCAAAGCGCGCGCCATGTTGACGGCCGTTAAGCTTGGGGGGTTGGGTCCTGCCAACAAGGATGCACTACCACCACCACCACCACCATTGGTCGAAGAAGAAGATGAGGATGACGATGACGAGGTGGATAACCGGCTGCCAACTTGACTGCCAGCAAGACCTGGGGATATCAATGGAGCCCCTCCAGGAGTGCCCGGCAGTGAAGTTGGAGTCAGAGGTTCACCACCAAAGGCTGCCATTGACGGTCGGCGTCGAGGAGGCGTCGCCGATACACTTGCTGCTGGTGCTGCTGGCGACGGCGGCGTGACCGGCTCGCGAGGTGCCCAGCTTGAATTTGCACCTGCACTTCCGCCTGCTGCGGTGCTCGACACGTGCAACCGCTCAAAACCAGCTTCTTCGATCGGCGTAGATGGTTCACTCCCTATCACAGCACTCCCGCCCAGGGCAAACGCCGCTTGGGACCATTTGTCGCCCGCAAACGCTTTCGCCGCCCGCGAAGACGCCGTACTCTGGCGCCGCACTCTCTGCAGGGTTAGCCGCCTCTGCACCGACGCGTTGCGCTTGGCGGCGCGGTGGTCGGCGTCCGACTTCAAACAAGCGCGAGAGAGCTTCGCAGCCTGTCACATGAGGGAGCAATAAAAGGTTCAGACAATAGGACAGCTTGAAAAAAAAAAGAAGAAAGGGATAACGCAAATCGAAAGAACATGACAACGAAGTAAGGCCAAGACGGCTTGAATTGACTTCTGGAGGCACGAATGCGCAAAAGGAAGCCAACAAATTACCTTGGCATAGTAGTGCTCAGCATTGCGGTCTAAATCGGGCGCGTCTTGTCCCTTTTCAATCGCCTCCCGTTTGTTTATGATCCCGCGCACCAGAGCCCAATTGTAGAGCGCAGGCGCGTTGTTCGGCTCGTGCTTGACGCTTTGCTCGTAGTGCCAACAAGCGCGCTTCAGTTCTTCCATGGTTGGCTCATACTCGCCACTATTTCTGACGGGTTTTACAGGGGGGTCATCGGAGTCTTCATCCTCGCTTCCACCGCTGTGGCTGGTCGCTGCTGCGGCGACGCTTTTGTCCCGATCACCACCGCCGCCGCCACCGCCGTGAGCTGCATCGTCGACTTCTCCCTCTTCCGGGGGCGTGTGCAGGAGCAGGCCGAGGTTGTAGTGCTGCGTGGACTCCGGCACTCCAGCCGGTTGGTTTTCGAACAAGCTGTACAGCACGCACGCGTGCCTCGGTGCGGGTGGGTGGTCGACCGGAGCGGTTAAACCCGGCTGCACGCTCGAGCGCCAGCCTGGCCGGTAGTCGCCGTTGGCACCCGGAATGCTCGCAGCGAGTGCACGCATGCGCGCTGCTTCGGCTGCTGCCTGCTCGTCTCTAGCACCCAACAACAGTGCGGAATTGGCGACTTCTTTCTGGGCAAACGGGTCGGTGAAGTTTCCCGACGCAGGCGGCGGTGCCGGCCGGCGCCCGATGGCCGGACTGACGTACGACGACGTGTAACCGGAACTCGATCCTTCTAGGCTCCCTTCTTCCTCGTCATCGTCGCCACCTTCATTGCGAGAGGCCTGTGGGTCATCAGGGTGGCCGCTCAGGGCTTCAAGCGTTAAGCCGCTGGCCAGCGCTGTCGCTGCCGCATTATGGTTGGGCGTTGGGGCTAAACCGTGGATTGGTGAAAACGAGTCGGAGTGCTGGAAAGAGTCCGCTCCAGCGGCAAACACTAGGGCAGCAGCGGTGTCGCGCACGATACTAAAAGCACTGAAATCGGTGACGCCGTGGATCACCAAGGTTTGAAACAAATCGAGTTCAAAGTGCGTCGCTGCCCGTGTGCCTGGAGGCGTTTTGGCAGTTGCAATGCCACTACCAGCAGCCGTTGTTGATTTACAATTGCCAACATCATGGCTGCTGCTACCGCTGGGTGCAGGACTAGTAGCACCAAAGGAACCATTCCACGACAGGAGGTTGTGGACGTCTTCAGCGAGCGACGAAGGAAGCTCAGCGATGGAGTCAGCGCCCCACGCCTTGCACTGTGCACGCGAACAACGAGCACCCAGAACAACACGCGCGCAAGTTTACGGCAGGCCAAGAAACATCACAACAGTCGACCAACAGCAACATTGCTCATGGCAGCAGTGATAGTGCTACCTACGATACAACTAGCGTGAATAAATCGCAAGGTTAGAAAGTGCACTTACCACGCTGGACAACAAGTTGTCCACAATCGAGGCGGTAGCGTAAGCTTCTTTCTTGCGGGCCAAAAAGAGGCGACGGCGGGCGTGGGCTTCCCTGCGTTTTGCTTCAATCATAGCCTTCTGCGCGGGATTGGCGGGCTTCTTCGGCGGCCTCCATTGATTAGCATTGGAGCTTTGTGAATCATTGGCGCTAGATGCCCCTTCAACCTCCTTTTTCTGTGTCCCTGACATTAAAGCTTTTGGAGAGCTCGTGCACTCTAGTAGAAGTGGCTTAAAACTTTGAACCTTCCTGTGTTATTCGATGATGAAATAATGCCACTACTGAAGCAACAACTTCGAGGAGTGCCGGTCGGCGACAAAGGCATTGTGAATCAGGCAGACGACGATTAACGACTGTTCATTCATGCCTAGCTAGCTAGCTAGCTAGCCTCGATGTTTCATGCATGTTCCTATCATTTCATCATTTCACACCACATCCCCATCCCCCTGTAGAGTTCAAAGTAAGAAGTTGTTTCTTCCTGCTATGCTGCCATCTTTTCTGCTCACAACTCACAACGAGTCGATGTGATGGATGAAAGAGTTGATGACAAGCAGAAGTAGAACGTCAGAACATCTTTCATTCTTTTTCATGCATCAGAACATCTTTCTCCAGGAAATCACGTCCCGATTGGTATTCACGTATATTTATTAGGGCGATTATACCCCGGCGGAAACACGAACCATCATCTTCCCGTTCTTCGGAGTTTATGCCTTACCTTTGCTTGGGGGAGCCGTGTTTTACATCAACCGACGCAAGTGCCGAGGCACCATCTTCCGGTCCCTTTCAGAGCATCGTAATGAAAATTGCAGCTACCGATACTTTGTGAAAAACAGATTACGATAGAAATTTGGCACGGTGATACTGCAAGCCGATTCGCGCACAGATCGACAATATTGCCGGCGTCAAAGACGGCATTACTATTTACGTCGCCGACGTCGCTTCTTGCGGTCTTATGATGACCACAGTGAACGCAGAAGCTTACACGTCGATAGCCAGGGCAGCTTTAATCGACTCCATTCGTAGATTAGTCACCTCTGCCACCTCGGCTGTGGTCGTGTGTTTCGTGGCCTGCATCAGCGAACGCGCACTTGGCTTCGGTCAAGAGATGAATCATGTACGAGCAGCTTCGTTCCGAAGATCTTGTGTGATTGCCAATTTGAGCAATAGCAGTGATGTCCATGTAACGTTTCCAATTAAGCAGCATTTTCGCAGTTTTACCTCGACTCCGTGGGTTGGAATCATACTGACGCGCTTTGAATTGAGCTCATCTGCAGATGGCCGACTTGCTAGCGTGATGCCTTTTCAACTCACCAAGGTTCCAGGCGGAATGTGCTCATTCGTAAAGATTAGCCGGATTATGCTCAACTGTAAGGTAAGAGTGGCTGACTGGCAAGAATAATGTCTTTATCGTGGCACTAGCAGAAAATCGCCTGAAGCTCCTCAGCATAGTTCTGTACGCTCTGCTTTTTGGTTGTCTGCGGTTTCTCATTTTTATACGCGCGCCCGTCACTAGAATTTTCACACGAAAAAATGTCTCACTTCATAGATAATATCAATATCAAACTGTTTGCTTTGATTTAGGTCGTGGTGGTCGCAATCCTGGTTCTCTCAGTTGGGATGCTCTCGGGCATTCGCAGGCGCCTCGAGGTGTCAAAAATATCATTCTTCCCACTCTATGAATAGTTGAACTCTTTTTGTCCTCATTCGACTGCTTGTTCCTTGCTTCAATCGATGATTCGCCAGGTGGCCGCTCATGTCATGCCTGCCGGCGAAAGTGCTCAACGCCGTTCTTCCTGCCTTAAAGTGCTTGCCCTCGGCTTCTTTCTGTGGCTCGCGGGACCTCCGCCCTTTGCTTCTGCTATCATGTTGTACGATGAGGTGGGAGTCGGTCTCCTTGGCGACCGTCGCATGACATCAACGCCATGCTTCACAGATGGGACTGTCAAAAATGCACAAAAAATATCTGTTCTATACGGGAACCTCAATACTACTTACAACCTTGACGCGGGTGATGAGTTCGCTTCATCTTTAGCGGCAGTGGGAGATCTCGATAGTGATGGCGTGACAGATTTAGCAGTGGGTGCCCACTTTGATGATGACGGAAGTACTGATGCAGGCGCCGTGTACGTGGTCTTCCTCGAAACAAGCGGAAATGTCAAAGCAGTTCAAAAGCTGTCCATGCTATACGGCAACTTCAACGCTTTCTACGCCCTCAAAGCGAGTGATCGTTTCGGTAGTTCATTAGCTGCTCTTGGTGACATCGACGATGATGGCATAGCAGATCTTGCTGCAGGTGCAGCCTTTGACGATGATGGTGGTACCAATACTGGTGCAGTGTATGTCCTTTTCCTGAAGACCAATGGGATCGTCAAAGGTGCTCAAAAAGTGTCCACGCTTGCCGGTAATTTTAATACATTTTATACTTTAACTGGAGGCGACATATTTGGATACTCAGCAGCGGCACTTGGTGACATTGATGGCGACAGCGTCATGGACTTGGCCGTCGGTTCGTTTCTGAACGATGATGGTGTTACTAGTGCAGGCGCTCTATACGTACTATTCCTTGGGACCAACGGTCACGTCGAAGCTGCTCAGAAGATATCTATGCTTTACGGGAACTTCAACTCCTACTACACACTAGTCGCAGACGACCGCCTTGGTTTTTCGGTAGCAGGAATAGGAGATGTTAATGGTGACAATGTGATGGACCTCGCTGCAGGTGCACTTGATAATGAAGGAGGCACTGATGGCCTTATCATAGGCGCAGTCTACGTACTATTCCTTGAAACGAACGGAAGCATTAAAGGGGCTCAGAAGCTGTCTATGTTGTATGGAAACTTCAACTCATTCCACACCTTAGGCTCGAATGATCAATTCGGCTCTGCGGTGGCAGCTCTTGGTGACATCAACGGCGATGGTGTTGTCGACTTGGCCGTAGGTGCCCGGGTAGACGATGACGGGGCTTTCAATACAGGCGCTCTATATGTGCTCTTTCTAGAAACTGATGGGGCAGTGACTGGTGTTCAAAAGCAGTCGATGTTATATGGTAATGTCAACGCATTTTACACACTAGACTCAACTGACAGGTATGGTTTCGCTGTAGTATCACTTGGCGACAATGATGGGGACGGAGTAGCAGATTTTGCCGTGGGCGCAGTCGGAGATGACGATGGGGGTACTAATGCAGGCGCAGTATATGTCATGAATCTCGAGCAGTCGTATTGTGAAACGCCTAGTCCCACTGTCACGCCATGCTTTACAGATGGGAGTGTCAAAGATGCTCAAAAGTTATCTTCTCTATACGGTAACTTGAATACTTTTTATACCCTGAATGCGTCAAATTGTTTCGGTGCCTCGATAGCGATGCTTAATGACATCGACAGTGACGGTGTGATAGACTTGGCCGTGGGCGTACGTGAAGACAACGATGGTGGTACTCAAGCAGGCGCCGTGTATTTACTCTTTCTTGAAACAAACGGAATGATCAAAGATGCCAAAAAGATATCTCAGCTTTACAGTAACCTAAATGCGTTTTACTCTCTCTATTCTTGCGGCTACTTCCCTCGTCAAAACCATCATCAGTACTCGCATTCTTTCTACTGCTCCCATTGCCATCTACTTTTTTGCTCTTGGGACCTTCACTGTGACTAGTTGTCGAAGCACTCGCACTATCGGCAGTATCAGAGATTGTTTCCTTGGTGGCACTACTATCTGCAGTGAACGCTACATTCGTTTGCCACCAATCGGACACGCTTTCAACTGCTTTTACTACTCCTTCTGACACCTCGCCGCTGTTGTTGTCGTTGCTGTTACTGCTACCATTGCTGATGTTTGTTGCTTTACTCTTCGTAGCGGTAATGTCATTACTCATACTTCTGATGCTGCTGCTGCTGCTGCTAATGCCGCCGTTGTTACTAATAGTTCTTGCTTTACTGTCAGTAGCGGTAGTGGCACTCCTTCTATCGCTCCTGCTGCTGTTGCTGCTGCTACTGACGGTTGTTGGTTTACTTTCCACAACGGTAGTGTCACTACTCCAAGTGCTGCTGCTGCCACTGCTGTCTTTGCTAGTGATGATTGTTGCTACAGATACACTGTCAGTAGCGGTGCTGATTCTACTACTGCTGATATCTGTAGTATTGCTACTACTAGTACTGCTACTGCCGTTACTGAGTGGCGACGGTTGCATTTCAAATATGTCACTGGAGATGCCAAAGATTGCATTCCAGGAATCTGTGGTATTCGCTTGATTGAATTTACTCTGATCAGCACCTGCTGCGGCCGGGGCTTGACTTCCGTTTCTCGTTGCAGTTCCTGCACCCTCGTTTTTTCCAACTGCAATAGTGCCGACCGTACTTCTGACGCTGCTATCAGCAGTACTACTACTTGTCGTGCCCCCAGATGTTCCAACATCTTGAAGTTTCTGAGCCTGCAAGACGGCACTTTCGTTGCGCTCTCTTGCACCTCCTTCTTCTCCTGCTCCATGGCTGGGCAGCGGGTTGTCGCTGCGATCGTGCAACCTGCCTCTGTCTGCACGATCTTTGTTGGTTTTTTGCTGCTTTGACATTTCTTCGCTCGAATCAAGAGACACATCGCTCTTAAGCGAAGGAACGTTGCTACGACTACGACTATTGGACTGTTGCTGCTGTTTTTGCTGCTCCTTCACTCTACCTTGTAGCCTTCCAAGTTTTGCGTGAGATTCCCCAACTAACGACACCACAATGTTCGCACTACTTTCATCTGAGCTTTTTGGTTCCATTTCCTTTCCTACTGAAGTTGGCACATCCATGGGTGGAAGTGCCGTCCCTAACGGGTATTTCATCGACGAAGGTGGAGGTGTTCCTGGAATTTCGTCGTTCATTACCGCTGATCCGCTGCTACGACTACGACTATTGGACTGTTGCTGCTGTTTTTGCTGCTCTTTCACTCTACCTTGTAGCCTTCCAAGTTTTGCGTGAGATTCCCCAACTAATGCCGCCACATTGTTCGCACTACTTTCATCTGAGCTTTTTGGTTCCATTTCCTTTCCTACTGAAGTTGGCACATCCATGGGTGGAAGTGCCGTCCCTAATGGGTATATCATCGACGAAGGTGAAAGTGCTCCAAGAGACTTATTGTCCTTCTTCATCAAAGGTTCATTGCCGCGACTGATGCTCCCTTTCGAATGCTGTTTAGGTGGAGACATGAGCGTAAATCCAAGTGCGCTGAGGGCATCAGAATCCGCCAGTCGTCGATTTTCTTTGATCCGAGAGGCAACGACTAAATTGAAGAATCGGCGGAGTTCGGCAGCTTCAAGACCAACTGATTTCAGTGCTTGACTCTGTGGAAGCGTAAATTGAGCATGATTAGCTTTGGAACTCAAAAGAATGGATTAATTTGCACGGCTCAGGCACGATGTATACCCCAATAGAAAAGAAGTAGTTCGAAGTAGATTAGAAAGAAACCTTAAGCAGTACAGAAAAAAAAACTTTCGGAGGATAAATACAAAAAGCTGTACGATGTGCTACTGTGAAATGAAATTAAAATGTGCTGGGTCAGCCAAAATGCACTCATATAATTACAACCCCATACAGTATACCTCGTGGTCAAGCGCCAAGAGTTGCTGTTTTTTCAAAAGCCCAACCGAGGCAAAACGAGGTACGAAGTTTTCGAGCCCTGCTGGAGCCAAAAACGCAGTCAGTTCGCCGAGGTCGTTGTCTTCGTGGAGCTGCTTATGTTCTGTCGTTGCCTTGCTCTTGTTTTGGTGCTCAGATTTGATTGTCGACGAAGATCGATGCAAGATCTTAGTTGAACCATTATTTACACCAGCCTCAAGTGAAGGTGTACCTGCGACAGGCCCAAAGTCAGCAGGTGGACTTATCATGTCTGTGTGTGGCCATGGCTCTTGGCCTCCAATTTGTCCGCGCTCTTCCTTCACAATAGAATAATTGAATCGCGCAGCGGATTCCATAAGCTCAAGTTTACTGATCAAGCTCTTGTCCTTCTCTTTTTCTGCGATCAAGCCCGCTAAACTATCGTCATAACCCTTGAGGCGGTTAGACGGAGCAAGGAGGAAACACGCCACAATGCGGTCAGGTCGTAGCAAATAGTCTCCTGATCTAGACTCAGGCTCCGAAAAGTGTTCCAGAAACAACTTGGGCACCATTTTAACAGCGTTCAGCCTCCCAGGTGCTTGACGCAACACTCGCGGTTCTGCAGCGTACACAATACACACATCAAATTTGTGGGCTCCTTGCGATTCTACTAGGCCATCATGACCCAGCATATCCAGAATTAAGTTGTCTTCATACTCATAAGAACCTACGTCGTAGGACGCTGGTGAAAGGGCTGTGAAATGAATTCCACTATCCTTCGAGCTCGTCGTTGAATGCGGAAATCCGTAGTGCGCAATGATATTTGCAGTACGCGGCTTGGTGTAGTAGTACATAGGCACTAGTCCACACTTGTCGCACTCGTCTCGGACCTCGGCCATTCGGCCCAGATATTCTTTGCAGGTCTTTAGCTCAATGGGTGTGCGTGCCTTATGACTGGTGCTGTTATGGACTGCGTTCCGGATTTTTCGGGAATCATATTGTGAGCTGAAGGATGCCAAATGACTGATTAGTTCAGGGCATACCAGTTCAGTCAGAGCGACAAATTGATTTTT
>Ga0307982_1004477_pt1 | contig 11040 bp, 13 predicted proteins | sample OrgLakmetagen989_FD_201847 | JGI IMG/M metagenome (GOLD analysis project Ga0307982, IMG submission 201847) | Saline water microbial communities from Organic Lake, Antarctica - #989 | ecosystem: Environmental > Aquatic > Non-marine Saline and Alkaline > Saline | place: Antarctica: Organic Lake... | reverse complement strand
ACATACACCATCCATACATACATCCCAGACGGACCGACCGACCGACGGACAAAATTCGTTGCAAGAGACATTTGAGCTGGTCCTAGAAACATCAAACTTCGTTGATCTATTACTTACACACAAAAATCTTTGGTAGACTAGGGACTTTTTGACCCCACCGGTAACAGCAGCTCGGCACCTTCTCTGCTTCTCTGCAGTGCCTTCAGCATTAGCTTGAGACATTACGTTGGGGAAACAACAATTCTTGGTCTATGCCTACTTGTCTCGAGGATGAGTTCAGCGAACCAATACCTTTCTTAAAATGGTTGGGCACAGCCTTCGCCGTGCTCACACTCCTTCACGCCTGGACAACAACAGTCCACAACCGACATCTTAAAGATTCATTCTTGCTTCCAAAAATTTACTTCATTAGTCAGAACGCTGCTCTTGCTATAATGTCCATTTTTGCTTGCACGATTTCAGCCACAAGTGATAGCTATGTTGAAACAGCCTCAACAAGGAGGACGAGGAAGACGTTTACGTGGCTATGGGTTATTCTTGCCTTGATGAGCAGAATCATCTCTGTTGGAATGTTCTCGCGGTATCTTTGGAGCCTCAGGCTCCCGCGAAGAGCCTGGGGAAGTGAAATTGACGACACTCTTCGACTGGTTCGAGGTGAGGGAAAGAAACATGCGCTCTTTCTCGTGATTGCGGAGGCAACTGTTGGCGTTCTCGGGGCGTTATTGGGTTCGCTTCAGTATATAGCACCGAAGCGGATCAGTTACCACAAAGTAATATTTTCTTTCCTAGCGTCTTTTGTATTCGTTGATATGGCTTTGTTCTCGATACTGGGTCTCGTTGCGCTCGATATTCGAGGCCGCGACCAGAAAAGTGATTATATTAATGCAATGAATTCTCGAGTCATTGTGACGGGATGCTCTTCATTTATTGTCCAATGCACAGTCTTAATCGTTGTCATCAAACTCTGGAGCTCAGGATATTCATTCGGGTTCCTTCTGACTAACGAGAAAGACACCTGCGATCCTGTCAATTTTCTCAACGAAATTATTATTCCATTTTTTACGCTTTCGTTTCTTTTGATCAACATGGCAGTTTCGAAAATTAATTTTCGCGACGTATGTTATGATCACGCGAGCAATTTTCGACGATGTGCCAACTTCGCCGAACAGCTTGGAGATGCATGGCAGAATTTAAGCTTTAATGGGTGTGCTTTCGACGATATTTCCTTAAACGTTCACTCCTCCTTTTCTACAGATCCTGTGCTTACAACCAAGTATCAAGTATCAGCGAATGCGTGGAGTGCCCTTGATGTATCGTTGAACACTGGCGATCCAGGTGCAATGATCATACCAATGGAATTTATTTCTATCGAACCCAACCCTGTCGCTTCCGGAGGCTTTGGGCAGGTTCACCTTGGAACATTTGCTGGAAAAAGAGTTGCAGTGAAAAAGATTTACAGCCAAATGCTTGATGGTTCGCTCGAAGAGCTACGCCATGAAATTCGAATACTCAGTAACTTGCAAGGTTTTCCGCATATCGTTCTACTTCATGGAGTGAGCCTTCTGGAATATTTTCAAGAGACGATTCTGCTTATTGTCCTTGAGTACTGCCCTTTGCCCCTTACGGCCTTCCTCTCCGATTCTTCCCCTGAAAATGCGATGGCATTAAGCCCGACTCTATTCATTGCTGTCGCCAAGCAGCTTGCAAATGCTCTTCATGTATTGCATTTCAAAGGATACGTTCACCTTGATATCAAGCCTGAGAATATCCTATTTGCAAATCCTGGAGATTTGAGCTCCAGCCTACGTATAGTCGATCTGGGGACCACTTGTATGGTAGACTCAAAAGGTAGTTGTTCTCTCAAAAGTAATTTGGAGAAAATGTCTCCTTTCTATGCACCACCAGAAGCGATCAGTACGATAGGAATGTTGAATGCTGTCACAATGTCAAGAACTTCGGAACAAATGCCTCAGGAAGAATATGATGGCCGTTGTTTTGATATTTACTCTCTATCTATCACCTTATGGGCTGTCTGGCACCAACAGGCAACTCCTGATCTCTCGCACCAAGTGCAATATACCGAGACTCAAAACTGGTCAATTGTATACGCGGATGTTGCCGATAGCCCTGTGTTGCTTGCTCTTTATCTGACAAAGCTTGGCTGGCGCCCTGACGTGATGCGCAGTGGCGGGCAGTTAGGACGCATACCAGAACCTCTGGCTTCATTAGTGACCAAAAGCTGGTCGCATAAACCGCACGATAGACCTCGCGCTAGCGACCTTGTACGAGAACTCAGCGCTCCTGCAATTGGCACCTCGATCCAAGAGGCACAAGAAGCTTTTGATAGAGATATATTTGGTCATCAAGGTAAGGCGAGGCAGGCAGTACTGGCATTGGACACTATAGACGATATCAAAATATCTCTCTTGGCCTCCGCTGCTCAAGCAGAAGAATAATTAGTCTCCAATTAGAAGTCGAGTCGTCTACAGAAATTGCAAAGTTCTACGCACTGCGAGAGGTAATTCAGCAATTATCTTCTGCGTGAATTTAGCGCTTCAGATAACTCGCCAATGGATTACGGAGATATTTTCCGCCTAATAGCACATTCTCGGCCGGTTGGCTGCCCACAGATGACGTGGGGTAGGACACTGGAGAGTGTGCTCGCCAGTAAAGGCATTTCCAAGGAATTTTAGCAGTGGATTGCCATTGTGAAGACATCAGACAGTAAGTACACTCAGCCCAGTCCGCAGTCAGGCGTGTTCTGAAGGTTGCACTATTTTCTGTTAATGCATTATACAGGAGCATTTCGTTGTATTTGGTTGGGGGGTATTAACTAGACCGGACTAGCCCACTCGATAGCTCCCATAGCGACGCAACCAAATGTGAATGAATGATTTGAATAAAACGCCACTTTGAATATCAAGAACACTTCAGAGGCAGAGACAGGGCTTGTTAATACTCCCCGATGTGGGAAGGTAAACTTGACTGGGTGGGTGCGTACTAAGTTTAGCAATACAGTGCGGGCCCTGGGGGCCGTTTGGTGTGACTTCAACACATTTTTGTGACAACCCGCCGTTGTGTGTTTTGGTTTTGGTGCTTTGTCTTTTGGGTAAATACACTCTGTTCTGTATGTATTAGTGTTCTCTCTGGCAGCACTCTTGTGTGAAGAGTAATTATTCTCTTGGAACTTTCCGAAGTTAATCGATTTTGGATTCACAGCTATGAGCTCCGGTGTTAGGGCTCTGTCGGAGTTTGCAGATTACAGTCCATACTCTCTTCTCGATTATTTTCCTGTTGAATCGCCCACAGACAAAGACTCATGTACGAAGTTAGTTTATGAATGTATACGGAAAGGCATGCCGCTTTACACTTTACGGCGACGCTACTACAAGCCCGTGCGGTGGATGCTGCTATGCTTCGCCACAATTTGGCGCCCTGGTGGCGCCCCAAAACATGATAAGGTGGCATACATTGATCGACGGGTCGTAGACGACCGGCGACCGGCGATGCGCTAATCACTTTACCTCACTAAGTTTGGCATCCCCAATGCAGCTAAAAAGTAGCCAGGAGTACATCCAAGAGGAGCGCAGCGCAGCCGATTTAACTTTGCTTCTTGCGGTTCCTTATTTACGGCCCATAGTGGCAGTAGTCGGGATATCGGGATATATGTGGAGATTTTTTGTTGATGTTTGTTCGAGGGATAGAGGCGAAAGATGCAAAGTTCATAGAAAATCGTGCTCCATATCCACTTCCCTGGGTTTGATATTTTGAGTATTCGGGGATTTGGGGAGTATTAACTAGACTAGACATATACTCCGAGTTCCAACTATGGAATTCAAACATGCAAACTCCACCCTTCTCAAAAAGAAAATCCCTTTTAACTGCAGTAATTAGAAAAAATGGCTTCCGTAGGAGCGCGCATTCACTTTTTGCCATCGAGAGGTATCTACAGCCCCCGGGCAGCCTTGAGTTCTTCCAGTTTGTTTTGAATGGCTTGTTTTTGCCCTTGCGCACCGAGTGCTTTGAAGCCTTCGGCGCCCAAGGCAGCTTTCACTGCTTTCATCGCAGTCATCCGCAGCTGCCCTTCGCTCATTTGATTGCTGCTGCTGCTGCTGCTGCCGTTGCCGCCACCACCTCCTTGAGTCATGCTAGTTCCAACAGCTCCTACTGTGGCAGCAGCAGGCGCGGGTGCCCGTTTGGTGAATTGCAGCACTTGGTAGAGCCGACTGGTCGCCCACTCCGGCCCCGATAAGGTGCCCTTGTGGTTGAAGACTCCAAAACTCGCGAGTACCGAGGGGGGCACTGCGGGCACCCACTTGTGCTGTGGCAAATTCCACGCCGCCCCGCTGCGCACGTAGTCCTGAAAGTTGGTGGCAAAGTCGAGGTCTAGCCCCGCTTCATTAGCTAAAATAGTTAAGAGTGGCAACGGAACCAGCCACTCGGGCGCGTCAACGGCAGCGGCATCTTCGCCGTCAAAAAGCTTGAAAGCGTACCTAGTAGAGCGACAAAAGAGAGTGGGATGATCGCATCAGCACACAAGAACACGCACGACCACACACGTAGACAAACACAAGCTGAGCCCAACGAAAGAAAACTTCATGGGAGCAAAACAAAAAAGGCAAGAATAAGGATAATTGGTAGGCCCATGCACACAAACACATCTCTTCGAACAAAAAGGGTGCTCTTTGTTTGAATCAATACCAACAACCAATTTTTTTCCATTCATCTCTTGTTTTGGGCTCACCGGAGGCCGAGCATCGATTCCAGTTGGTGGTCGGACAAAGCAGGCGATGTAGCTCCAGCTCCTCTTCCTGCCACATTAGAGAACGAAGAGGAAGAAACCGAATGCCCCCCCGAAGGCTTCAAAAGCCGCTGATACACGTCATCAGCAAACGTAATGGTGCACAGCGCTTGTTTTCGTGCGGCAGTGACGTCTTCTTCGCTCTTGCTCAGAGCTACAGCTTCCGCAACATCAATCGCACTTGCTGCTCCATCTCCTGCTGCTGTTGTTGCTCCTGACGTTGCTGATGATGCAACACCCGCATTCGAAGAGATGGTTTCTGCTGGAATTTCTGCGCTCCCTTCAACCTCAGGTACATTATTGCCACTGTCGTGACGGTGCCTTTCAAGGTTACTGCGGTACAGGCGGTCTTTGGCTTGCAGTCTCTGCAACCGCGAAGCAGCATCGTCCGGGGGTGGCGGCAGTCCGGTGTTACCCATGCTAGTAGTAGCAGAGGAGGTTGACCCTGTTCGAACGGCAGCTAGTGCAGCTGCAGCTACTGCACCACCACTGCCACTGCTACTGCTGGTTCCGTGAGGGTCGTGAATGCGCAGCACCCATTGCTTGGCGGCGTCTTTCCATTCTGGCTGGGCCTGCATTGATTGTTTTTTCATAGGAGAAGCAAAGGAAAGAGTAAACCAAAAACACAGAACAACCACGTGTCGGAGAGAAAAACGAGAGCAAGAGCAAGAGTGATAGCGCGCACACATCATACGCAAACAAGTGCTAAGCACACACAGACGACAAAGACCAAACGAACAACAACCAACCGACACACACCCAACCAACACACACCCCTACCTGCTCCATGAGGAGGTCCACCATCACCCTGGCATCGACCGTCGTGCACACGAAGCAGCCTCCAGGGGCGAGCCAGGACCCCAAATCTTGAAAGAAGCCCCGGGCGCGACGCAGGCTGACATTGAAGTATGGGCCAATGAGAAAATAAATATGGGTGAGAAAGGGCAAGCGTGAGATGAAGATTTACATACATTCACGTGACAAAGTAGTGGTCGACATTTGAAGAGAAAGAGGTAAAGACGACAACAGAAATATATTGACGATAACACCCCCACTTTATATAACGATGGCAGACCCAAAGTGCGCTACACCTCATTGCTGATTCGATTACTTGCGAACCCACTTTTGTACCTTTCGAACATGTAATGCAGGGCAAACTGCATCGAGGCCACGTGGAACAAGCAGTCCGTGGCGCGAGTCAGTGCAGGCGCATTGGTCCACTGCGGAAGGTGCGCGGAGCTTTCCCAGACTTCCGACGGGTAGTCTTCCATTTTCGTCTCGCCCAAATTCACTAGGGCTAAGCGCACCGTGGTGCTGCTTCCATTACCGGTTCCGTGCCGCTGCAACCCAGACTCTTGAACGCGCTCCAACTGTGTGCGTGATTGTGGTTGGGTTTGGTGCAGCAACAAGGCCAGCAACAACAGTCGTCATCGTCCGCCGTATGAAATCAACCACATACCAAGGAAAGACAAGAAAAAACAAGCATATGTGCTTCTGCCATTAGCATCACACATATAACGCGAGCGTGTTTTGCAGGGTTGGGATTTCATAAGTATGCGTCTACCCCTACATGTCTAGCCTGCTACTAACAGCAGCATCATCTTCAACATCACAATCCTCGTGTTAATTACCGCATCATCAAGCGAGCCTCGGGCAATGTCTACCCCCACATAACGCTGCAGGCCCCCGGGCACGCTCTTCGCGGCCTTGTTCCACTTCGACCAATCCCCCGCTTTCCCACACGCCAAATCTAACACCCGCAACCCCCCGCTCGCAGCGCTTGTGGCAGCACGGACAGCGCCCATGTTGGCATCCGCTGCAGCACTAGCACTGGCACTGGAAGTAGAAGAGGAAGGATGTTGGGGGAGAAGTAAGGCAGGATTCGAAGGCGGTTGGCCCCAGCCCCGCGTGCCAGCCCCCAAGTGCACTGCACCCCCCAACAGGGCGTCTTTGATGCAGTTGTTGAGCCGCCGCATGTGGTACATGCGCGACAGAGCCATGGTGTCCTGGGTCCGCACCTAGCATGGAATAATGAGTTGGTGGTTTTGAAGTGATTGGTATGAACGAATCAGACACAGGGGAGAAGGATAAATTGCTGCGAGAGGCAGCGGAGAAGGAGTAAAGGAAGAAGCTAGCGGAGCATGGAAAAGAAAAAATCGTACAAACAGATTGTGGTGAAGAATGCCAAAAGAAAGCAGCGAGTTTATTACTACTAGAGTCTAGGAAGAATCTAAGCACACAGTCTCTGACTTCCATTACCAGTTTGCTGTACGCATTAGCTGCTGTTTGTTGATCGGAGCCCCATGAAGAAGATGCAGCTGTTGACGTTGCGACTTGCGAAGGCTGTGGAGGTGCTGCCTGCATCGATGAGGATGTTCGAGGCGGCACCGCAAGAGGAGACAGACAAGGCTGCGCTTGTTGCTGCTGCTGTTGTGGCGGCTGCGACTGCGGCAGTGGTGTCTGCTGCGCTTGTTGGGGGAACGGCGGCGGCAATTCCCCCCTTTTGAGGGTGGGCCCTCGCCACCCCGGCGGCGCATGTTCCGGCGAAGGGGGGCGCCCCACACTCCAACACGGCAGCGGCTGCTGTGGCTGCGGCGGCGGCTGCTGGCCCGAAGGCAAGGATGCCGATGATGTTGGCGGTGCCGGCGGTGCACTCTCCGGAGAATGGGGTGCAAATGCCACAGGCTGAGGAGCGCTAGCACCCGGTGGAAGGCCTGAAGGCGACGAGGGGCGCGGCGGCGGGAAGCCCTGGGGCGAGGATGGTCTTGACACTAGATGATCGCCGTCTGGAGTGTTCTGCCCAGCCCCAGCGTTCGGTCCCGCTGCTGTGCCAGCCGCAACAGCAGCACCAGCAGCGAAAGAAGAGCAAGCAGGGTGGCCGGGGGGGTAGCCAGGCGGCGAAGGCGGGCGTGGCGGAGGCAAGCCTGGCGGCGACGGTGGTCTCGCTGCCAGCGTCGTTTCCTCATCGCCACCACTACCTGCTTGTTGGTGCGTCCTCAGCCCAGCCGCAGCGCCCGTGCCGTTTGACGTTGTGGTTGTTGTTGGCGGTGGAGCGCTTTCAGGAGAGTGCGGGACGAACACTCCTCCTCCTGTTGCTCCTCCAGTCGGGGTGGTTGGCAGCGGCGACCGCGGCCGTTTCTTCGATTCATTCAGAGCAGGCGCAGGAGCTGCTACTGGAGCTGCCGCTGGTGCAGGCGCTACTGGTGCCGGAGGAGCTGCTGCCGAAGGAGGCACGAATTGGTGCAGCCATACCGTGTCACCCGGGCCAAGGGGTTGAGGGGTTAGAAAAGCATAGGTGCCCGGCAGCCACCCATCGCCTTTCAGTTTAGCAGCCTTGTGGCGGTCCGTTAAGTGCGCTAGAAATCTGGAGTTGAACGAGGGGCACAACCGCCGCCGAAACAAAGGCATATGTGCACGTCAGGTAGAAAACTCAAGTGTTGTGCAGGAATTTTGTGTTAGGAAGTACAAATGAGAAGGCTAGTACTCGCCGCCACAGATGTAAGCAGAAAACAAATTAAATAATGGTTATTGGAACGGAGTATGATGAGTCGTTCATACACATATATAGATAGTCTTCATGCCCTGGTTTCACCCTGCGAGTTTTTTCGCTTGAGTTGGGCCGCCCACAACACGGCACTCAAACGAGCTCAGCTGGCGAATCTTGTCGACCTTCTTGTCGAAGTCTTGCACCAACCCTGGCGGGTGGTGCGGCCCAACAGGCGACGGCGCCATGATCATCCGCAAGGTGAGCGCTTGGAAAGGCTGCGGTAAGAGGCACCGGTCGTCTGGCGACGAAGGTGGGGTCACCATCGTGAGCTGCACGAGCGGAGTGCGCACGGGGCGAGCACCAGGCGCAGCACCGCGCGGCATTTCTTCGACCAGCAGGTCAAAGGTGGTGGCAGCTTCCTCTGCTGCTGGAACGCCTAACGGTGGCTCGGGCTGCCAGCTTCCGTGGTCTTGGTGGTCGTCTTCATCGTCGGAGCCAATCATTGTCCACTTTACCCTTTTAAATATACAATATTGCTAGCTAGGATTAGTAAACAGATTTGTTGAATAATTGTGGCTACTTAATCGACCAATTGTGTGGTGTTGATGAGCCAATGTCCGTTCATAAGATGAGTGCAGGCTTTGCACGACACGGGAGAGTCCACCGAAATGCCAGTCTAGGCCAAGCTCCTGAAACTCTTGAGTTGTCTGCGCTCAAGTGCTACTAGTTCCTTTCCTGAGCGTCGCGACAATGCGATTGTTGCAAACAGCTAACCGGCAATAGCCAAGTGTTGGCAATTCCTGCTCCTTGTTGACTCCGCGAGCTCTCTATCTTCACCCCGTGCGTGCAAAGTACATATAAGTACAGCTCGAGTGCTTGTGCGTGCTGGCAATCTGGCAATTGATCATGCTCTAACATAGTACGACAGCCGAAAAAGTATAAATTGTTGTCATCGACACCAGTATAGCTGCCGTGTCATCAAGTCATCAAATCAAGCACGTGTCCATTTTTCACTTCACGAAAACGGCAAGAAAAATGCCTGCTCGAGCGTACGGCATGAAAGAGGGCCAAGGTTTCAGCGCCGATCAACTGGTAGGGACACCTCTATTTGAAAATAAAGTGATTCCTTGTACTAATACCTGCATGTCATAACTTAGTGCTCCGCAAGTGTTTATATGAGAGTGCACCCAGCAGTAGTGTCTTGTGCTCCACTGTACGTGTGTAGTAAGTCTCACATTTACCCTTTACCATCGTTCTTAGGCGCTGGGCGAAATGATTCATTGCGTTGAAAGGGTCTCTGACGTTCTGGTATCTTCCTATGTCGCCATCAATGCCTCCTTTTATGTGATATTGGGTATTTTTTTATCCTAGCCTGTACTCTTCTAATAAATGTTAGCGTGGGAGGAAAGAGCTAGACGTAAATCTCCTTGTTTGAGCGATATTTTTTTAGAGGACAATCTAGTGCGAGTGCATTCATGATAATATCGGTACTCAGTTTTCTTAGCTTAGCTTGTTATATGCTAAGTTCTCGCCATTGGAAAGAGAAATTGGCCACTGGTAATTGTGCTGTCGGATAACCACGAGGCTTCATTTCGCGTCATAGCAGTGTTGCTGGTGCTCTAATGTGTTGTTGTTACCGTGTGCATGGTTTTGATTTGTTGACCATCAGGGCAAAGGGGCTCTAACGCCGTGGATTATTTGGGGCTCCGTGTTTTTTACCCTGTACTACATTGCCAAGCTCGCGATCATGGCGCTTCGCCTGGCGTGGACCCTCGTCTACGCGATGTTCTTGACGAAAAGCGTGCCTTCGGTCAAGGTGTGCGGTGAATATAGGTGGCATTGATTCGATTGCACTCTCTTATCTTGCCTAGCTTGTTAGGTAGGCCAAATGCGGAGGTCTCTCTACGCTCTAACGCGTTCCCTGTTATGCACTACGGTAGTAATTAAATCGGCTCGTTACACATAGTCAAGTATCTGCTTCCTTTCTTTCTCTCCTTCTCTTTCTCGCGTATTTCTATACATGTACAAGATCGAAATGACCAAGGAAGAGTCGGAGCCGGTGCTGAGCGGCTACAAGAAGTTCGACCCTTCGCGGCTGCAAGACCCGAAAGGGCAAGTGTTTCAGTGGGACCCTAGTACCATGAACGAGCTCGGCCCACCACTGAAGGCCATGAACAAAGAGGAGGTAACGAAGGGGGGAAATTTAAAAGAGGTTTGAGTGCAATGGGCTGAGTAGAACTGTTCGCAGATGTTGTATTTGGTTGGATAGTCTTCTTGTCCTTGTTCTCGTTCTTGTACTTCTTCTTATTATCGACTTCCAACTTTTCTTGGATGAAACAGCGCAGCGTGTGGTAATAAGATTGAATGCACCATTAAAATGATGCACCAACACCAGCACACCCACACATGCATTCGACAGGTGGACGCCGTAGTGGCGAAAGCCCGGGTGGCGTCCGATGTCTGGAAGCAGAGTTCGTTCGAGCAGCGGCGCCACGCATTGCGCACCATCCTCAAGTTCGTGCTCGAGAACCAGGCGCAAATGGCGCAGGTAAAGAGACGAGGGAAGTTTGGAATGTAAAAACGAATTGAAAAGATGACGCTACGAGCATGCTCGAAAGTAGAGGAAGAAAAGTAAGGTGGTGACATGCACTGGGTGCACCTAAGATGATGTCATTATTTTCGTTCCTTCTCTCTCTCTCTCCCTCCCTCTCTCCCTCCCTCCCTCCCTCCCTCCCTCTCTCTCTCCCTCCCT
>Ga0307982_1004476_pt1 | contig 11042 bp, 7 predicted proteins | sample OrgLakmetagen989_FD_201847 | JGI IMG/M metagenome (GOLD analysis project Ga0307982, IMG submission 201847) | Saline water microbial communities from Organic Lake, Antarctica - #989 | ecosystem: Environmental > Aquatic > Non-marine Saline and Alkaline > Saline | place: Antarctica: Organic Lake... | reverse complement strand
CAATGCAAAACATATACCGGCGGGTCATGGAGCTAGCACACGTCAGGGCTTCCGGAGCAAACCGACAAACGGTAGAGACTTGTGCTTCAAAGCGCTCCACTGCTGCCTGTTTCGAGTCCATTGCTGTGGCACCACCTGCGCCTGCTCCTACTGCAGGCGCTGCTGGTCCAAGGGAGGTTGACACAGCAGCAGGCTCGGCCGCTGCATCGCTGCTGGCAGCTGCAACAGCCGAAGCGTCCGCAGTAGAGGCTGCAGCAGGCGCAGAGGTTGCGCTTGACTCTGCTGCCACCTGAGTGGGTGCCTGTGGTGACACATTCCCTGCTCCAGCCTGTGACGGGGCCATCTGGTCGAGCAGAGCTTCGGCCGCTGCCCACGCGTGCTCTTCTTCCAACGCGCCGTAGCGCCGCTGGTACTCCACGAACGGCGCAGTCACCGCCGCAAAGAACTGAGCAAGGGTGGCCTCCGCGCCCGCAGCGAAGACGACGTTCGAGCTAGAAGAAGAAAACGAGCCACTGTGCCTGCTGCTGCTAGAAGAGGTGTTGGGGTGAACTTGAAAGCCCGGTGAGAGGAGCGCTAGTGCTTGCGCGGCAAACGACAAAGTGCGCACCCACAGTTGCTCGCAACGCCTACGAAACGAAAAAATACGTCGTCCATTTACTTTACGAACGATGCTTTAATGCAATGAGGAAAGCGGAAGCTCGCGGAGGTTCGGCATCGCTAGACAAGATCTCTAAGAACAAAAATGAGCGAGGAAGATGGGAGAGTGCTTGGTGGGAATTCATGCCACATCACATGGCTTTCGTTGGTGTTACCGAAAGCTGAAAGTCCCTTCCGCGAGGCGTTGCGCGAACGACGCGACAATCGGTTCGAAGACAGCGGTGCCCACCCCTACCACCACCTTGCTGCCGTCGTTAGCGCCAAACACTTCGCTCGCTCGTCGGCGCTCTTCTTGCAGGACCGAGAGCACCTGGTGTCGTAGGAAGAGAATACAGGGGGGGGTAAGTAGAAGAAGACGAGATGTTGGAGGTAGTGGAGGAGATGACGGTGGCGTATGAGATACTCTTGTAAAGAGGAGAAGGAAAGGGAAATGACAAAACACAGGAGAGTAGTGCTCCAATCTTCTTACCTGATCGTAGAACATGGGCAGCCAGCCCACCAGAGCGCTCCCACTGTCGCTATCATGATTTCCCCCTAAAAGAGAAGGATTGGGTTGGTACGCGAACCAGGTGCGGTGGAGCTGCGCGGGGCGCGCGGCGGTGTAGTCGGCCTGGCACGCGTCCATTTTCCCCAGTTGCCGGTACATCGACACCACCTTTCGTGTGTTTTAGTATGATTTTGATTTAAAGAGAAGAAGGATGAAGTGAGAAGGGCAAATGATACAGAAGTAGACGGGGGAGATGGAGAGTAAGGAGGCGTCAAGCACGGAAGAACGAGGCAAATTTCAAAAGGTCTTAGGGAAGGAGTGCAAAGTTAGGTTCACTTCTGTAGATGCGGGCGCAATCTTGCCCATGATCAATACACGAAGAAGAAGAAGAAGAAGAAGAAGGATCACAAGCACCGGTTCAAGCTCGGCCGCGCGGCACAGGGGAGTTTTGGAGAGCAGCGCCAGGAGCTGCGGGCGGAGCAAGGTCTCCAGCTGGCTGCGCAGTTGCGTTAAAGTCGAGGTGCGCTCGGCGCTGCCAGGCACGTTCCGGAGCACTTTTTCGCTGCGCTGCATCGCTTCGAGCTGGGTGGCCACCCGCCGAAGCTGCGAACTGCCGAACGACGCGTGCACGTCGCGCACCTTTTTGAAGTGATGAGAAACCAGAGGAAATAAAAAAAACGCGGTGGGTTTCTGCAAATTCGCGCACTTGAATGACTTCTGATCTATGTTTTTTCTGAATGACAGGCGGCAAGTGCGCAAGTGACAGAAGAAGCGTAGACGCACAAAGGGGATTCCAAATCAGTCCTAGAGAACGTCGTGGTTGGAAATTTCTAATAGCTTATGGACGAAAGGCAGCGTGTCGGGATTATTTCGCACCAGAGCGGACCAATTAGCCGCCTCGGTCAAGGTTTCACCACACGTTTCGAGGTTCTGCTTAAGGAGGTCGAGCTTTTCTAGCACCAGCACTTGCGATGAAGTCGCTCCTTCCACCTTCGATGTGCGTCAAAACCAAGGTTCAGCAAAACATACACGTAAGAGTAGAGTGCAGGATTGCACTCAAGGGAACAAGCGAAGCTTGGGTTTGGGAAGTGAAACACTCTAGGCACGACGCAAGCCACGTCTATCAGAGTCTCTTCTACAAGTCACAAAGCAAGCTAGGTTGGCCTCAAACTTGAGCAAATAGTTCGAATGCCAAAAAAGGCTAAAAGGAAAGAGCAAGGGGTTGGGCAGGTCCGTACTTTTACGAGTCGATTATCGATGCGTTCCAAGTCGTCAGCGAGCGCACGGGTCAAGTCGCTGACGCGGTCAGCATCGCTCACAGCCCGAGGCAGAGTCGCCAACAAGTCAGCCATGCTGCGCTCTAAATCGTCATTCAAATCAGCCGATATGATCTGAGGGATGAGGGCGTACACACCGCAGTCGCAGCAGCACCATCACCACAAAGCATATGCAAAGGGGAAGACGGATGAAATACAGGCTAGAAGAGCTCTGAATGCGCATTATCTACCTTCTGAAAAAGGCACGCTCAGAAAATCCTACACCGAATGGTGACGCAACAGCATTGTACCAAATGCACATCAGCGCTCACAGCTGCTATGCCCTACGTAAACTACCACGAGAGCACTCGCGCGAACAATCCCCACGTTTAAAGTAGCTAATGCTTTGCTTTCGATAATATTCCCAAGCATATTCCCTTCTAGCTACCTGTAGCTTCATCGAAACGGCTGAGATGTGCGCATCTAGAGAAGCCTCAGTAGGTTTGTCCTCTAGCACCTGCGAACATAAAAACGCAGAATAAACAGTTGAAGCATGGAGTGGAGAGAAGAGTCTGGCAGTGAAATAGAAAGAAAATTCAACCTTATTGATCCACTGATACACATCGAAGTCGTCCTGGCTGAACGCGCCCACATCGGCACCGCCAAACATCTTAGGTGAGACCTTAAAAGTGTTTGCAATCCGTCCTCCGTCCGTCCGCCGATCCATTCATCATACGTACATAAATCGAAAGAGAATGAAAGAAATCCAGCAATTGAAATTTCTCTGATGTAGTACAAAAATGTAACAGCGTTTTATGTGCACCGTATCTAGACGACTGTACCTGCTCAAGACATAACCGCTTTTGTTGAGACTGAAGTCTTGTTGTTGTTGTAGTGTACACAGTGTTGCTCTTCGTTTGGGCCAAGGAGAAAGGGGCCTCATGAATATCATTATTACAAATCACAAAAAAAGGCGGATTGCGAGGAATGTCCCTCGCTGATAATCCCCTAACCTCAGTTTCTGTATCTCGCGATTTAGCCCCGAGGGTGATGATGAATGAGTGAATGGAAATCAGAAGAGACGGGAAGAGAGGGGGCAGCCCAGGGCAGGGAGAAGGGGAATGCAGACAATAATGAATAGCTTTGGTATTTCAGAGCTGGCGCTTAGGCCACTTTTTAGTATAAGTTGATGAATGTACAACTGTACAATGACAATAACAGAACTCGAACTCGAACTTATACAAACCCAAATGGCACAGGAGCCAATTCTGCGGGCAGAAGTGTACGCGCATGCGATGCGCGCAAGTTAAAATCGTAAAAAGGAAGTGCGTAGAGAGTCCTCTTACGTTTTGACAAGTGAGTCGGGAGGCCGAGCGAGAATGACATTAGATCTAAATTAGAGGCCCAACGGCCCAACTATCAACTAAAGAGGCCTTCCATTGGCCATTGCCAGTTTGCTACCTTTCCTAGGACCTTCTGTACTCCTAGTCAAGTTTTGAGTTTCGACACTGCAACTCGCAACTCGAACTATCAGTTATACATTGAGATTTGACTTCAAAAGCAGCACAGACATGAAATGAAGCATACAAATTTCTTCGGGTACTTGTAGCTCATGGATTCTGCATGCGCCGGAACCGAATGCGCAGTGGGCGGTCACTCGCCAGAATACTGTGCAGCGCTTCTCGATACGGCCCTATCGCAGTGCCTTGCTTCTTCGCCGGATGTTCTCTCTGCCCTGCTGCTCTTGCTTCACCTGCATGTAGTGTGTTTACAAGAGGACCCGTAGGCACGGGAACACCGCCAACCGCGATTACTCTGTCGCCTGCTACCACTGGGCGAGATTCTGACATCCCTTCTGTCGATATCACTATCGGGTACCCATGCACGGGATCGGAGGAATCTTCTGAAAGCGCAATACCTAGCCGCTGCTCTTGAAAGATCACCTCGAAGTCTTCAGAGTAACTAGCAAGAGCTACGGCAGTCGGGATGCTTCCATGTGAGGTGTTCTGCATGCGCCGGAACCGAATGCGCAGTGGGCGGTCACTCGCCAGAATACAGTGCAGCGCTTCTCGATACGGCCCTATCGTAGTGCCTTGCTTCTTCGCCGGATGTTCTCTCTGCCCTGCTGCTCTTGCTTCACCTGCATGTAGTGTGTTTACAAGAGGACCCGTAGGCACGGGAACACCGCCAACCGCGATTACTCTGTCGCCTGCTGCCACTGGGCGAGGTTCTGACATCCCTTCTGTCGATATCACTATCGGGTACCCATGCACGGGATCGGAGGAATCTTCTGAAAGCGCAATACCTAGCCGCTGCTCGTGAAAGATCACCTCGAAGTCTTCGAAGTCATCAGCTGCAACTGGCACAGGTGTTTCAATACTGCTAGAAATGTCATTGAATGCAGGTCCAGCTATTGCTGATGTGAATGCTACCGCAGATGTATTCAAAGCTGGCACTTCAGCTTCTAGGACGTCGGTGCTCTCGTCTTCTGATTCTGTAGGTGCTGTTGAGAAGTACCAATATTCCTCGACTAGTGCGCACTGGTCACGTTTTAAAAGGGCAGCTTCACAATGCACCTATATATTTAAAAAAGATTTTACACTCTTGAGACCCGTGATAGAATAAAAATGACTTCTTGCTTCTCGACTTGTTGGCTTTGATTCTTGTGTATGTGAGACACGTACCTCTGCAGCCAAGATTTTCATGCGTGAGCGTGCTTGTTGACTCAAGACGAGCGCTGACGGAGCTAGCGAGTCCCAAACTGGCAATTGGTTCCAATCTCCTCCTTGCCCGTCTTCCCCGCAATAGAGATAACCGCACTTCACGCAGCCATCGAATAGCACTTTCGCACCATTGCACGATGTTGTGTTCGGGCAAGTCGGCAGGACATCACCAGGACTTCGCCCGGTCTTCAAATGAGCCATGGCAGCAACAATTCGCGCGTGGGAATTGGGGATTGTAATTGAACAGCTTGGGCATTCACCGTGGGTTTCCCGCAAATTCGACCAGGTTTCGTACAGCAACGGGCCTATTGCAAGTGGTTTTAGAAATTAAAGGTACATGGAGAGATAAGATGTCAGAAGTGAGACGATTCAAAGCTCGTTCGTCTTGAAGGGGGGGGGAATGAAAACTCCCAGATCAGGGAAATTTTCAACCGCACTCAAATCTTTGTAGGGTGTACGGAGCAAACAAGTAGTAGTAAAAGGAATACACCAGCAGAGATAAAAGGGCTTGAAAGGAACCTGCGTAGCATGAAGGGCACATTTTTAGCTCGTGACCGCTGACTTGAACACTTTCAGCTCTTGCCGCTACAACTACTGGTGCTTCTTCATCTTCCTCCTGCGCATTGACACCGTTTGCAGAGTTAGGGCTTTGTTCTTCGGCACCTCGCATAGTGTGATCAGTGTGGTTAGATAGAGACGTAGCACCAGCAGCAGCTTTTTCGTGGTTGTCGCTGGCAGTGCGCTCGACAATGGGGGAGAAGTACGAAGCTGAACAGACAGGGCAATTGTTGCCCGCAACGAGCGCTGCCTGAAGACAAATCAAAAACCCACAAAGCAAGCCATTGATTTATTTCTGGAATCATAAGAAATGCGAGAAAGTTATAAACACTAGTATAAGCAACATAATAGCGCGGTGTGGGAGATGGAAACGACAAGAGGGTTTTTAACCCCATTATTTTTGCTTTGGTTACGACTCGAAATCATGCTACAGCCTAATTATCACCTGAAAGCAACGACTGTGAAGCAGATGCCCTGATAAGCAGCTTGCGAAATGATGCCCTATTGTACTCGCTTCGCCGTTGCTTTCATTGCTGCTCCTAGATGATGTTAATGGAGCAGAAGAAGAAGAAGAAGGCTGTGGAGCTGCAGCGGCCGCCGCCCAAGCATTTCTGGCCCTTTTGGTGTCTCTGGAACAACGCAACCAGAGTTCTCGGCGCGTGTGCCAAGCGTCCAACACCCAGCGCGTGTCATCCTCTTTGAAGACGAGCTCACTGCCGCGAGGCGGCGCACCCAATAATGAAGAGGATGGGGCGGTGGCCAGCTTGAAGAGGGCGTCGCAGTGGTACAAAACACTGCCGCCGTCTTCATCATCACCATCATCGTTGCCAGCATCAATAGCAGCGTCATCTCCATCACCTCGGTCTTCTTGATTATGAGGACCAAATTTGCACGCGATCCAGCCTTCGCGTGTGGTGCGGAGCACTGTCACAGGTTCAAGCGAAGAGAACAAGAAAAGCTGGTCTCCAGCACGTACACCCGTTGCGGTCACTCGGGAGAATCTCCCTGTACAGCTGATGCTGCCGTTAGTGCTGCCAAGGTTGTTGTTGCTAGTATTGGCTGAATGATCCTGGAGTATTAACGGTTCACAGCACGCAGTGCACAGAGGTACGCTCGAGCCAGGGCCTGAGAGGGGGCGGCACACCGGCGGTGCACCGGGCCCACCGGGCCGAACGAGCAACCAGCCTTGCAGAGGTAAGTCGCGGTTGGCCCCATAGCTGCTGTTGCTTTCCGATGATTCAATTGCTGGCGGTAACGAAGTTGAGCCAAGCTTGAGCCAAAGATTGCCATGCTTGTCAAGCACCTTTTGAACACACGAAGGAACACAGGTATAAGACACTATCAAAGTCGAGAAGTGGAAAAAAAAGCATTGCGCGCTTACATAGTATATGTACCTCTCGAATGGCTTCAAAGGATTGCCCAGGCATGAGCCGATAGGTAGTCTGCCTGGCTCCGCGCCTAGGCTGAGCCAAAAGCGCAATGCAAGGGCCAACAATGCTGCTATTGCCGTTTCCATACGAATACATTTGCCATCGCCAGGGTGGACTTCTTTCTTCGTGCATGTCTTCTGCTTCTTCTCCTTGGTGTGAATTTGTAGCACGTATGTCAAAGGAGCAGATCGAAGAAGACCACCACGCCACATCCCATTGAGCGTCTGCGTTACGCTGCCGCACCGCGCGCGCCACCTGTTCACAGAACACCAACATTAATATGGGAGAAGTGAAAAGGAAGCATACGACAGGGACTAAAGGAAAAAAACATGAAAGGCGGACGTTACACGCAAGAAACGAGACGAGATTTCGTTCTTTCTCTTTCTCGTTCGCACTACTGCGCCTTCAAAGAGACAAAAACACATGCGCACTTCGGTGGCTGTCAACGCGACTGCGTAAAATAAAAATGACGCACCATTTCCAAGTTGCCCATTTCCAACTCTCTCAGCATCGCTTCCCTGGTTGCTACTCTTGTCAAGACTGCTGCTGTTCCACTTGATGCTGATGAGCTTTCTGAATCATTCAAGAGTGCCAGTAGCTGTCTTCCTCGTGCTGAGTCCGCCGGCTTTACAACCTCGTCCATCTTGGCCAAAACGGCAGCTGACCGCTTGCTCCATTTCCTTCGAGGCGGTGGCGACAGCGTAGATTCATTTTGCCCAACTGGTGATGGCACATTTCTTGTCGTAGTCGCAGCAGCGGAAGTAGGAGGAAGAGGAGTGGGAGCGAGGGCAGTAGCTGCGTTGATGGCTTCATTCAAGGGAGTTGCAACAGCCGGGCATGCCGCCAAGGGAGCCCTTCTGGTAGAAGATTCCGCTCTTGGAGCTGCTGAGGGGGCGACGTTGTTACTAGGGCTCGGAATTGACGCAGACGCAGACGCAGACGCAGTCGAGGTAGATGAGAAATTTTGGGCGTCAAGCGTGGAGCCACAGCAAGACCAGTGCGGAGCCCGGACTCGTCCAGGAGCGTAAGCGCCATGCGTGCAAGGTGCCTTCGCGCTGTCGCCGCAGTACTCCACCCAGGCGCCCTGGTGCGCGAATTCTAGTGCGACTGCTTCTTCCAAATAACGCACCTCAGAAGTGCCAGCGGCACCAGGTCTAATCTTATTTCTGTGTTGGCGCAAAATGTGCAGGTGTCCCTGTACCGTGACCCGAGCGCTTTGAGTGGCCTCAAGCTCCGCTCGCAGCTGCGGCAGGAGCGACTCCAAGTGTTCGGCAACGACGCTAGCTTTCCTGTCTACCCTAGTGCTGCTGTTGCTCCTGGCGCTATTCGGCGTCGCTGTTGCTGTTGTTTCTGCGCGCCAGCGTCGGCAAGACTTGCAGGGACGGCCGCGGTCAGGGCCACAAGGCAGCCAGGCCAGTTCACTTCTGTGGTGGTGGTGCATTGAAGCCGCGTGCGTTTCGAGCGCGAGGGCGTCCGCGCGGTACCAGAAGGACGTGCTCGACAGGAACCCGCGCACGCGCACCAGCACCCGGCTAGAAGGGGTCCCAATTTGCTCGACTTCGCCGGAAGGCCCTCCGTCGCTCAGAGGCCCCGCCCAGGCCCCAAAACACTGGCAGTTCGACCGGTGGTCTTGGGCCGCGCACACACACAGCTTAGGCGAGAGCACCACGCGATCCCCAACTTCAAACGGCTGCAACGCGGCTGCAGCGGCGGCCTTTTTGTCTTCCTCGGCAATGGCCGCGAGAGCGATTTTGGTGGGCGGCCGAACGACGCCGGCGCGGCCGCAATAAAACTTGCCGTTCGCACCTAAACAGAGCGTTGCACCTTCATCGTTTACAGGTGCAGCAGCAGCTGCGGCTGCGCTTGACGATTGCGGTAACGCTTCTCTTGGGTCTTGGCCGTTGCTGCTGCTGCTGCTGCTATGGTTGGACGAATTGCCATCGGTGGCCACTGTTAAGGCTGCAGTTTCGGCTGCTACGGCTGGGTCAACTTGGGTGAAAAAGAGGGGGTCTCGGCACGCCGGACACGAACCGCCACCGAGCACTAAATCCGCAGCGCACGGCGCGTGCAAGGTGTGGCCGTTCAAGCAACTCACAAACCCGCCCGGTGACCAGCACAACGACTCACCGCGCAATGTAGCAGGCTCCAAGCACACTAAGCATGCAATCGCGTCCTTCGAGGCATTCGCGCCACCGTTCATTTCTCCTCCAGGTTCGTTAGAAGCACTGGTAAATGTTGGCGATCTCCGGTTCTCCCCTGTGGTCGCAGCTCTGTCAGCCACTATTGCGGCTCCCGAAACGACGGGCCCCAGAAGGAGAGTGCTCGCCAGGCCAAGATCGCCTCCAGCCAAGGCCACTCGAACGTCCCGGCGCCCACGCTTACTTAATCCCTGTGACCGCTCCAAAATCTGCCCACACGAAAGGCAAAGGTGCAAAAGGAATAAAAAAAGAGCAGCAAATGCATGGGGTACGATGATTATACAAGTCAACTGGAAAAGATAGCAGTCAAGCTATCAAATAGTCTTGAGGAGATTCTCGAAATTATTGTAATACTAAAAAAAAGCGAAATGAATGCTACCATTTTTTTAATCACCTCGGCTGACAACGCTGCATTTGAGGCTGAGCTGCCACTGCCGCTAAAGAAGTTGTTGAGCGCTGATTTTGAGCCAAATCTGCGATCTTGGGAGCCCACTGACTGCGTCCCCGCCGCTCCTCCTCCAACGGCAGTATCCGCCGCTGAAGTGAAGGAGGTACTATACCAGTACGCCGCAGCAATGCGCTCGAGCTCAGCGAGTACAGGCTTCATGGTCATGCTGTGGTTGCTGTCGAGGCTCATGGAACTGCTGCTGTTATCGTTCACAATTTCACTGGTGTTTTTGTTTGCAGCCGCAGCAAAGGCCAATTCTGCACACTCTTCGTGCACCCTATCCCCATGAGGTCCAGTCGAGTGAATTTCGTTGGATGATAAGCCAAAAGAGCATACTGCACACAGCTCAAATTCAGCATTATCATTCACACTCGATATTCTTCCATCTTCGTTGCCATCTTCGCTGTCGTAGTCATCACTGTCGAGGTTGGTGCTGCTCGAATCGCCCTCAAAAGTGAAGGAGGATACCTCAGACTTTAAGGGTATTCTCGGGCCCACGAGTGAGGCTCCAAGGGCTGCAGCGCTTCTTTTAGAACTCTGTGCGTCGCTCTTGTTGCTGCTTGTGAAGTTGGACGTCTTGAAAAATCCTATCGAGAAGTGTGACTGCTCAACCGAGCTAGCGGCGCCTTGGCGGGCTTGGGAGACGGCCATTTCGAAGTCTGCGAGGGACAAGCATTGAGTTCCATTGACTGACGCTATAGTCCAGTAGGGGAGCACCCCAAGTTTTTCAGCTTGCCCAGAGCGATGCACTTCTAGTACTTCTAGGCTCGAAAAATTGGTGGTCAATCCTAGCGGGAGCCGCAATTCGAACAGCAACTCCACCTCGCCGACTGCTGCAACCGAGACGGTGATTGGATCAAAGTCCACGTCAGAATCTAGTGCTGCTGCAGCCAGCGCATGCAATGCCGCTTTTGCAGCGGCCACTGGTCGAGACGTCGTAGCCGTCGGTCCTCCAGACGAAGGAGCCGCTCTGTCGGTCATGACCTCGAGTGCTAGACTTCAGTAAGAGCGCGGAAGCGTCTATGAGTTTATCCCCAGTGACAAAAATCACGAAGAAGAGCCGCTTCAGTGAAGCCTAGAGCAACGCACGGTAAAATAGCTCACTCCATAGGAGCCGCAGATAAACACACGGTGGCAGAATCAAGCAAGCCAGACTCGCGCTGCTGCATTACGTTGCTACAGATCTGTAGCTAGCGAGACATTATTGTTGACTAAAAGCGAGCGAGACAGCGAGACACCTCCAAAAAGATCGCGAATCCCTTTGACGACTGACCGACGCGACGGT
>Ga0307982_1004474_pt1 | contig 11045 bp, 6 predicted proteins | sample OrgLakmetagen989_FD_201847 | JGI IMG/M metagenome (GOLD analysis project Ga0307982, IMG submission 201847) | Saline water microbial communities from Organic Lake, Antarctica - #989 | ecosystem: Environmental > Aquatic > Non-marine Saline and Alkaline > Saline | place: Antarctica: Organic Lake... | reverse complement strand
AGCATTGGCTTCTGTGTCATTTGGGTTTGTATTAGTTCGAGTTCGAGTTCAATTTCTAATCGGCGTCTTCTCGTAGGTTTCACTTCCTGCTACTGTATTGCACCAGGGGTGTTTCTTTGGTTTCGTAATTCGTATTGTATTGGTATTGGGGAGATATTAGCTGGACTAGACATAATGACTTAGACGCCCGCCCAGAGGATAGGATTAAGAGATAAAAAGAAAAAGGTGCATTGTAATCCTTCCGCCTCCGTCGCGCGTGTGAATTGCGCGTTTTACTAGCATAAAAAAAGTACGCCGCCTCTGCCCCGTGCCCTCTTACTCGGCAGCAGCGGGCCTGGCGTACTTTTCGTTCATGGCCAGGCGGCGGCGCTCGTCCATGGCTGCCTGCTGGAGCTCGATGTTGCGCAGCTGCTCCTTGAGCTGGCGGCACTTGGGCACCAAACAGTTGGGTCGCCGGCACTGCCTGGCGTGGATCTGCAGCAGCGCCCAGATGCGGCGGCACACGTTGCAGCCCCCCTGCACTTTCACCGGGCACTTGGTGCCGTGCTGGAGCAAGTTCTTCATCTTTTCGCAGTTGGCGCTGGGGCACGCGGGGTTGCGGCAGGTGGCGGCGTGGGCCAGGAGCTGCATGTGCAACTGGATGCTGCGCTGCCGCTGCCGCCGCTGCTCCTCGGTGAGCTGGCCGCCGTTCTCGGACTGGACCAGCACTTTCTTGAGGCGGTGGTCGTGGGGGTTTTGCCGCGTCATTTGGCAGTGCACGAAGCACTTGTGACACAAATGGAACTCCGGGCACTCGGGGCAGTCGTAGCGGTAGCCGGCGTTGATGTCCAAGCCGCACATGCTGCACGAGGTCAAGAACTTGGGAATGTCGGGGTTGTGCACGTGATACAGCACCATCATCGACGTGTGCTTGGCTCGGCGCAGCAAGTCGAACTGGTAGTGGTTGCCCTGGCATAAGTTGAGGAACTGCTGCCGGGTGTCGAAGAAGTCCGACTCGATTTGGTCGTCCAGGTCGTCTTTCTCGTCCGCAGGCGGTGGGAATTCGGGGTATTCGGCTTCTTCGTCCGCGGCCTTCACGGCGGCGGTCTCTGCGGCGATGGCGTCAGCTTTCTTTTTGGTGTCGTCGTCGTCGTCGTCTTTCTCACCGCCGGCCTTGACTGTCGTGGTGCCGTTGTGATCGCTTTCCCCTGTCGTGGCCGTCTTCGCGTCGGTGCTCTCGCCGGCAGCGCTCTCCTCACCTGCAGCTTTGGCTCCATCGCCTGTACCAGCAGCAGCAGCAGCAGTGGCAGGCGCTTGATCACCGCTGGTGCTTTGCGGTCCTTCACCCTCATTCGCTGTGCTGCTCTCCACTGCCTTCGGTGCAGTTGCTGTGTCTTCCTCCATGGCGGTGGCTCCGCCGCCAGCCGCTGCTGCTGTCTCCTCACCCGTTGTCGCTGGCTTCGCCTCAACGGCTGCCATGGCCACTACCGGCGCATCTGCTGAGCTCTCCGCTGTCTTTGGCACCTCAGCAGCTGCTGCCTCTGCCGGGGCTGCGGATGACGTGGGCTCTGAGGAAGCCTCGGAAGTTGCTGGCGCCGCTTCAGATGACGGAGCCGATGACGAAGGTGCTGGCGGCGGTGGTGACGCTGATGAGGATGCATCCGCAGTAGCAGGAGTAGCCCCAGCAGCAGCAGCGGCGGGAGCTGAAGTGGCAGCAGCAAGCGGTGCGCTTTCGCCCGCTGAAGCAGTGGTCGATGATGACGTCACCGGCTCGGCGGGGGCAGTGGTTGTAGCTGCGGCTGGCGCGGCCTCTGCACTTCCATGCGTAGCAGCCGGTGCTGGAGTAGCAGCGGGAGCAGGAGTAGCGGCAGCAGCGTCAGCGGATGATGGCGCCGCTGGCGGTGCAGGCTCCGATTTGGCAGCGCTGCCTTCATTCGTGGTAGTGGCAGCCGCAGCAGTGCTTGAAGAGCTTGATGCAGCAGCACCTTCCGCTGGTGGTGGCTCCGGGGCATCAGAGGTGGACAATAAGTCAGAAGCGCCGCCGCCACCTGCTGCGGCGCGGGCGTCCTCTGCCGCCTCTTCATCAATTTCCTTGAGCCGTATTTGCCACTTCTCTTCGGCGAATTTTCGATCGTACAGGTAGGCCACTAGAAAGGCTTCCTTCATCGGCTCCAGCACCTGAAGTCATGAAGGATACAACACGGCGAGGAAAACACCAACATGAGATGCGTATTGAAGTCGACTCTGTTTAAGCTCAACACTTACAGAGAAAAGCACGTATTCCATTCCTCCAAGTCTTTCCCTGTCGTCATCGCATGCATCTACATGTACTAATTCACTACTATGACCCACCTTGCAGAAGCGCGTCACGAGCGGGTCGCGGCCGTTGAGTTCTTCCACGTCGCCGTCGGAGCGCGTGGTGCGGTTGCCCTGCTTCGCCTTGTCCGCCTTCTTGTCCTTGGCTTTCTTCTGCTTCGAGGCCTCCAGGGCACCTTTGCCACCGGTGCGGCGCGCTTCCTTCTCGTCTTCGATGGCCTTCAGGGTCGCTTCCGCCTCCAAAATCCAGTGATCGCCCTCGAAATACGGCACGTCCGACGCTTTGCTGTCGGGGGCCTTGAAGTGCTCGTCGAACAAGTTGGTCATGTGCACCACCGTGCCCTCTTCCTTACACTTTTCCAGCATCGTCACGTACCAGTTACGGAGGCGGTCTTCCTTGGGGGTTTTCTGCTCTTCCGGGTGGCAGAAGAAAATGTAGTCGTCCCCCTTGAGAGGGGGGCAGGCCCAAATGTGCACGGTGTGGAAGCCCCGGAGCTTGGCGTAGGCCAGATACGACACCAGCAGCTCCATGTAGACGATGGTGCGGTACTGCCGCGGGCGGAAGTACTGCACGCTGTCGAGGTAGGACACGTAGATGCGGCGGTGGTTGGGCTGGGGCGCGCGGTGGCCGTACTCGTAGAGGTACATGCCGAACAATATCACGTCCACGCCCTCGATCTCTTCGAACAGCACCAAGCACTTCGAGGTGACGGGAAACGACTCGGGGAAGCCCTCGCCTTTGTACCGCTCGTGGATCCGCGGACGCACCTGGTGCGTCTTGTCCTTGAGGTTGCTGAGCTGCCGCACGTACAGCTTGCCGGTTTGCGGCACCTCGGTGACACTGCAGCCTTTCTCCACGGCCAGGCGCTCCTGCTCCACTCGCAGCTTGTCTCGCACGCGCTTCTCGATGAAGGCGGAGGCGCGGGTGTGGGGGATCTGCTTGGCGCCGCGGATCTTGGCGGTGGAGTCGTCTTGCTTGAGCTTTTGGCGGCTGGCGAGGACGCAGAAGGGGCAGTGGTAGACCGTCGTTTCGCCCTGGTTCTTGCGCCCGTTGAAGAGCGCGCAAATTTGGTGCACCCAGCGCGGGCACTCGTCGCAGCCCACCCACGGTTCGTCGTGCTGCTCGTCGTTCTTCTTGCGCACCAGGTCCGTCTTCTGCAAGGTGCACTCCGCCATCTCCAGGGGCTCCCCGTCCTTCAGGTCGCCGTAGCACACGTGGCACCAGTGGTATTTGTTCCTCGCGTCGCAGTAGTAGAACGAGTTGCGGCGGATGCGCTGGCCGTTGCAGGCGGCGCCGTTGCAATAGTACGAAGTGGGCTCGTAGAGCAGCACGCCGTTGGAGCAGAGGGCGCACGTTTCGCCCTGGTTCTTGCGGTGCTCTTCCTCCTTGGACATCTCTGCCTGCACGCGCTTCCAATCCGCGTCGAACATTTTCTTCATCTTCTTGGCGACTTCAGTCACGTCACTGTGAGGGCCTGCGGTGAAGAAGAATTAGGAACATGTGTATGAAGGAAGGGAGAGATGGCTCGTCAAGGAAATATGAAAGGCACAGAAGAAGACCTAGCAAGCAAACGGTTAAGAGCCTTATGAGCCAAAGAGGTGCCTAGTGCACACGCAAAAGAACAACATGGTTCTCGTCCTTCTTTACCGTTGTACAGCATGGCGTTGTCGAAGACCAGGCGCACGTCGCCGATGAACTCGTCCACCTCCCGGTACACCGAGTTGTCGAGCTTCTTCTTGACCGTGCCCAGGTCCATGGGCTTCTTGACCACGTCGAAGTAGTCGGGCAAGTTCAGCTCCACCGGGTCCACGGGCTGCTTGAAGATCCACCCGTACTCCGCGTCCATCAACTTCTTGAGCACTGGAGAGCAACGGGTGCGAATCGCCTGGGGTTCGTGGGGGTGGTGGTGTTGAGTAGGTAGGCAATTAAATGCGTTGTTGCAAGAAGAGTGAAACACGAAAGGTGAAGCCACGGGTTGAAGAATTGTAGCAAACTGACTTTAAGACATCAAGCAACTTCTACGTGAAAATAAAAAACACTGATCATGGTCGCTTTACCGACGGCTTGAGGTTCATGGGCTTGGCGAGGGACTCGATGTGGGCCTGAATCTGGGCGGTGGTGAAGGTGTAAATCATCGACGTATTGGGGTCCGGCGACTTCTTTTGCTGTGGCTGCTTGCGCTGCAGCTCCGCGTTCGCGTCGTAGCCCATTGGAGGAGGCGCTGGCAGCCGCGCTGCTCCCCCAACGCCCCCGGCTGCTGCCCCCCCCTGCGCCACGCCTTTGGGCTGGCCGTTGGCTTGTGCGTTGGGTCGTTTCCCAGCACCCGCGCCGCCGTGCTCGCCCTTTTTGGACTTCTTCGCGCCCGCCTGCCCCCCGCCGCCAGCGCCGCCCTGCGCGCGCCCGCTGATTTGCTTCTGCCGCGCGGCCTCCAGCTCCCGGGCCTTCTCGTGGTTCCGTTGGATGGCTTCGCGCACCGGCTGGCAGACGGCGCAGCCTCGCTCGCGGCAGCGGTGGTAGTGGGACAGCACGTAGCGGCTCGAGACGCAGTGCGGGGTCTGGCACTGCTGGTCCTTGCACTCGGCGATGTGCTTCCACAGTTTGCGCATGCCCGCGCAGTGCTGGGTGACGGGGCAGCCCCCGAACTCGAGGTCGAAGGCCCCTTCCCCCCCGATGCGGTACTCGCGCTCTTCCATGGTCTTCTCCCAGGTCACCAAGGTCCACCCGTTGGTTTTCTTCTTGCCCAGGACCCCACTACTGCCCGCGCCTCCATCCTGGTCGCCCCACTTCCAGCCAGGCCCCCGCTTCACCCGCGCGCCTTCCGAGTGGTTGTCCGCGTTCACCGCCTCGTTCGCTTCGCCATGCGGGCACTTGGACGCGTGCCGCAACAGCAGGAGCCGCTGCTGTTGCTGCCGCAGCACCTGCTGCCGCTGCTCCTGCGTCTGCTGGCTCGGCTGCGCAGCCTGCGGTTGCCCCGCCGCCTGCCCGCCTTGGCCGCTGTTGCCGCCTTGGCTGTCGTTCCCATTCCCGCTGCCGTCACCGTTGCCGCCCGCGCCCGCGTTGCTACTGGTGGGCGCGGGGGCGCCACTGCCATTCTGCGTCTGCTCGCGGGCGCGGATGCCCATGTCGAGGGCTAGTTTTTGCAGGCGCTTCTTCAAGGTTTCCTGGTCGCGGTACTCGTCGAAGGACGGCGCGCCGCGAAACAAACTCTCTTCGAGGCGCCGCGCCATCTGGGGCAGCTTCCTCATCCATTCCGTCGGCGCGTTGGGCTTCCGTGCCTGCAGCAACTTGGCGATGGAGGTCACCATCTTGCGCCGCTCGTTGATGTGCTCGGTTTGGTCGTACCATGCCGGTGGCGCTGGGCGCTGGGCTGCGGCGGCGGCGGCTGTGTTGGTGGCCCCGCCTGATGTCGGAGCCGCTGGCGCAGCGCCTGAGCCTTCTGGGGGAGGCGCGGCACTGCTACTTTCCGTCGGGGGCGGTGGCGCGCCTTCCTGGCTTACAGTTGCGCTCGGGGCGCTAGGGGTGCTGTCCATGGGGGCGGCCGTTGTTGCTGCTGCAGGTGCTGCGGTGGCATCTGACGATGGCGGCGGCGGTGGCTGCGGTGGTTGCTGTGCCTCCGGCGCGGGGGCAGGTGCAGGCGCCGCTTCTGCTACGACAGGGGCGGCAACAGGAGCAGCGACCGGCGCAAATTCAGGAGCACTTGGTGGAGGTTCTGGGGCAGCAGCCTCTGGAGTGGCCGAGGCCTAGCAGTGTAGACATCAATTCAAACATCAAACAAACCCCAAAAATAAAAGGACGGGAAGAGGTCAACAAAATGCAGAAAAAAACTAGAGAAAGAGAGCGCTGGAAGAGGGGAAAAGATTGAAATTCTGTTGGACCATGGCGCAGCGAAGTACAGGCATGGTTGGGGCAGAAGGGCTCTTTGCCCATCTCCAGTACCCACGACCACGTTTTCATTTCAAAAATGTAGCTCTGCAATCAATCTCAGATGCATAACAATGATCGAAGAACGACGCTAGCGTAGAACCGCTCAAAGTAGACAAGACGGCATACATTGAAAATAATAAGTTTGGATAAAAAGCACGCATACCGCGGGCTCGGCGGGTTTTGGCGCATCGGCAGGTGGTGGTGCTTGCTGCCCGTCGACCTCCATGGAGTCCGCCATAGGGCCAGCAGGGCGGGTTAGGCCTGGAAAAGCGTCGACAAGAAGAACCTAGGCTTCTTTATCTATCTTTCAGATAATTCCGGCCGTTCACGTGGGCTCTTGCGCTCCGCCTTGTCTTCAATAAGTGCCTGGAGGGCAAGATAAGAGTGTGGGCACATATTCAAAGGTTACAGGGGAGGGAAAATGGCGCTACCACTGTGGTAGTGCCCTTCGCGGACATGGCACTCGAGGGCGGCGCCGAAAAACAAATGGGCAACGGCGCTCATATAATTACAACATGCGCAGAGATATCAAAGTGTGCGCTCTCAACTGCAAAGCATTGGTTGGCCAAAAAAAGGTCCATCCCAGTTGCAGGGGCGACTGCAGACGAAGGGATTCCCTTCCAGAAGATAAAGCTAATTTGGATGCGCGCGGGCGCGCGCACATTCTAAGGCAATATTAAAAATGACAATGCGAATTTTATTCTGAGATGGGTGAGTTTTATTCGATGTGCGCGCGCACCTTTGTTCTGGGTGCCAAGGGGCAACGGCGAGCCAAAGAGACTCGTGGACTGGCTTCCAACAACCACCCGTTTTTCATCACTTTAAACCCGGAAAATAGGAAAAATCGTGGCATTTTCTGTCAACAAGTCCGAATTTTCTTTTTTTTTCCGACACTCCTCTGACTGACTCTGCTGACCCTCTGACAGTTACGAGTTCACACCGCAACACTCCATCCATCATCCATCTTCTTGCACCCTTCTCATGTTCTCATCATCATTTGCACCATGCATGAGGCATCGAGCTCACGAGCTCCCAGCTAAATACACTTACTACAACGCTAGCTAGACCTACTCACAATAATCGGATGCTCTGATTTGAAAATGTTCCGAGGAAGACTATGCGTATACCTCCATTTCTTTGGCTCAAGCCGTGAACGTCAAAAGCCAACATGAAGGCTTGTCGTGAGGCTCTTAACTGACAGAAAGTCTCCAAAATGTCGTACGAAGGTGGTGCAAACGCGTACCTCAGCACCCTAGCAGCCGAGCTAGCTGAGGGTGAACGTGTGCGAGCCCGTCTCCAAGAAATGCGTGATGAGTCTAAGAGAAGGTTCGTCTTCTCATTTTGAAATAACTACTAAGGCAAGAATAAAACGGTAGCGCTACGATGAGGAAGTATGTATGTTCACATCGACACATTGATTCGATTCGCCTCAGCACATCTCTAAATCTATGATAACACTTCTGACTGAACTACGCGGCCCACTATGCTTGCTCCATTCGATTTCTAGACTCGCCATGCTGCAGCATGAGAAAGCTTCGACGCTCTCGAGCTACGACGTTTCGACCTTCCAAGACCTTTTCCTGTCGCCCGACAAACGACCTCCGAAGCCGCAGCCAGTGCTTCCACCCGAAGTTCAAAGCTTAGAGTCCAAATCTACACCAGTCCCGGAAATTGCCAGCACGGAGACAAAACGCTTCGATGGCCTGGCTCTTCAGACTCCGAAACCTTTGCCTCAGTCCTACAAAAGTGCTGAAAGTAAGGTAGAAGTGCCATCGCGAGCCAATCACGTGGCTGCAGACGGCGACCATGAGTCCACACTAGACATTAAGGGGAGCTGTGCAAGCGGAAATTGCAAGAGTAGCAAAGACGAATGTGTAGCTTCTATCGTCACCAATGATGGCGAGAGTCAAAGCGTTGTCGTTAACCGTAGCAATGGTGTCAAAGATGGCAAGAACAGCACCAGTAGTGACGATGAATGCAGAGTTCCTGAAAATGGTCGTACAAGATATGAAGTCTTTGGACTTGTTGTCACTGCGCCACTACCACCAGTGCAGAGTCATTCGGTAGCTGCCGTGCCTATGCTTGCTGAACCAGCTTCAGTGCATATGGAAGAAACGCTAAATTTGCCATTAGCGCCGTCGCCAGCAATTCAGACTAGCGCTTCCTCAAAAAGGGTGACTGCAGAATGGGATAGACTGGGCTCTGCGCTACCTCTTGAACCGTCTTATGGACATGCGGCGCCCCCAACAGCTTCTTCACCGTCGGCGCAGTTGCCTCAAGCCTCAATGGCGGCAACTACTAGTGCGTATAGCTTGAAGCACTGGCCAGTGAACAGCACAACGGATCTCGCCTCTGAGTACTTTGGAGCCTCACTCTTGAACCGCAGAGACGACGACGAGAACCTTAGAAGACGCCCTAAAGCTAGTGCTAACGCAAGTCACGATGAAAGAGCCGAAACGGAAGCAAACAAAGCGCATGAGCCAGAAAAGTTGGAAAGGAGGGACGAGGAGGTAAATCAAGAAGCTATACCGTGGAAGACTGTAGATACAGGGAATCAGTCCTTGCCAGCTCCGAAGAATGGCAGGTCTGAAGTTGAGTCCGCTTGGCGGACGGTCGAGGCGGCGGAAGCTCGCGCGGCGCTCATGTCCCGCGCGGAGCAAGAGCTCAAGACCCAAGGCCTAAGGCGTGCTCTCCGCAACGCCTCGGCCGTACATGTACAGAGCAGTGCTCCTCTCAACCTGAGCCGATCTCACGAGGCGGCGCAGCTCAGTAACGGCTACATGGATCCAATTGGAGATGCGCCTGAGAGTCCCATGTCTACTAGTGAAACCAGACCTCGTCATCAACACTGCTCAGACCGTAGTCCTTCGCTCGACTTTGTTCAGGGAATAAATGAAAGCCCTGATGTATCTGAAGCATATCCTTCAAAAGCCCCAAGCGAATCCAGAGAAGGAGTTGAGACGGCGGAGACAAGCGCCCACGGCTTTGCTAGTGATGTTGTGCGCAAGACAACAGCAACAACGACAACTCCTCCTCAGCAGCTCCAAGCAATCTCACCACCGCCCGTGCCCAGCTCTCGCGAGCGTTCTCACCATTCCAAAGCACGAGATCGCATTCGTGAAGCCTTGCATTCGAGCCCTGGGAGCTCCTACGCTGAGTCGCAATCGTCTTCTTCTGGTTCATCACGAGGATACAGTACAGACTGCTCTAACGAGGCACGCAACTTGATACGAGAAAGGCTGCATTCGAGGAAGATGCCTTGGAATGGCAATAGAAGAAGTGATAATCAAAATCATGGAAGGAGCAATAGCAGCAGCAGCGACAGTGCAGTTGCCACTGAGAATGAAGGGGGCACCAGCAACCGTAGTCATAATCAAATTTGGGTGGAGAATGGCAGAATACGAGGTACGCAAAGCCCCGCATTAACTCCCGAGCGACCGACTCACAGCAATGTTCGTACTTCGGAGCGCGCAAGGGCTGCGTTTACTCCTGAGCGGTCGCCGCAAAGTGCGAACTACTATACTCCCGAAAAGTCAACTCAAAGCGATGGTCACGCTCCTGAGCGTGTTGCCGTGATCGAACACGGCTCTGATGATAATGTTGATGACTCAGATGATGGCAGTGACTATACCGTAGACCGTGACTACAGCTCAGGTCAGTGTGTCGTTTCGACGCAGTATCGCATGTGGGAACCATATGACAGAGGCAGTGTTGATGCTTCGTCTTATTTAGGTGCTGGCTCTCAACTATCACATGCTACTCCGGCCCGAAACAATGCTCAAGTCCCCATGCGATCGCAATTTGCAGCCCGCGCCGCTGCTGCTGCTCGAGCGGCTGACTGTGCTCAAACCTCCGCAGCATATGCCCGCGCTGCTCAAGCAGCGGCAGCGGAGTATCGTGCTGCAGAGAGCGCTGCGCCATCTCCATATCGATCAGTTCGATCGCCAAGTGGAAAGTTTGGCAGCCAGATAAACCCTGAGACGTCTTCATTTTCGAGAACATCTTTGGAAGGAGTCACAACTGTCACTCCTGGTGGGTCTCTGTGTTCTTACCTTGTTCCACCTCCGGCAACAGAGCAACGGCTACAATGGCAGCAGCAGACTGATCTTCCGCCCGAGTTCCCTCGATCTTGGCCTTGGGCTGACCCCAATAGCGATATGAAGGTCGAGAGCTCCGGAAAGAAAGCCACAGAAAAAGCACCAACGCCTTCTTCAAGGGCCGACACCGAGCCCTTGCCTCACCAATCGGCCTGGATGTGGCCGCCGAACGATGGCCACGAGAGGGAAGGCCTTCAGTTCCACCAGCAGGACTCCAACTCAGAAAAGACGTCGAGGCATTCCATTGAAACGCCACCGCGTCCTTCTGCCTTGGGAGAAGGAGCTCCTCTCAGGGATTCCCCTGAATATGACGACAGCGCACTCGACGCGCTCTTCAGCAGAGTTATCAAGAACCACGACGAGCTTGTTGCCATTGGCCTAGGAGTGCCTCTGCAGAATCGTGATTCTTCTTGGGGATAGAAATCAATGCGGATGAAATTTCTTTTGCACTAGCCCTTGAATCAGGTCCTTCAGCTGGATTTCCGCATGGTTCTCAAGTTTGAATGCCACATGATCAAGGCGGCATTCCAACGCCGCCGAAATCCAACTGATTCCGGCTCCTCGGGGCCAGTGTCTAGATCCGCCGTGTTCAAATCAATCAGGTCTTAGTTCAAGAATCAAATAAATTCAAATAAAAATAATATTTACATACCACACCCCAGTCGAACTAATTTCGGTTTACGCTTGGTTTACAGGGTGGGGTTAGGGTTAGAGTTGGTGTTAATTTT
>Ga0307982_1004473_pt1 | contig 11047 bp, 17 predicted proteins | sample OrgLakmetagen989_FD_201847 | JGI IMG/M metagenome (GOLD analysis project Ga0307982, IMG submission 201847) | Saline water microbial communities from Organic Lake, Antarctica - #989 | ecosystem: Environmental > Aquatic > Non-marine Saline and Alkaline > Saline | place: Antarctica: Organic Lake... | reverse complement strand
ACGCGTAATGACATTCATGGCATTTCGCTTTTCGACTTCGAGCGGCAGTCATTGCGTCATTGAATGCGTGTGAGTTGCAGCGCGGCAGCCACATCCAAATCCCATGAAGCAGACGGCAATTGTAATTATAGTAAAGGGGGCAGCAGGCAGCAGAGGAAGTTTTCTCTCTTCTCGTGTTCATCGAAGTATTGGCTGTTAGGAAACGAAAATTTTACTGCATTATAATACAAATTTCGCGCAATTAATTCTAAGGAACATTTAAGGATTACCAGGTTCCAGGTTACTAGATACTAGGCGCCAGGCGAGTGCGAGTAACGAATAACAGGGCACCGTTGTATCGAGGCCGATATCCTATACAGCATTGCCACTTAAAGACCTGCAGTGCGAATTCTTGGACTTCCTGGGGAACCTCGCGCTCTTGTTGGCTATGGTCGATCTCGATCTCGCAGGGAATCGCGAAGTTAGTTCATTAGACATGTTACATTACAATAACCCGAATGAACCCTTTTTCATTTTGAAATGCCCCTCGTGTTCTTTTTAAAACAAATGAAGAAGGTCCTTGGTGTCCTCGTTGCCGTATCCGAGACCCTGAGCCAGTTTGGTGATGGAGTCGTTGAACCCGCCAGGCCCGCATAGGAACACTTTGGCCTCCTGGGGCTTGGATGCATTGTACTTGGGCAAATGAGGCGCAATGACTTTGGCATCAAGGTAGCCGGAGGTCTAGAAAGAGACAGGAGCAGGAGTGGATTCAAGAAAAGCAAAGAACGTAACGAAAGAAAAGAGCATCAAGGAAAGCATTGGAAAGTTTCATCGTGAATTCTAGCGAGATGCCTGCCCAAATGGGTTGGCACGTAAAGCACATACAGGCATATGAGTGGTCTTAAACTTCTCAACCGAACCTGTTCGAACGTGCGCTCTTTGGTGTTGAACTCCTTGGGGTTGGCGCGGGAGCAAGCAAAAACAAGGTGCAGCCTGCTAGGGTGCGCAGCGGCTAAAGATACAAGTTCGTCCTTCAAGAGCACGTCGGTAGGTTCGCGGTTTTGGTACAGAACCTCCATGGTAGCAGTGGAATCCTGGGGGTCTGCAAGCACGCTTTTCACCATCGCGTACACCTGTATGAGTCGGGAAAAAAAAAGAAGTGGCAAAGAGGTAGCGAGGCGTGGGCACACAAGCAAATCAGGCATAAGCACTTTGATCTTATTCTTGTTCTCAAATGCGTGAACTCACTGGAGTGATGCCAGTGCCAGCTGCGACGAAAATGAGCCGGTTATAAGATGCCGGCGTGTACCTTGAACAAAGAAGAAAAGCAGCAGAGGCTTTGTCATAGATAAAATTGCACCAAATTTGCAACACGGTTCGCTCACAAGATGAAGAAAAGAAGGAAGGAAAAAGAAGGGAAATGAAGACTAAGAAATCAAGGGCCAATACACTATTTACTTGAGCGAGCCCACAGGTCCAAACATCTCCACGGCATCTGAGCCCGCTTTCAAAGAGTGCAAATGCTTCGACATTTTCGCCTGGTCGTAGGCTTTCACCACCAGCTCCAGGTACCCACTTTCTGGATCAAGTTTGGTCGGAGTGTAAGGGCGCACCTGCAGCAATAGTAGCACGCACAGGTAATTGAGGTAGGCAGAGTGAATGGCATTCATCCACTGAAAAGTAGCATTTTTGAAAAGAGGAATTTCACGCAGATTCAAATTCCATTTCAACGGTCTCATTGCTTCCTCTTCCCACCAGTAGCCAGTCAGGATCTCTCACCACCCGCTCGTCGTTGATTTCGGCGCGGCACATGACGTGGCGCCCCACTCCCAGCTTGGACACCCCTTTGGCCTGGAGGACATGTGAGGCACAATCGAGAGCGACAGAAAGCACAGAGATTGAAATACAAAATTTCACTACAGAAGAAAACGAATTTATTGTAGAGTTTGACATGCTCCAGGACAGTCTGTACAGATCTGAAGGGGTGAGAATGGATACGCCCTAATAGGAGAACCGGAATCTTGAAACGAAGTTTTTTCGTGTCCTTGGAGAGCTGCTCCTCTTCAACGAGTGTATACAACGGCCAGCCACCAGTTTTCTTTGCGACTTTGACTCCACCCTCTTTGAATAGGCCCATCGAAATGTTAAACCCTTTGCCACCTAATTAGAGTAGATTTTCAAGAGATGTAAAAGGACCGTCGAAGGTTGAAGTTCACAAGTCGGCCTGAGCATGAGTTTCACCTGGCCTAGCACCGTGTCTCACCGTATTCACACAAGGTATCATTCAAGGAATTAGTGCGCTGCATTGTCTACCTGACTTCTTTCCATGCTCCACTAGAAAGTATGCCAACGCTAGCAAAAGCGCAGCTATGGGCAGCGCCACGGTTAGCCACTCCGCAGGTACGGCATAAAAATCAGTCGACAGGGACTCATTGGCTTCAATAGGAGCTTTCGCCTCCACTTTCTTCTTTCTGTTTAGGTTGAATGCCTCTGCGGTGTCTAAACAAAGAGCGACAATGAATGGAGTGACCCATGAACAAGCCATAGAGGACAGTCGTCTTGATGACGCCATTTTTTTGTCCAATTTGGCTAAGCTAATATAATACTGTCTGAATTCTCCGTTGTGATTCGGAAGCAGAGAGTTCAAAAAATGGACGCCATCATTAGAAGCAGTAGATAACGGGAGTCCATCTTGGTAAACTACTTTTGATTAGGAAGTGTTGGTGACGCTTGTCTGAGCGTGAGATTATGTCATATCACGCTGGGCAACCGAAACAGAAGTATAGCGCTCTTGGCAGTGGCGTAAAACCCTTGCCTCTCGGCAACTCAGCCCGCCGACACGTCACAGTCGGTAGACAGGTCAGCAAGAGACTTTTGCTTCATGATTTTGCAAATAAAAAGCTACTTCATCTAACTCGATTTGAACCCTATTATTTGTTGTGTCTGCTATGCTTTCCTAGGCACAGTCTTTTCCAGCAGCGTCTGGCAGCAAGCTTCCTCTTACTTTCGGACCTTCGGCAGCCACAGCGGCGCCTTCACGGCCGGGGGACACTCACCTGCCGCCGCAGCAGCAACACCAGCAGCAACGTCCGCCACAGCAGCAACACCAGCAGCAACGGCCGCCACAGCAGTCCTTCCAGCATTCGAGACAGCCACAACAACAGCCTCCTCCATCGAGTACTCATGGGCAGGGCAATGCCAGTCACTCCGTGAACCCTTCAATCCGACCTGGTCAACATCAACACCAAACCGGGGGCTTAAGAGCGCAGCAGCCTGGCTCTCTGGTGAGAGGTCAGCATCATCAGCCACCACTGCACCCACCACAATTGCAGCCGCAGCAACACGCACAGGGTCGTGAAGGATTCCCGCATGCACACCAACAGCCCTCTTCGCGCTCAGGAGACCCACATCATCGAGAGAGGCCAATCCACTCGTCTACGGTGCCTGTCGAGGCAGCTACATCCGCACAAGTGCAACCCCTGCGTTCAGCACAGACACCAGGACAGCTGCCGTCTCAGCCTCCAGTAGCAACAGCCCGAGGATCGGTCGTGACTGTAGGGCCAGCTCCTCAAGCCATCCCTGGCGCCAATAGCGGCAACGAGCGGGGCGTTGAGGTGTTGGACAGCAGTAGCAATGGTCTTTCTAGTGCTAGTGGAGGGAGTGCTGACGTAAGCGAAGAGGTGAGCATGTGTACCAGCAAAGCGTGCACTTTGTGAGCCATATAAAGCGTGTTTACGTGTGTGTGCCCACCACAGTTGCGGCGATTGCGCCAAGAAGTGGCTCGACAACGCGTAGATCTGGCGGAGAGAGACGATGCGCTGAGGGCCATGGTAGACCAAGTGCAGAAGAAAGACGAAGAAATGTTTGATCTGCAAGCTTCCCTCGCTGTGGTGAGTCGACTTTGCGCTAGCTTCTATTTTCATTACCCATCTCTCAAGTATCCTTGCTCTATTGTGTTACTCACCGATTACCATGTACTTTCTCGTCAGAGCGAAGCCGAACTCAAGGCGAATTCTGAGGAGGCACAAAAAGCATTAGCAGGGCAGGCCAACTTTCAGCAGCAAGACTTGATCAACGAACAGCGCGCGCGTGCGCGTGAGTTTGATGCTTTCATTATTTACTGGAAATGTAGTCAACATTTTTATCGATCCTTCTTTAATATCGCCCCAATCTCCTGCCTCTACTCAAACTCAAAATACCTCTGTGGGTGCTCGTATACAGGCTTAGAACAGCAGTTGCGTGAAGAACGCGCGAAGACGAAGCTAAAATCAAATGGCGACTCTTTGAACAGCACCACTGGATGCACTCCCTCTCAAAGCCCTCGGTTGCACAAAGGTAGCCGTACCACTACAGCTGGTGGTAGTGGCGCTGCAGTGGTAGCCCCAACACCTAACGCGCCGCCATCGCAACAACAACAGTCACATGCACCGCTAGGGCGCCAAGTAGAGAATGCGTTGGGCAACAATGAGAGCGCGGCCTCTTTGCGTCGCGACTTATCAATAAGTGCTTGCATCGTTACTCGAGGTGATGAGTTTAGCTGCTGTTCTTTTCTTACACCTGTCCACATGATTCTTTCTATCTGTCATGCTTAGTCATTACGTTTACCGATATGTAGAGGATATTCATTCGTATTATATTACGACTGCTCTGCATGTTGCGTTTAATCTTATACTAATTGTAATGTGACAGGTGATTATGCAGCCGGCTGGCGCACGCGTGAACGGGATGGATTAACCAAGCTGTTGCAGACCGATTTAAATGCTCGAACCCTCGTGTTATGGCGCCCCCATTTTGAGGGCACCAACGAAAAGAATGAGAATGTCCAGGTACTTGTGCGTGTGTTCTTACCGTAGGTATCAGTTTTGTTTCCTCGTTATTCTATCTTCACTAACATGAAATCACTGTTTACACGTGTGCGCTCTTATCTGATATCTAATGACGCAACAGGGGACGAAAAGTAGTTCCACGAACGGATTTTCGCTAACCGCAGGTCACACGGCTTCGGAAGGCAACAATGGGGATGAAAACGGCCATGATAATGCTACTGCAGATGGCTTGTCTGCAATGTGCCTTGATCGAGATGGCGTCGCACTCGTATCGACTTCTGCGTCTAACAGTACCGCTGCTAGCCTTGCTGATGCACCTGTGCCTGCACATCCCCATGCCGGTGCATCATCGCAAAGTTTGAAAGCGCCTGCCGCGGTGGCAACCAAAGAGGCACTTATCAGCGAAAGTAGTGGGCGGGATAATAGTTTCATGTCGCCATTGAGTCATAATTTCCTCGGAGCACAAGCATTGCTCGCCGACTGTCATGGCATGCCCTATGAAGATGCCCTCTCTACACTGCTCACTTCAATCTTGGCTTTTATCAGACCACTACCAGGCTTTTTACATGACACAGAGATGAAAATGTCGCCACTACCACAACAAGCACATGTGCCTACTCACGTGTCAGAAGCCGCTTGGGCTTTAATGCTTGCGGTTCTAAGACGTGCGTCTACTTCTATTTCAGACCTTTTGTTTCCTCATCCCGCTGAACTGCCTTCTACTCCAACAGCGTTCGATGCAACTACCCCGAAAGAAAGCAAGAGCAGTAGCAGTAGTGCTGGCCGTCGCAGTAGCAGCAGCAGCAAGAGAAAGAGCGGCAGCAGCGGAAGTAGCGACAATGGCAACATTCCTGCTACAATAGGAGTATGGGGCTCGATAGGGGATGCCTTGAGCGATGATTTTTCTGATCTTTGCTTTGGGAACACGCCAGTGTCACGCGATGAAGTTCAAGACACTTGGATGAATTTGCTGGAAGACATCACAGCATGTTCTGCAATGGGTGATCCTGGCTTGATACAAGCTGGAGTAGAAATACAGAAATCGTCAACTTCGGCAATAAGTGCTTCTTCGAGACAGATGGATACAGATGCACCAAGCACTACTTCGACTCCAACCTGCAAAGAATCGCCATCCTCGTCGTCATCCTCGTCGTCAGCATCCGCTGCACGAGCTGAATCTCAAATGCCACCCACCAGCGATCTCGCAGTGTCTCTGCGTGATGCCGTTTTAGAGGCGCTGCGGCACTCTCAGTTAGCTTCACCATCTGCTTTGCAAAGCGCTCTTCTCGTGCTCCACTGGTGCCTTCTGTTTCCTCACCATCATACTACTCCTAGAGGAGATCTTACCAAGAGCTCGACTTCGAGTGCTCGTACAGCAAGTGCTGTAGAGGCGCCACAGCATAATTCTTTGGAATTTTGGACAGCGCTCATAGACCCCTCCGACGGCATTTACTATGATAGTAACAATGGAGGAGGGGGAAATGCTCGGGAGTCAGATAACTCGTCGGACAATCGGCGGCCTAGTAGCAGTAGCAATAGGAATAGTGCCGAGGACGCAGCTGGAGAGCCACTGTTTGTGCGTGGCGGCATTCTCGGTGCCCTTCTGTCTTGCGATGCTCTGCCCTCAGCTGACCATGAGCTTCTCGTCGTTCAGGTCCCTCCTTTTTGTGTCACTCCTATGTTAACATCCATGATTCTATTTTGTCAACACACCTCATAAGGGTGTAATGTGTATAAGTATATTCTCTTTGCTAATATTCACGCACCTGGTGGACTATTTTTTTGCACTCTTTTTCGTCCTGTTAAATAAGTGATGTTCCAGGATGTGCAACCAAAATCACCGCCCAAATTGTGCCCCTTCTGTCTGCTTCTCTTTCAACCATCACCAGGTGCTCGGGTGCTTGTTGCCTCATCCTAGTTTGTTCCAGCTTGCTAGCAGCCATCAAGCTCCTTTGTCGTCGTCGTCTTCGGGGTTTTCCGCCACCAATTCAGCGACAGCAGCCACAACAACACCGCATGCTGCCAACGACGCTACTACGACTGCACCCTCGACGAAACCCGAGGCATCTTCGTCTTCTCTCACTTCAGCAGCAGCCCCAGCAGACTTGATTTCAACTCTCTGTAAGCTGATGCTACGACGCAGTTCACCGCAACCTGACTCTTTACGCGATGGCAGCAGCAATGGAAGGCTCAATGAAGATGCCATTGAACAACGGTTGTTAGGTCAAGTTGCTGCCGCTCATCGCGTTTCTCGAGAGGTGAGGATCGGTATAAATTTGTTTTTTACCAATCAAATGATTGAAGTACTCGCGTCTCGGGGCATAAAGTTTAGTGGTGTTTGTTCTTCAGGTGCCCGCAATAATTTGACTCCTGATTTTGAACACGAGCGTGCATATTTGTTTCTGTTCCAATGATGCATCTAGGTGATTCGGTTACTAGGTCTCGTGCTGAGTTTGTACCGCCACAGCGGCGGTTTGGATGCTGTTCTTGCACCTCGATCGCTCAAAGACAAGGCCCAGGATGGCGGCGAGGTAATTGCTTGTGCACGAGAATAGTAATTTAAGTTACGTGCATTTAGCGTTACATCATGACGGCCTTCCTATAATTATTTGCGACAATTCATCATCGAGGCTTCGAAAATTTATTCGTTCGTGCTCCGAAATTTCTTATCTATCTCTTCTCGTTTTGCAGGTGTTGGTTGAAGGTGAAAATCTCCTTTCACTTTGCACTGGCTTGAGGTACACTTTTGCTGTCTTAGTTGAAGAAATCGACCATGAGCTCGGCTACAACCGAGGGCCTTTCCCTCATGTCAGTCCTACTAGCGAGGTGGCGGCCTCCTCTTCTGCCAAGCCAACCAATGCAAAAGGCAGTAGCAGCGACAGCAGCAGCAGCAGCAGTGGTAGCGGAGCAGCAGAGGACAACGCCGCGTGTGCACGTGCCATAGCAGAGCTTCGAGCGGCTCATTGGGACAATGATCTGTGGGCCCTCAGAGCAAGCCACATTGCACTGTTGCGAGAAGGCATCGTGCTCGTGACGCAAGATCTGGTGAGCCAATATGTTTTTACTTTCAAATGTGTATATATTTTTGAAGAAATATCTCTTCTCTCGCTGCCACTATACAATTTGTTCGTTTTCATTTACTTCTTTGTTCATCCTTCTATTTCTTAAGCTAAAATTTGCTGCTGAACATCGTCTCGGAACATGTGTTACATTAAACCAGGTCATTCAAGGCCTGGAAGAAAGATGGTCGATGACCCTACACGAAGTGCTTCGAGGCCATCTCGGGGCTTGGCCTTTGCACTCTCTGGCGTCGAAGCTCTTGACCTATGCGCACTCGGCTCAAGTGCTGGGAACGGCTAGCAGCGGAAATTCGTCATCGGCTGGTTTGTCCACACCAGGTGTTGGAGCATCAGATCCTGGGCTCACCAGTGGATGTTCTGAGCTTTTGGCCGTAGAAGAGGACCTCAAGTACCTTGTCGACCAATGCGCTGATCCAATGTTGAGCGCGGAAGGTGCCGAAGAAGAAGAGGAAGATTCAGCAACTGAGGTTGAGAAGTCGAAGGGCGCAGCAGAAAGTTGCGATTCAAGCGAATTCGATTTGTTTGTCGAGCACGCCTAGCTAAATGGGGGTTGTCAATTATTCATTAGCCAGCCAGCTGCATTTCGCGGCCTATTTGCCTTGCCATACTACATATACCAACACCGAACTCCTTGACGGCAACTTACGATAGTGGCAACAATGTATAGGCCATATGTCGGTATCGGGCTCAGAAATATGCTTAGTATTATACTAAGTTCCGTCAGCGAACCTTTCCGCATATATATATTCTGAACAGTGACCAGAAACATAAAAATAAAAAGATTGGAATTGAATTACTGAAGGAGAAGGGCCATAACGAGCCGAAGTAATTCAAATCAAAAGTCAAAAAGAAGTATATGCACAAAAAAACAAATACAGAGGAAGATAGGCATGCGAAGTGCGCTTATGTTAATTGATGTCTTTATATTTTACAGGAGCCTGCCCCAAAAGCCAGCCCAAGCATTTCCCATTTCTCCTTCTCGTTTGATTGCAGACATATCTGGGCCAGTTAAGGCGTTTTCACCATTACTAGGGAGCGCTTGAGGCGCCGACGATGCGATGAGCGGTGCTCCATGGACTGATTCGGCGAGTGGGGCATCCAAATCAAGCTCCTCCGGGGCACTAGGTACCTGAGCCGAGAGAGGCTCGTCAGGCGGCAACCATGCATCTGAATCTGCTGGCCGAAAAGGGTCTTGCTTCGACATCTTTTTGATTGCTCGATGCACTGCCCGGGCAATAATTCCCAGCGGTGAATCTTGCATGAACGCGATAAATGCATCAGCACCATTATTGGTTGCGGTTCTGTTGATTTGAAGAACTGACGCCATGCGCTGGGACAGAGCAGCGCACGAGTCTTCATTGATTGGGTTATTCTCACTTGCGACCAACCCCGTTCTTTTTAAAAGGCGGCATGACGGCCAGGAACAACCTTCTGAACATTCCGCAAGGAAACGTGCATACAAGCCCCGATAAAAGATTTCTTCAACCTTTTCTAGCGGAGGGCCTTTGTCGAGAATATTTGACTGATTTGATTCAGGAGCAGATGTTGGCGCTTCATCGTCAATGTTAGAGGTCAAACCCAAATGCGAATCGTGTTGGTTGACTGGAAAGAACTCAAACTTGTGCCTTGCTCTCATAGTCATATTACTGGATAGAGCACCGATGTTTCGATACTGCAGGCTGCTTGCTACTCTTTTATTCTTTTGGAGTGCGTGAGCAATCGCGAGTGCGCCCCGCTGTCCGATCGGATTGCCACTGATCATTAATTCATCGATATGCACTCCCCTAATGAACACAAAGAAACGCGATTCAAACATAAGAGTAAAATTGAATACTTTAGAATACAAGTAGAGATGATCTCATCAGCTGCAATTGTGCGTCCACGCATAGCACTTAACAAAACTTACTCGGCTGAGACCAATTTCGCTAAGGAAATCGCGCCCTCACTTGTGATGCCATTGTTACTAACATCAAATCCTTCAAGTTTTGTCTTGTTGCCAGCCGCAAGAATAGCATCAACTAAATTAGCGATACCACCGTCTCGCACGTCGCAACCTGACAAGTCTAAGTCTTTGATTTGCGATGTTCTGGTTGAAAGTAACGAAGCTAGCTGAGCAACGCCAGCTTTGCTTATTTTCGAAGATGATAGATCAAGCTGTTCCAGAGGTAAGGGTATAAGCCCAGGCAGAGTGCTCAAGATTCGTTTGGCTTCATCAGTCTCGTGCGCTGAAATTTGGCGGCAACCCACGAGGTCATTAGGTTCCTCGCCATGGCGGAGGCCACACCAGTGTAAATGATGAGATGCCTCGACGCCTCGAGAAGCTAAAGCCATGGCCAATACATGCATAGTTCTTAGAGGCATTCTTCTCGATGGATACACAGTCTGTACAAGCTTTTCTGTTTTATGAGCAGCTCTTGATGAAGAATTTATCTCCTCTAGCTAGGAGCTTCAGCTCCGTAGGAGGACTCTACAAGATTTAATTGCCCGTCTGTACGTCAACAATTCTGATCTTCAGAATTTGGCTTCGTTGGTAAATTTCTTTCAGCCATCAGGCATCAGGGGGTTTCTAGTTAGTAGGCTAAACTTGTTATCTCTCATCATGTTTCCACTGGCCAGAGGGACAAAGGTGTTAGGTATTATATGTTGGGAAACATAGCGAGGCACCTACCTAGCTGGTAAGGGAAGGCACTCTGATGGATGACATGGCATGCCAGCAAGCACAGTAAGTCAGCAACCTAGCACAGAAGGCTGTGCTGGCTGTAGTATCAACCCATACCGAGTACCACACCCACACAAATCCCAACAAATCCCAATGATACAATTTGGTCCAGAGGTTAGGTAGGTCAACATAGCCGCCATCTCAAAGGCGAGAGATAGCATTCCGATGAGATCAATGGCATGCTAGCAGGCGATGCTGAGATCGGCTGGCGCCCGACGCCTGAGAAAAACATTGAGACGATGCCCCGCTGGGGCAAAAAAATAGCCCAGAGAATTGCCTCGTGGACCTGGGACGTGACACACGAACGAGCACTCAGTCCCGCCGATTTGTTCGGAGGAAAGGCGCCAGTTGGAGCCTTAATTGGCCTTCTGGAGCGAATTCGCTAGCGCATTTGCAGCTCAAGTGCATTCTTTATGTGCCTCTGTGACTGCTGTGTACTTGTC
>Ga0307982_1004471_pt1 | contig 11049 bp, 14 predicted proteins | sample OrgLakmetagen989_FD_201847 | JGI IMG/M metagenome (GOLD analysis project Ga0307982, IMG submission 201847) | Saline water microbial communities from Organic Lake, Antarctica - #989 | ecosystem: Environmental > Aquatic > Non-marine Saline and Alkaline > Saline | place: Antarctica: Organic Lake... | reverse complement strand
TCACTCGTTGTTCAATTTTAGTTATTTCAGTATTTACTTTTTGAAGGTCCATTATATCTTCATCTATTATAAATCCGGATTAATCCGAATCAATTTAAATAAATTCATTTAATAGGTATCAATTCTAACAAGCTTATATTCTAATAATGAGTTAGCTAGCGTGCGTAAGTTATATTAGGAACTATCTCGCAAGACAATTCTCACATGCGAGTTCTCTTGCTAGAATTCTCGATAGCGAGTTCTCTTTCAAGAGTTTTTTCTTTAGACTTTTCTCGTAAGAGAATTTTACCTTGCAAGGTTTTGTACAAGAAATCTCATGTAAAATCTTCCATTAAGCATGATAGCTCTTGAGTTATTGATGTAATTAAAAGAAACAGCGAACAAATTGCCCTCATGGAAAAAGGTAGATACAAAATGATTGCTTGAGAATACCCTATTGATAGAAAAAAGGTGCTCAAGGAGCATTAGTTAATAAATTAATCCACTACAATCTTTCCAATAGCCGTTTTTGAAAGTCCTGTTAATTGTACAATCTCTTCTACAGGATAACCTTTCTCTTTCATCATTCTAGCCATTTCTTCAGCTTTTTGCTTTAACCCTTCCTTGATTCCCCTTTTCTCAGACTTTGAGCTTATGACCTTAGTAGCTTTCTCAAACTCCTTACGTTGCTCATTCAAGGCTTTATCCTTTTGCATATAAACAGGAACATACTTTAGGCTTAATTCTAACTCTGCAAGGACACCACTATCAGAAAAACTGTAATAGCTTTTATCACTTATTATCATGTGATCTAAGACTGGAATATCTACAAATTTACCTACCTGAATTATACGATCTGTAACGTCTTTATCAGCTTTACTTGGATTAAGTTCACCACTAGGATGATTGTGAACCATTATTAAGCTAACAGTACGTTTTTGTAATGGAATACTAAAAACCTCCATTGGTAAAACACCTGTGCTGAAAACATTGCCCATACTAACCAATTCAATGTTCATAATCACATTGGCTCTGTTTAAACAAACCGTCCAAAAATGTTCTCTATCCTGATCTACTCTCTGCTCTCTCAATAAAATTTGTTGCATGATCTTATACAAATCATCAGAGTTCATGATCTTAATTTTTTCTTTGTCGGTTAGCGTAATGTTCATATCGGTAAAACTATTTCACTTTCAAAAGTCGGTAAACTTTCAAAGTATTAATAATGCTTTTCAAATATAGAGCCTGTATTGAGGTTTCTAAGCGTTTAACTCTAATAAATTTAAATTGATGAGGATTAATCCGTATTTACAATGGGTGAATTCGCATTGATGCAAAAAACAAACTAATTAATACGAATCAATGCGAACTGATACCTTAAGATTGATTCGCATAAACTCAGATTTTAAATCAATTCGTATAAATCCGCTCTAAAAAAGTGATTAAAACAATTCTTTTTTCTACATTTTGTTTCGTTGACAATAAATATATAGTCTACTTGCAAAAAGATCTAAAAGTACAATGCCACCTACAACTATATTTCTTTTGTTGTTTTGATTCGTTACTTCAATTACATCGCCTTTACTCAAATTTGATGTTATTTTCATTAAGAAGTACTACTTCATAATGAACCATATAACTATTTAGCTGAATACATTCTTAAGTCAGTTTCTTTATGTAAATGAAAGAGAAACGTACACCTAATTAAGAGTTTTAAGAAAATTGTAAAAATACTTTCACCGTTAAATCAATCTGACAACAATCACCATCTAGTCTGACGGAACTCATAGTTTGAAAACCTAGAATCCTACAACTTTGAAGTGTAATAAAATGCGATTTATTACATCTTGACCTAAGATTAAACAGCTCCCTTTTGTTGAGAGCCATCAATTAGTTTTATTTCCATCATTAAATTATTAACATGAAATTATTCATTAAGTACATGGTCAGTTTAAGGTGTAAGTTATTAGTGAAAGACGAGCTTAGAAAACTCGGGCTGCACTGTGTTATCGTTGAATTGGGCAAAGTTGAGATATTAGAAAAAATTTCTAAAGAACAAAGGTCTCTGTTAAAATTCAACTTACATAAATCAGGTCTGGAGTTAATGGATGATAAGAAAAGTATTTTAATAGAAAAAGTAAAGACCATAATCATAGAAATGATTCATTATTCTACTGAATTTGCCGATGTTAATTATTCCGACTACATCAGCAAGAAACTTGGTTTAGACTATACCTATCTTTCAAATATTTTTTCAGAAACAAAAGGCACAACCATTCAGCATTATATCATCGTTCATAAGATCGAAAAAGTCAAAGAATTGCTTTTATACGAAGAGATGAACTTGACAGAAATTTCTCAGAAACTTCATTACAGCAGTGTGGGGCATTTGTCCAATCAGTTTAAAAAGATTACCGGTTTGTCTCCTTCATTTTACAAAGATCTTCAGTTTAAACGTAAAAATTTAGAAGATTTGTAATAATTGAAGTGTGAAAGGTGTAATCATTTGTTCAAGAATTGTAATATTTTACCTGTTTAGTGCTTCTAATTTTACTTTGTTGTTAAAAATCATTGACAACCGTAAATTTTAAAAGATGAAACATATTCTAATTATTCCAAGCTTAACTTTTTTGCTCTTTTCAAGTTCCTTAATGGCTCAAAAAGATTATGCTGATTTAAGGGAGGACGTTACTTTCGGAATTAAAGCAGGCATTAATTATTCCAATGTTTGGGATGAGAAAGGTCAAGATTTTAAGGCCGATTCGAAAATTGGCTTTGCAGGAGGACTTTTTGCAAGTATTCCACTCGGAAAATACATCGGATTACAGCCCGAAATTATAATCTCTCAAAAGGGCTACGAAGCCTCGGGCACTTTATTAGGAAGTTCTTATTCCTCTTCAAGAACCACAACATATTTGGATATTCCACTTCAAGTTCAATTTAAACCAAGTGAGTTTATCACTATAGTTGCAGGCCCTCAATTTTCGTATTTATTCAATCAAAATGACACGTATACTTGGGGAGCTAATAGCACAGAGCAAGAAACACTATTTGACAATGAAAACCTTAGGGAAAATACATTGGGAGCTGTCTTTGGAGCCGATATTATGCTGAAACAGGTGGTGCTTTCCGCCAGAGCAGGGTGGGACTTCCAAAACAATAACAGTGATGGATCTTCATCAACTCCTCGTTATAAAAACCAATGGTTACAATTTACAGTTGGCTTTGTGATTTAATTGGGTGTTACTATAATGGTTGTAGAAAAATGATACTACCGTTTAAATTATCTACAACTTCAAAACACTAGACAAATTGATGCGAACCAATTTGTCTAGTGTTTTATAGAGTTTTGAACTTTTGTATTTTAAAATACAAACTGCTTTAACTAGCATAAAATTATGTAAATCACCGCTAAACATTCGTAACACTTTTCTCATGCAAGTATTTCAATTTTATATAATTATAAAATTAAGGGTCTAAAAAAATGAAAAAAAAAGAGCACTGTTACGAACAGGTTTATTAATTCTTAGTTGTTCTAGAATACATGCGCAATCAATCATTCCGGTAAAAGGAACTGTCGTTCACAATGAACGTATTCGACCTTGTATTGTGGTAACTCTCGATCCTGAAATTAAAACGCTTAAAAATACATGGGTGAGGTTCTTAAGGAAAGAGCACGGTGTTAAATTAAAAGGCATTGGTTTATTTAGAAATAGCGATCTTCTTCATGCAGACCAAATTGTAATGGAACAACTATCTATCAAACAATTGGATTTCTACACACAAGTAATAGAAGGTAAAACAAGCTCCGAGATGAAAGTATTCGTTTCATTTGGGCACGACATTTACATTAGTGAAGAAGTATATCCTCTGGAATTTATGAAAATAAATGAAATGTTAACTTCATTTATAGAGCAGTTTTTACGCGAATATTATAGTGAACAAATTACAATATCTAAAAGGAGAGTAAAGACATTAGAGAAAGAAACAACCTCTCTCAAAAAGAGGGTAGAAAGCAATAAAAAAGACATTAAGAATCACGAGGAGAAAGTGGAAGAGTTAACAATCAGTGTTAATGACAATTCTGAAAAACTAAAATTATCCGAAGAGGAATTAAAAAAAAGAGTGAAGAAACTAAACGACATAAAAAGAAAACTTCAAGTATTGTAAATCTCTGAAGGGCTTGTAAAATGTAACTAAATGAAAAATGCAGCTGTACTAATTATTTCTATAATGATGCTACTTGTAACGGTAGTATTCACTTTGCAAAACGTTCAAGTCATTAAAGTCAATTGTTTTTTCTGGAGTGTAGAATCCTCCCTTTCTTTAGTGCTATTTATAACTGTTGGTTTAGGAATATTAGCTGCTATTGTAGGATTGTTGCCGATCATCTTTTCCTTAAGAGCGGCTAAAAAGAATTTAAAATTGGAAGTTGAAGAGATCCGAGAACAAATCCCGAAAAAAGAGTTTCCGACCGTGGGCTAAAATAGGAGGAGTAAGACAAGGTTACTGCAACGCATTATTTTTTAAATTTAAATTTTAAGCACTTAAAAAGGGTGAGATTGTAGCTGAGTCTATAGCAGAAAAGGGAAGAAATTAAATATAGTAAATGGGATTAATGTAATTCTCTTTTAACAATCTGTAAGTGTAAACAGAAACCATAGAGCGAACTTTATCTGAAATTAAAAAGGACTTCTGTCTACTAATTATTTCGAAATAAATTGGCGACTAGAAGCCCTAGAATGAAAGAATAAACAATTAAACCTAAAAATAATGGACAATTCCGAAATTGAGAAAGCAAGCACCTTCATCATTGTTGAAATAATAGAGTATGTGCCCAACTCTGTTGTGATTAAAACAATCATAAAAAAAACAACGGGAAATGTTAGTGCAGCTTCTTTTGACTCAGGGGAAGTTTTAACTGAAAGAATCTCGCCCTTTGATACTTTTATTCAGGTAATAGATGGAAAGGCTGAAATTATTATAAATGAAGAGTCACATTTACTCGATGCCGGACAATCCATTATTATTCCCGCTCATTCAAGGAACAGCATAAAGGCCAATGTGCGGTTCAAAATGCTTTCGACCACTATAAAAAGTGGTTACGATGAAGTGTCTTTGTCCTAACTTGAAGAGCAAACTAATTAACTTTCTAGTTAACGGTTGAAACCCTGCAATTTTATTTCAGCATCTTTAGTTTCTACAAATTTTTTCTAAGTGAGAGAACTTGTAGGTTTTCAAAACTTACAAGTTCGTTATACTCTATTCGTTTATGTCTTATTAGTATAAGCGCATAAAAAAAGAATTTTATTCTTTTCGTTAAAACTATATACTTCCAGTCCATATTGGTTTATTTTCAACATAGTAATGGGAATGTCTAGAGACGGCTTCACATTTAAGGCGAAACTGTTCAGATAAAATCAAGAGCGTTGAAGTTTTATTCTTTATGTTAGGAGAATACTTATTCTTTGAGACTCTAGCAGGTGTGATTGTTGCAAAATTTTATACAACATCTGTAAAAGTTATAGCCATTAAGAGGTTCACTTTTATAACTTCTTTATTGACGTAATAGCAGAGAAATCTGTAGAAATGGAATTCAATAAAGTGGATGTAGAGGAGACGATACATTTCTAATGAAATCAATAACCTACAGTAGCAATGGAACAGAATCAAGAAAACGAAATAATTAGCATTCCTAGAATTGGAGACTCAGCACCAAAATTTTACGCTATGACCACTCAGGGAGAGATTAACTTTCCTGGTGATTATAACGGTAAGTGGATTCTACTGTTTAGTCATCCGGCTGATTTTACGCCGGTGTGTACTTCTGAATTTATGACGTTTGCAAAACGGGAATCGGAATTTTCTGCTCTAAACTGCCAACTGGTCGGTTTGTCTATTGATGGTTTACACAGCCACATTGCTTGGCTAAGAACCATAAAAGAGAAAATAGAATTTAAGGGCATGAAAAACATGGAGGTCAACTTTCCATTAATTGAGGACATTAGCATGGAAGTTGCCAAGAAATATGGTATGATTCAGCCTGGCGAAAGCACAACCCAAGCAGTGAGAGCGGTATTCTTTATTGATCCGAAAGGAATGGTTCGTACAATTATCTATTACCCACTTTCATTGGGTAGAAATTTTGATGAATTAAAAAGAGCGCTTATCGCCATGCAAACTGCCGATGCATTTAACGTTGCCACACCGGCAGATTGGCAGCCTGGAGACGATGTAATTATTCCTCCTGCAGGCTCTTGTGGTGTTGCCAAAGACAGAATGGAAAGCAAAGAAGAAGGAGTTACTTGCTATGATTGGTTCTTCTGCACAAAAAAACTCTCTTTGGAGGAAGTGGATAATCCGCCAAAGGTTAAATAATACCTGTTGAGAATTCAAAAAACAAACACTACGAGCATAAAAGAATTGCATCCAGAAAAAAAAAGAAGTTTCGGCTATTTTTTTTACAGGAGAAGAAGGAGTAACCAAAAGCATACATTTATCAGAAGGTGCTGATCTACCGAAACACCAAAGTAAAACACCTGCTATGTTAATTTGTATAGCTGGAGAAGTTGTTTTTAAAATATAAATGACGCTAAAGAAAACCTAAAACAAGGGGATTGCGTACGAATAGAATCTATGGTTGACCGTTCGATCAATAGTGTTGCTAATCGCTATTTTTTTTTAATTAAATAAACAGAACATGAAGTATTATAACTCAAAAACAATTGGTACGACTAGCGTCGCAGCTCTATTACCAAAAGTAGTAGAAGAACTTAAAAAAGAAGGTTTTGGTGTACTTTCTGAAATCGACATACAAGCTACCCTAAAAAAGAAATTGGACAAAGACTATCTGCCACACTTGATTTTAGGGGCATGCAATCCTGCTTATGCTGATAAGGTAATTAGTATAGAACCAACGATAAGCACCATGTTGCCTTGCAATGTAACCCTAAGAGAATTAGAAAGTGGTGATGTTGAAATTGCAATTATTGATCCTTCTGTTGCAATGGGTGCGGTTGGAAATACTGATTTAGAAAGTGCAGCCAACGAGGTTCAAGAAAAACTAATGAAGGTTCTAAGTAATATTTAAAAATTTAAACAATGGAATCATACTATTACAACGTAGACATCAACTGGGAAAACAGCCGCAAGGGCATTGTGTGTTCGCCAGAATTGAATAAGAAAAATAGCGTTTGTATTGAAGTCGCAACACCGCCTGAATTCCCGAAAGGAATAGAAGGAATTTGGTCACCTGAACATTTGTTTGTAGCCGCAATTAGCGGTTGTTTAATGACTACTTTTTTAGCCATTGCTGAGAATTCTACATTGGAGTTTGAAAGCTTTAGTTGTAAAGCAAAAGGAAAATTAGAAAATGTAAAAGGAATAGTAATGATGAGCGAAATATTACTTGAGCCCAAAGTTGTCATCCATAGCGAAAGCTTTAGAAGTAAAGCAATACGTATTGTAAAAAAAGCGGAAGATGCTTGTTTGATTAGCCATTCGGTGAAGTCAAAAATTACCATGAAAATAAACATACAGGTGCCCCCCCTTTTAATTGAAGGTGAATAAAAGTTACTTGTTTATTAATAGAAATTCAATTTCTTAATTCGGATCGTGTTATGAACTTCATCGATTAAAATCAAACTGTTTTACAATGAAAAAGAATTCTTTGATTTACCTTTATGGTGCACTTATCATCTTTGCAGGTGTTTTTCTTCTATTTTCACATTCCTACAGTTTCAACACTGTAAAAATCACATTAGGAATTACGCTTACAATCGGTGCTATATTTTCTTTTTTAACTGCCTTGTCTCGTAAACGGAAACAAGTTCAGTTTGCTTACCACGAAATGCATGCTTTGGCAATGGTAGTTTACGGAGTCTCTGTTTTAGCGTTCTGTAATTCGTTAGAAACACTAATGTTTTTTAGTTCATTTTTGTTTCTTTTTTATGCTTTGTCAGAAATTATTTTCTGCCACTGGCTTTTCAATTTAGGAAGGAAAGTATTGTATAAGACAGTTTTTGTCCGCTTCATTCTTGGATTACTAATAGGGATAGGAGTTGTGATTATTAGGTATTATCCGCACTTAAATAAGGAAATAGATTTAGAAGGTTTTGGATTTCTTTTTATAGTAGTTGGCGTAAATATATTGCTTTACGTTCCCATTATGAAAAAAACTGAACTAAATGGTGTTAGTAATTGGGTTTCATGATTTTCTTGCTGCTCTATAAATAGCTGTTTTTTTGATTTTTATGAGTACGTGAACTAGAAAAGACTTTCGCAATGCTCTATTATTTCTGGTTCCTGATAGTGGCAATGATGTAAAATATTGTTTGAATAGTGTAAGAGTGTTGACCATAGCTATATCTACCTTTATCCTATAGTAACGAATCAGTTACTATGCTAAAATAGCATAAAAATGGGAGCAATATTTAAAAAAGAGAAATCTAATACTACTATTAAGTAGAACTAAAAGCCATAAGAAAGCAGCTAAACATTTAAAAGTTGCCGCAAATAATCACTTAGATGCAGCGAAGCATCGTGAGGCGTGAAACCATAAACTAGCATCAAAATTACCCTCTGCGCTTATGATCATTTCGACCTCTCTATTAATGTTCAAAATGCTGTTTCGATACAGCATGTGAAGAATGCTTAATTAATTCAAAAAAATAAGAGCTAATGGAATCTCAAAAAAATCTTAACGTAGAAATCAATGCAGTGACCCAAAAAATTCAGAATGAATTTCCGGAACTCATCAAGTATTTAGACGAAATACCAGAACTTCTTTTATGGCAAACAAATGAAGGAGTAAGTAACAAGGGACTAAAAGATTACCTCGACTCTTTAAACGATATAGTAGAAACCTATGCAAAAGAGCATGAGTCTGAAACAACTAATTCAATGACTATGAAACATAACGAAGAGAAAGGGAAACTCTATGGAAAAGAGTCCAAAAAGAAATCGGGAAGTACTGTAGAGGGATATCCGGAATTTCCTCCTAAAGAGGATATCTACAACCAAGCGGAAGAGGAAACAGATATCAACCCTGAAGATATTACCAAGTCCAAAGCACCCAACGAAAAAGAGGGTACTAGAAATGAAAAGGATTTTGAAGAAGACATGTCTGGAGATGACTTAGATGTTCCAGGCTCTGAATTAGATGAATAAAAATAACGTGTTGGCAGTGAGGGTGAAGTAAGCAATTACTACAGTCTTGGTGGTGATAACAACTTTAACGAAGATAGAAGAAATTAAGAAGACAAATACAATGAAAATACAACTTAATACAGATAAAACGATTAATGGTGATGAAAGGCACGACGAGCACTTCACGTCCCTCATAACAGAAGAGCTTAAGCGATTTCAATCTCATGTTACAAGAATAGAGGTCCATATCTCAGATGAAAATGGGAGTAAAAATGGAGTAGGTGACATGCGCTGTTTATTGGAAGCCAGAATTGAAGGCAGGGAACCCATAGCCGTTAGCTGTCAGTCAGACTCTGTTGAGTTGGCACTGTTTGGTGCGCTGGACAAATTGAAAGCTTCTCTCAAAACTATTCTTGGCCGAATTCAATCACATTAAAATAGACCACATGAAAACACAAATAGGAATAACAGGAGCTAACCGAAAAGAAGGAGCGAATACCCTAGTAAAACTTTTTGAAGATGAGCCCAACGATCTAGGCAAAAGTGACTTTATTATAGATCCTACGGAAAAGCATGACAAAATAGCTTGGTCCTTACGTTCACATTTAAACTAATCAAATTATGATACACTACTTAAATTATCCCTACTGGGGAATGAGCTTAATCTGGTGGATTCTATGGGTGATTTTACTCTTTTGGATTTTTGCCACACCTTATAACATACCCGGGCAAAGAACGAAAAAAGATACGCCACTTGAAGTTTTGAAGAAGCGTTTTGCCTCAGGGCAAATCGACGATGAAGAATACCTGACAAAAAAGAAGCTCTTTGAATAAGAAGCGCTTTAAATAAGAAGCACTTCTATTAGCGGAATACCTGTTCGATAGTATCAATGTCAAACAGCTTGTTCAACTTTAATTTGAGATGAAGACAAATCTCTAAACTTTCATGCCGCTGCTGCGGATAAACTTAAACAGATGAGTAAAGAAAAATTTAACCTACCCCCGGAATTAGTAAAAATACTTGAGTATTGGCGGCCTATCGCGGTAACGCTTTTATTGTTGTCCGTTTTATGGTCATCCATCTTCCAAGTAAGCACCGAAGAAGTGGGTGTAATTACCCGATTTGGTAAATATGTAAGACAAGTAGAACCTGGATTGAACATCAAAATACCCTTCGCTGAGGATGTTTATAAAGTCCCGGTAGAAAGACAACAAAAACTGGAATTTGGTTTCCGAACGAACAGAGCGGGGGTAAACACTAAATACAGCAAAACATCAAGTACAAAAGATGAATCATTAATGCTTACAGGCGACCTTAACCTTGCAGAAGTGCAATGGGTTGTGCAATACAGAGTGGATGATGCCTACAAGAATCTATTTAAAGTTAGAAATCCTCAGAGCACCCTCCGTATTATCTCTGAAGCAGCAATGAGACAAATTGTGGGAGACCGCACCGTAAATGAAGTATTGACTGTTGGCCGTACAGAAATAGCAAATAAGTTACAGGAACTCATTCAGGAAATATGCAGGGAGTATTCAATGGGCCTCAAAATAGAACAAGTAGTACTTCAGGATGTCAATCCGCCAGAGCCCGTAAAAGCAGCTTTCAATGCTGTGAATGAAGCTCAGCAAGAAAAGGAAACCTTGATTAATCAAGCAAAATCAGAATACAACAAGGTAATACCCAAAGCCAGAGGTCAAGCTGAAGAAACCATTCAACAGGCCAAAGGATATGCCGCAGAGCGAGTAAATAACGCAGATGGGGAAGCTGCTAGATTCACGGCCCTGTACAATGAATTTATTAAGGCGCCTGAAGTAACAAAAAAAAGGATTTACCTTGAAACCATGTCAAATGTGATACCTAAAATCGGTAACGTAGTTATAACAGATGAAAAAGGCAACAACGTTTTACCGCTATTACAA
>Ga0307982_1004470_pt1 | contig 11049 bp, 13 predicted proteins | sample OrgLakmetagen989_FD_201847 | JGI IMG/M metagenome (GOLD analysis project Ga0307982, IMG submission 201847) | Saline water microbial communities from Organic Lake, Antarctica - #989 | ecosystem: Environmental > Aquatic > Non-marine Saline and Alkaline > Saline | place: Antarctica: Organic Lake... | reverse complement strand
ACCAAGTTGGCGGTCGCGCTCAGAGGGCCAAAGTTGGTGCCAGTGAGCTCCACGACCCCGCCACCACTCGTGTCCAGGCCCTCATCCAGCTGAGTGCCACCCGTCGCGTTAGCAATGACCACGACATCGGTCGGCGCGGGTGCGGAATACGCCGACGAGAAATCGGGCGCTGCATTCGAGCCCTGCGAGCCCACCGTGATGGTCCACGAGTGGTTAAAGCCCACTCCCGGAGGCAGCCTGCACTCGGCTTCACTGTCTGCCACCGTCACCGAGCAGTTGATGAGCGCGAAAGACGCAGCTAGAGGTGCGCCGAAGCCGTTGTTGTTTTTGGCGTTGGCCACGGCGAGAGTAGGGTTGTAGAGCTGCACATTGATAGTGTTGGCATCATTAACAGGACCAAACTGCTCACCCGTGATCGTCACAGTTAGGGGAGTCACGCCATCAGCCGCTGACCGAGCATCGGTATTGAACTCTAAGCCCACCACGTTGTTGCTGGCGTCAAGATCGCGAGACACCACCGCCGATGTGTCCGCGTCAACTCCCGTGATGGAGGGCGGGGTGTAGGAAATGGCCTCGCTGGAGTAATTGGAGACTTGGCCGCCGACGTCAATTTTGAAGCGAAAGTTTCGCCCCACGCCCGGCGCAGTGAAGCACTTCATCTCGACGTGGGCCACAGTGACGTTGCATTGATCGGCTCTTAGCTCGAGGGTCTCGAGGGAATAGCCCATCTCGACGCCGTCTGCCAAGGAGGAAGGAAGGAGGTTCACCGCTTTGTAGAGAGCTGTGGCGCGGTTGGAGGTCAGCAAAGGGCCCAAGTTGGTCCCGGTGAGAATGGCCACGTCACCGCCGGAAGTCGCTAGGGTCCCATTTGCACCGAGCAGAGTGCTAAGCTGCGCCACTTGGGGTTTTGTGTACGAGACTCGCTGTTTGAAAGGGGCCGAGGCCTGGCCTCCCACCGACAGCAGCACCTCGAAATTGGCCCCCACACCTGGAGCCGACGAGCACACTGCCTCGACATCGGCCACGGTCACGTTGCACGAGGTGAGGTGGGATTCGCCCTCAAGGTTCGATGAGCTTGCCGTGGGTTGATAAGTGGCAAACAGGAAGTTGTCCTCAACCACTGGGCCGAAGTTGGTGCCAGTTACGGTAAGCACAGTCGAGCCATCGGTGGCCATGCCCGTTGCAAGCACCTCATGGTCAAGGGAGGCCACTGAGGGCGCCGCGTAGCTCGTGACTGCGGCCTTAAAATAGTCCACAGGTCGAGTCTGGTTGCCCACCGTCACCTGCCAGGTGTGGTTGTAGCCGACCCCCGGCAGAGTGGTACATGTGAGTTCAGTGTGAGCCACGGTGATCGTGCACACCGGAGAGTAAGTGCTGCCACCGAGGCCATCGAGGTAAGGGTTGGCGTAGGTCACAGTCACCGCAGCATTGGCAGTCAAGGGCCCGAAGTTGGCGCCGGTCACCACCACCGTCTCACTGCCGGTGGCGTTGAGGAGCAGCATGGGCTTGCGGCCTCCGTCCATCACCACGCTGCGAGGCCCACTTAGGCTAGTGAAAGACGGCGGGGAGTAAGAAGTGCGCACAGACGGAGAGTTGGCACCGTCGAAGTAGGTGGCGTTGGCTCCGGCGCGAGGCCAGGTCTGCTGCCCCACGGTCAAGGACCACAGCTGGGAGTAGCCCAAGCCAGGGAGGGTGCGGCACTTGGCAGTGGTGTGATTCAGAACCACGCAGGACGGGCTGAGGTAAGTGTCGCCCACCAGAGGCAAGCCCAAAGAGGCCAAGGCCGGGTTACCGTACGATCCGTTGACGACGTTAGACACATCTGCGGGTCCGAAGTTACTGCCTTCCAGAAGGGCCCACTCGTTGCCGGCCGTCGAAAATAACCCACTGCTCGTGTCCGCCACCACTGACGTCAAGGCTGGGCTCGCGTAGCTGCTGTGGAGGAAGGTGGACGAGCCCTCTTGCTGGTCCTGCAGGCCCACAGTGATGGTCCACTTGTGGTCGAGGCCCACCCCCGGAGCTGTTTCACACACCAAGAGCACGTGACTCATGGCCACCGAGCAATTGTGAGCCATAAAGGTGGAGCCGCCGAGGCCTCGCAGAGAGGGGTTCACATACATGGCCGACACAATGACCGAAGGAGTTGGACCTGCTGGCCCGAAATAGTCGCCCTCGATGTACAGGGCTTCGCCGCCCACTGTAGAGAGGGCGTTGGCCTGAGCAAGGGAAGATATAGTCCAATCTGAGGGCGCTGGAGGCCGGTAACTTGTGCTGACCACCACCGACGTCGACGAAGATGACGAAGTGTCGAGAACCTGGTTGCCGACTTGAAACTTCCACGTGTGGTTCGCGCCGACGCCCTCTACGGTGGCACAGGTGATCTCGATGTGCGCGACAGTCACCGAGCACTTGGTGGCCGTGAAAACAGATTGACTCAACATGGTCAGTGCGCTGATCGCTGATGATGATGCACTGGTGTTCACTCCGTACTGAGCCACAATCAAGTTCTTGTCCACGCTCTCGCCGAAGTTGCTCCCCGTGATGACCACTAGGTTGCCGCCGCGAGTGTCGAGCATCGAAGTGGCAATCGCGTCGCCCAAGAGGACGTCGTTGCTGGCTCCGCCCGGGTTGCCTTGGCCTGGTCCAGGCGCAGGCGAGGGCGCCAGTGTTGTGGCTGTGGCGTTAGGGGGCAGCGTCGGTGACAGGGAAGGCGACTGCGTGACGACAGCAGCGAGATACGAGGCATAGCGGTTGATCGAGGGGGCTGCGTAGCGCGTGGTCTGGGTGACGGACACCTGCGAGGTTTGGTTGCCCACGCTCACCTCCCACACGTGCCCGGCCCCCACTCCTGGCGACGAATAGCACGTGATCTCCACGTGAGCTACGGTGACGTTGCAGCCGGTGGCATGAAAGGTTGAACCTCCCAGAGTAGCTCCATCGTCGAACCCTTGGCCTACTGGCAGCTGGTAGCTGGCACTCGCTGCGGTGCCCAAGGGGCCGAAGTTTCGCCCTCGCAGCTGCACCACTTCTCCTCCCACTGTAGAGAAGCCGCCTGAGGAAGAGTTGTAGGCCGGGTCTACTTGAGTAGCGTTGGGTGGGGCATAGCTAGTGGTGTCTTCACTCAAACTCGACGAACTGGCTAAGTCATACGCGACCTGCCAGCGGTGGCCGAAGCCCACTCCGGGAGCTGTTCGGCACACGATCTCGCGTTGAGGAATCGTCATGTTGCAGCCCTGTGCTATGAAGCGAGCGCCGTCTGCGCGACCGTAAGTTACGGTTAACCCATCGAAGCGATCCCGGTCTCCAAACGAGTTGCCTGTCAGAGTTACCAAGGTGCCGCCCTTGGTAGGCAACAGCGAAAGGCCTCGGGGAAGAGTCACGTTGACAATTTTGGGCTGTTCCGTGGGGACTGGCGTGGGTGGAGGTGTCGGCGCAGAAGAAGGCTCAGGAGTTGGAGCCTGCGTCGGGTGCGGCGTTGGCGCCTAGTGATACAAGTGGCATGAGAAAAGAAGAAAGGAGTAAACTAAGAAAGGCCTTCGAGAGGCATTTAAAAAAAAAACAAAAAAAAAACACACACACACACAAGAAGCACAAGGTTATGGTTAATACCTGCGACGGCGACGGCGAAGGCACGGAGGTTGGGAGCGGAGTTATGGTGGGCAAGGAAGTTGGCAGATCAGTCGGGCGCCGCGACTGGGAAGGAGATGGCGAAGGCAGCGGCGTTGGCAACTGCAAATAACCACAGACAGCGAAGGAAACAGACCAAAATGTTAGTCAGATGCGCCGATATAAAAACATTTCAAAAGCATGCGTACCGGGGAGGGGAGCTGTGACGGCTGCGGGCTCGGCGAGGGGGTTGGGAGCGCGGTGGGCCTTGGCGTGGGGGCCATCGTCGGTTCGAGGGTGGGCACCGGAGACGGCAACGGGCTAGGCTTCAGAGTTGGTGTGTAGGTTGGCAGCGGCGAAGGCTGCGGGGTTGGAGACGGGCTAGGCTTCAGAGTTGGTGTGTAGGTAGGCAGCGGCGAAGGCTGCGGGGTTGGAGACGGGCTAGGCTTCAAAGTTGGTGTGTAGGTAGGCAGCGGCGAAGGCTGCGGGGTTGGAGACGGGCTAGGCTTCAGAGTTGGTGTGTAGGTAGGCAGCGGCGAAGGCTGCGGGGTTGGAGACGGGCTAGGCTTCAAAGTTGGTGTGTAGGTAGGCAGCGGCGAAGGCTGCGGGGTTGGAGACGGGCTAGGCTTCAGAGTTGGTGTAAAGGTAGGCAATTGCGAAGGCTGCGGGGTTGGAGCATAAGTGGGCGCAGGGCTCGGAGACGGGGTAGGGTCGTAAGTTGGCGCTGGAGTCGGGAGGAGGCTGAGCGTTGGGAGCTGAGAAGGGTGTGGGCTGGGCGCTAGCGTCGGAGAGGGGGTCGGGAGCGGCGTCGGCAATATCTAGGAATAAACACCGAGGTTGCAGGAGTAAATAAAATGAGGGTTAGGGTTAGTAGAAGCATTGAGTGCGATCATAGCAATAACACTTCGAGATAAATGAGGCAAACTACGTAGCTACAAGTGGTGGCATACCGTGGGCTCAAAAGATGGCGCTGGTGTCGGTCGCAACGTAGGCAACTGCACAAAGAACACAAGAGTAAGACACAGGCTGTAATTGGGGCGAATTATCAAATAAACTGCACTCCTGTTAGCACTGAATCATGACTCGAATCATCTTACCGGCGTCGGTGAGAAAGTCGGTGACGGTGTTGGCTCCTGAAAAGGTTTTACAAGCAAGAAAGAAAGAATGTATGATAAGAATCGGGCACATTTCCTAGAAACCGTGAACATCATAAGAGCTTACCGGTGTAGGCAAGGGTGAGGGCTTCAAAGATGGCAGCGAAGTGGGCTCAGAGGTCGGCCCCTGGGAGGGCGCCGGCGTCGGCGACAGCGTGGGTTCCTAAAACCAAGCAGAATGAGAACATGTGAGATGCTCAGTGTGGCCCCATGATACGATGAGAGTTGAGTTCGTACCTCTGTTGGCTGCGGCACAGGAAGCTTCGTAGGTACAGGAATCGGCAACTGAGTGGGTGCTGGAATCGGGAGCTTAGTAGGAACAGGAATGGGCAATTCAGTTGGATTAGGAATGGGCAATTCAGTCGGAGATGGAATAGGCAATTCAGTTGGAGCTGGAATCGGGAGCTTAGTTGGAGCTGGGTTAGGCAACTGAGTGGGTGCTGGAATCGGAAGCTTCGTAGGAACAGGAATGGGCAATTCAGTTGGATTGAAAACCGGCAGTTGAGTGGGAGCCGGAATCGGGAGTTGAGTGGGGACAGGAATCGGCAATTCAGTTGGAGCTGGAACCGGGAGCTTGGTTGGAATGGGAATCGGCAGTTCAGTTGGAGAAGGAATCGGGAGTTGAGTGGGGACAGGAATCGGCAATTCAGTTGGAGCTGGAACCGGGAGCTTGGTTGGAACAGGAATCGGCAGTTCAGTTGGAGCTGGAACCGGGAGCTTGGTTGGAATGGGAATCGGCAGTTCAGTTGGAGCTGGAATCGGGAGTTGAGTGGGGACAGGAATCGGCAATTCAGTTGGAGCTGGAACCGGGAGCTTGGTTGGAACAGGAATCGGCAATTCAGTCGGGACTGGATTTGGGAGTTTTGTCGGAGAAGGGATAGGCAGTTGAGTTGGAGCTGGAACCGGGATCTCGGTTGGAGAGAGGGTGGGCTTTGGAGACGGGCTTTTCAAATCGAGCGTCACCTCGTTCACGAACATCTAAGCAACAGAGAAGAGCAGCAAAAAAAACATAGGTATGCCGAGTGAGAAGGGAGAGAATCGGTGGAAACTTCATCGAAGAACAGAGCATTTCCTAATGAAATAGTCGCCGTAGAAAGGATGGGACAGATGGTTGTTACCCCGCTGGAGGAGCTTGTTGCGCGCAGGGATTTGATCGAGATAGAGCTCCCGTCCGTGGGCGCTGTGAAGGTTTGGTCGGCCGCTGAACCCGAACTCGACCCGTACGCGCGCGTGAAAGCGTACCTGCCAGAAAGCCCTCAAAAATAAATACATGCCGCAGGCTACACAGATAATGGTTCTACAGGGAAACTCACGTGGTAAAGTCGCACGCGCCGAACCCGTCAACATTAGCATGAAACATGTACAACCCAGTGGCCCCTGATGTTGACACAGTTAGACTTTCCCCGGCCAGGTAGGCACCAGTGGTCGCTCCAGTGCCCGACACGATGGGCCCGGAGTTCGAACCAATGACGACGAGGCTCATGATAGTATCCTCCGCTTGAGATTCACCCTAAAAGGTTGAAGCAAGGAATTTAAAGCAGGTGTTATGCTAGGAAAGTCCTTGTTTAGACCACAGGACAATGAGAAATCTACTATTATTCGTTTCAAGCGGAAATCAATCCATACCATGAAGGTAGAAGAGCTTGAGATGCCGATGGTGCGCGAGTCCGAGCAGCTGTATCTGCTTTCAGTGGGATATGATGCACCACCAGTAAGGAAGGCCGCAAGCAAGGAGCACCGTAGAACGGAGGTACCATAGGGGCGGCCCCAAGTCGGCATGAGTCTTGGGAAAGCGCAGGTGCTACGAGGTAGGGCATGCACGAAAGGAAGACAAAAGAGAAATGATCATGGGAGCAGAAAAGACAGACAGGCTCTTCGATACGAATAAATGTCATCATGATATCCTAAACTAAACTGCATCATCATTGTGACAAGAACTCTGATAAATGAGCAGCAATCCAGCACGAAACCCTCCGACTATACGGAAGTTATCAATATTTTGCCTGGCGGAGTGTTGTGTGACTCGCGCAAGTCATGTTAATACCTTTCAGCCTGCCCGACGAATGGTAGCTTTTAAGTCACGTAGTGGAGAAGCAATTCTTCGCCGAATGAATATTCCTGCACGATCGCGTAACCCGCACTGCCAGGCTGCGTGAGGCTCGATGGCGAATAATCTCTAGCTAGAGAGGAAAAAATCTCCAAAGACCATGCGACCAATGGATACGAGACGAAGTCTTCTGATTGAAGGCGTGAAATGTTCGAAAAGGAAGAGAGAACAAAAGAAAAACCATGATGAGAATCTGAGAACATGCTTGGCCTTTGAGATAATTCGTGATTTTTACGATTTTACGAATCAATTCTAAGAACACTAAGAATGCCTTTCTGGACTTCTGGACCCCGCCAGGTCCTCCTCCGCCCTCCTCCACCCTCCGTGTGTGTGAATCATGCTTCCTCTTTTCTTCTTCGACTGACTCCTATCCTGCGAATGTCTAACACAAGTCGCCGATAGGTCGTACACCGCTCTACAGGTAGCTGGCCTTGCATTCGATTGATTTGCATTAATCATCAGAGAAGCTTTTCAATTTCGAAGTCACGTTTTCTAAATCTACTCCTTCTTGTTCTATGATTATAGTACTACGGATGATGTTTTGAGCCTATAATTACCCTAAGCTTCACATCGCTGACTTGATTCACATTTTGTTTCACAGCCATTCTCGTCTTGATTTGCAATGAACGATGAAAAACTGCCTTCAGCGGCCGAGATTGAAGCAGTCCGTGCTGAAGATACGGGTGCGTTTGAACCTACAAGAGGTTATCCTGTCGCTTCCTTGTCAGGCGTTCCTACAAGGGAGAGTTTTAGGCAATAGCGTGCTTGAAGCCTCCTGTTCCCCTTGAATCCTTAAGTACCATGGCTTATGCCATTACCACCACTACGATATCAGGAAAGTTGAAGTTGTCGCAGAAAGACGCTGCAGTGGCGCGCAAGGCAAACAAAGAGGCCAAGGCTCAGGCAGCACTGGAGGCGGCTGCAAGAGAGAAAGAAGCTCGAGAGTTGGCCAAGAATGCGCGCGCTGCTTTGGCCGCTAGAGTGAGTGAATTCGACGACCTTGTAAGCAACGTAATGGTGCCCGAGTCTCGGGATATAGCTGGCCTTTGGCACTCAGACCAAGACGCAGGTGTGGAGGTGGAGCTTCGAGCCAAGGCGTCGATGTTTTCAAGCCGCGTGAAGGAACTGCTCGACGCCGACAGCGTGCTCGCCGTGGGCGGGGATCCCAAGGCCCTGGCCAACCGATTACTGCAGGCGGTGTTGTCCCGCGTGCGGCAGAAGACCGAGGCTCCGAAGAAGAAGGGCAAAGCCAAAGGTGGGCCACCCCCACCTCCTGCCTCCACCGTCTACCAGCCGGACCCTGCCCGGTGCCATCGGCACTGCCTTGACGCCCTCAGCTCAACGTGCGGGCACCTCTTAAGTGCAGCCAACCTCGAGACCCTCAGGGGCTACCGGGCCGCAGCGGACACTGCTGTCGAGAAGAAGTGGGCAGCGTTGGCGGCAGAAGCAGCGGAGATGGAGAGGGCGGCGCAGAAAGCCAAGGCTGACGAGGAGCGCGACTTGAGGTGGCGCCAGGTTGAACGAGAGGAGCGGGAGCGCTTGGAGCAGGAACGCATCATTCAAATGATCAACGAAACAGAGAACGCGTCAGCCTTTGAGTCGTCGCCAGCAAGTGGGGCGGCAGGGAGCAATGCGTCGACTTTCGCGGTGTCGGGGCAAAAGCGCGTTGAGGATATGACCGAAGAAGAGCAGTTCATGGCCGCGATCATGGCCTCTGAACAGACGGTGGACGGGTGGCAGCAAGTTCCCGTGGAAGCTTTTCCAGCAAGTACCAGGGCCCCCACTCCACCCCCCCCTACGGAGCCCGCTGAGCCTCCTATGCCAACTCGGCGTGTGGAGGAAATGACTGAGGAAGAGCAAATCATGCATGCCTTGGCCATGACAACGTTGGAGGACTCAGCAGCTGCTGCTGCTTCGCCTTCTGAGCCTTCCTCTGCCCCTGCGCCTGCGCCTGGGCTTACTTGGCAACAGCAGCAGCAAGCACCACCTCATGAAGGAGTTCCGAGAGTGAAAGGAGCTTCGTGGCCTCGGCGCCCGCCAGCAGCAAGTGAGAGCGAGGCCGTGCTCGAGTTCAACCTCACAGTGCCGGACTTGTTCATTCGGCACATTATTGGGAAGCAAGGGGCAGTTATCAAGCGCGTGCAGGAGCAAACGAAATGCACCATAGTGGTGCCTCCGGAACCTGATCTAAATGCCCCCCACATGCGCACCCTTACCCTCAGCAGCACCGATGCTGCGTCCTGCGAGGCTGCGGCCGCTGAAATCGAGCGCATCGTGCAACAGGTGCAATAGTATATGTGTGGGATGTTCTCGTGAATGAAATTTGCCCTCCTTTTCTTTTACCTCTTTATGTACTTATTTGCGAAGTCCTGACGCTTTGTCTCCTATATCTTCTGTGTGAATTCACAGGTGCAGCAATTGGAGTTTCGGCAAAAGCAAGGGCCGTCGCCTCGAGGTCCTTCTGATTACGAGCAGCAGCTGCAGGGGTGTGAGAATGACGGAAACTTCGCTATGGCACATGCGCCCTCTCATCGCGGAGCATCTGCCGGAGGGGCCAGGAATGAGCCTCCTATCTCTCGTGAGATCAACCACAGCGAGGCGCCCAGCCATTCGGAGCCTCGAAGTGAGCCCCTTGACAAGTGGTCTGCTCTAGAACAGCACATGAACTCAGGTGTTCCCAAGACGGGCGGCGGTTACGTGCCTCCGCATTTACGGCGCATGAAAGGTCAGGAGCAGGGAATGGTGACACCATTACCACAGCAGGTGGTGCCACAGCCGGCTGATGCTACTGTTCCGCGGGAGATGGCGCGGTCGGCACAGTCCATCATAGACCTTGCTGTGCAACTAGAGTTCAAGGAAGAGCACGCCTGTGCACTCATGTCGAGTGGCTATGATGTGAATTCCTTAAGGACGAGCACTGACGACGATTTGAAGCGGATTGGCTTGCCCAAAGGTGTGCGCATGAAACTGCTCAAATGGGCCAATTAAGCGAGCAGCGCAAAACGATTACCACGGGGCTACCTTAGGTCAAGTCGCATGCATCAATGCTTCCAATACCTCAACGTTGTTCCTTTTAAGAGATCTCCAGATAGCCAGTGAAGCAAGTGGGCTTTCAGTGCTTGGCTAGTGGCTCGGCTTGCTTTACTTTCAAGGCACAAGTGGCGTCGTGACTTGGGTTCCGCCACTTGTGCCTTGCGGTTAAGATTATCATGAGGCTCCTATGTCCCATGGTGGCGTTGTCATTTGACTATCCCTTTCAGATTGGCGATAAAGCGAGGGCATTTTGGATTTCGCCGCATCCAACCGGAACTAAAAAACTAAAAACTGGAGCATTTCTTGGATATTGGATATTGCTAAAATCTCAGAGCCACGATAAGGAGACTCTTGCATAGGAATTAAACATAAAGGAGCCTACTTGAATATGCTGAATCGGGGTGAACAGTGGACTTATATTTTCAAAGAAATATTACTACTTTATAACACTCAGCCCAGTCAGACTTGTTCTGGAGGATTCATCAAAACGCAGCTTTATGCTATTTGTTGTTGTTTCTTTGCAATTGGGGAGTATAATCTAATCTAATCTAATCTAACTTTATATTTTTATGCTTCGAGCTTCGTAACTTCGTAATTTGCCAAACAACGCACAACGCACACTCCATGATCATGATCCCCTAAGCGCGATGCCTGGACCAGAGAAATCTCACCGAAAGAACGCCCATAAGATATATAGAGGCATGAAGCTCCATTGCCCTGCGCTCTATGCCCTACCCCCTCCCCTTGCCCCTTGCTCCGTGCTTGGGTATATGGAATACCAAAACGTATGAAGCTGGACATCAATATGAAGCACCCACCTTTCGACAAAGTCATTGTGCGACTCAACGCCGAAGACCCATTCAAGGGCCACCGAGCCATCTGTTAAGCGTAGATGCGGCCTGGATGCCGCTTAGTATGGCAGCCTCAGCAGTGCCGATCTGCGCAGGAGGCGCTGCGCTGGGTGCACTAGGCGTGGTCGCAACGTAGTCGCCGCAAAAGAGAACCCGCGCTTCAGGCACCGCCGCTAACGAGGCAGACAAAGGTTTACCCGTTGGAAAAGCAGAGCCCCAGCGGTGCAAGTGAGGGCCAAACATGTCTTTGCCTTGCTGGTCGCCGCTTTCGCAAGTGGGCGGTGGGAGGGCAGCCGCA
>Ga0307982_1004469_pt1 | contig 11051 bp, 14 predicted proteins | sample OrgLakmetagen989_FD_201847 | JGI IMG/M metagenome (GOLD analysis project Ga0307982, IMG submission 201847) | Saline water microbial communities from Organic Lake, Antarctica - #989 | ecosystem: Environmental > Aquatic > Non-marine Saline and Alkaline > Saline | place: Antarctica: Organic Lake... | reverse complement strand
GTTGTGACGTCGCCCAATATTTATGTAACCACTGCTCACCTGGGATCAATCACGGCAAGTGCAGGCACATTGTTTGTGAAAGGCGTTGCGAGCACCTCAACCATCACTGCCAGCACGTCAGTTGTAGTTGTAGGTTCTATCACTGCGAGCTCTGGCACTATGATGGTCAAGGGTATATCTAGCACCTCAACGATCACAGCAAGCACGTCTATCGTTGCATCCGGCTCAATCACAGCGAGTACAGGAACTCTGACGGTTGAGGGGATCTTGAGCACTGCTACAATAACTGTTAGCACTTCGTTTGTATCTCTGGGCTCAATGACCGCAACTGCTGGCACTCTGACTGTGAAGGGCATCGCAAGTACATCCACTATCACGGCATCCACTTCCGTTGTAGCTGCGGGTTCTATCACAGCGAGCGCGGGAACTTTGACTGTGAAAGGAATCGCAAGTTCGTCGACTATTACTGTGAGCACATCTCTTGTAGCTGCTGGTTCCATCACGGCAAGTGCAGGCACGCTCACTGTTGAAGGTGTTGCAAGCACTTCGACTATTACAGTGAGCACTTCGGTTGTAGCTATGGGTTCATTGACAGCCAGTGCAGGCACTCTGACGGTGAAAGGAATCGCAAGTACGTCAACGATAACTGCGAGTACCTCGATAGTGGCCGAAGGCTCAGTAACTGCGAGCTCTGGAACTCTCACGGTGTCTGGTATATCCTCGTCAGCGGTTGTAACCTCACCGAATCTTTACGTCACTACGGCTCACTTAGGTTCAATCACCGCTAGCGCAGGTGTACTGCTTGTGAAGGGCATTACAAGCACATCGACTGTTACTTTAAGTACTTCATTGGTTGTGGTGGGCTCAATTACAACGAGTGGTGGCACCCTTACAATTGCAGGCATTGCGAGCAGTTCAACCATCACTGCGAGTGCTTCGTTGGTGGCCGAAGGATCAATTACGGCCAGTGCTGGTACCTTAACAGTGGAAGGTATCGCGAGCACCTCGACAATCACAGCAAGCACGTCGATTGTGGCTGGAGGCTCGATTACGGCCGCCGCGGGTACCTTATCGGTTTCAGGGATCTTTTCTTCAGCTGTGATTACTTCCACAAATGTCTACATCACGACAGCTAATCTTGGGTCCATCACGGCGAGTGCTGGCACCCTTACTGTGAAAGGTATCACTAGTGCGTCAACTGTAACGGTGAGCACCTCGATAGTGGCGCTCGGTTCCATGACCGCTAGTGGTGGCACTCTCACGGTTGAAGGCATAACAAGCACGTCAGCCGTCACTTTGAGCGCCTCCCTGGTGGTCGGGACCTCGATTACGGCGAGTGCGGGTACTCTGACTGTGCAGGGCATCGCGAGCACGGCACAAGTGACTGTGAGCACGTCCCTGGTAGCTGAGGGCTCGATCACTGCGAGCGGAGGCACTCTCACAGTCGACGGGATTGTGAGCTCGTCGACTATCACCGCGGGTACCTCGGTTGTCGTGACAGGCTCGATTACAGCCAGTGGAGGCACCCTCACTGTCGGAGGCGTGTCGAGTACTGGTACTCTTACCGCGAGTACATCGATCATCGCTCAGGGTTCCTTGACAGCAAGTGCAGGGACGCTTACTGTGAAGGGCATTGCAAGCACGTCGACTATCACGGCCAGTACTTCAATTGTTGCTGCTGGATCCATCACTGCAGCTGCTGGGACGCTGACCGTTACTGGTATCTACTCGTCTGCTGTGGTGACATCTGCTAACGTGTACGTTACCACTGCGCACTTGGGGTCGATAACTGCGAGTGCAGGCACTCTCACAGTCAAGGGTATTGCAAGTACATCAAGTGTTACCTTCAGCACTTCGCTCGTGGCGCTTGGTTCCATTACTACAAGTGCGGGCACTCTTACTGTGCAGGGCATCGCGAGCACAGCGCAAGTGACTGTAAGCACGTCTCTGGTAGCCGAGGGCTCGATAACTGCAAGTGGAGGCGTTTTGAATGTTCAAGGCATTTCGACCACCGCCACTTTGACGGTTGGTACCTCACTTTTCGCGGTTGGTTCGATAACTTCTAGCGGGGGAACGCTTACTGTCGAGGGTGTCGCGAGCACATCCACAATTACGACTGGTAGTTCTGTCATTGCTGCGGGTTCTATCACAGCGAACGGAGGCACTCTGACCGTTGAGGGTATTTTAAGCACTTCAACTGTCACAGTGAGTACCTCAATAGTTGTTTCTGGGTCAATTACAGCAAGTGCAGGCACGCTCACTGTTGAAGGTGTTGCAAGCACTGCAACCATAAGTTCAAGCACTTCAATTGTGGCCGAAGGCTCGATTACTGCAAGTGGTGGTACCTTGACAGTCGAGGGTATATCAAGCACTTCGACCATTACCACGTCCACTTCACTAGTAGCTATGGGCTCGATCACAGCCAGTGCTGGGGTCTTGACTGTGAATGAAGTCAATAGCATTTCGACCTTAACTGCGAGCACATCGCTTATCGCCGGCGGCTCGATTACTGCAAGTGATGGGACCCTAACCGTCGCAGGAATCTTTTCGTCGGCCGTTGTGACTTCTCCGAATCTCTATGTAACGACTGCTTATCTGGGCTCAATTACTGCAAGTGCTGGCACTCTCCTTGTTAAGGGGCTCACTAGTACATCCACGATATCTGCAAGCGCTTCGATAATTGCTGCAGGATCCATAACAGCGAGCACGGGCACGATGACTGTGGGTGGCATCCTTTCTTCTGCAGTTGTGACATCGCCAAGCTTATACGTCACCACTGCTTTCTTAGGCTCCATAACGGCTAGTGCGGGCACACTCACCGTCGATGGCATTGCCAGTACGTCGGCAGTTACAGTGAGTACCTCAATAGTTGCCGAAGGCTCCATTACTGCGAGTGGTGGCACCCTCACTGTCGGAGGAGTTGCAAGCACGTCAATCATCACTGGCACTCAAGTACAGTTAACGAACTCGCTCGTGTCTGGCGGCTCGATCACAGCAAGTGCGGGCACGCTCACAGTCGCTGGTATAGTTAGCTCAACCGACATTAACGTCGCCACATCTCTTGTAGCTGCTGGTTCCATCACAGCAAGTGCGGGCACGCTCACTGTTGAAGGCGTTGCAAGCACTGCAACCATAAGTTCAAGCACTTCAATTGTAGCGCAAGGCTCAATTACAGCTGCCTCAGGGACCTTAACCGTGGCAGGTGTTTCGTCATCTGCAGTGATTACTTCGCCCAATCTTTACATCACTACAGCGCACTTGGGGTCGATTACGGCTAGTGCGGGCACTTTGACGGTGGATGGGATCTTGAGTTCAGCTACAATCACAGCGGGCACTTCAGTCGTGGCCTTAGGTTCCATCACAGCAGATTCTGGGGCCCTCACCATAGCTGGTGTTATGTCCTCGGCTGTAGTAACTGCACCAAATCTGTACGTTACTACGGCTTACTTGGGATCTATCACTGCAAGTGCTGGAACTCTGACTGTCGCTGGAATATCTTCAAGCGCGGTTGTAACTGCGTCGTCAATATCAACTTCTTCTGCTGTGTTCGGATCTATCACAGCAAGCGCGGGTACTCTGACCGTCCAAGGTATCTTAAGCTCTTCCACTGTCACAGTGAGTACCTCAATAGTTGTTGATGGATCAATTACAGCAAGTGCAGGCACGCTCACTGTTGAAGGTGTTACAAGTACTGCAACCATAAGCTCAAGTACCTCAGTTGTGGCCCAAGGCTCGATTACTGCAAGCGGTGGTACCTTGACAGTCGGAGGTATATCAAGCGCGGCGACGATCACGGCGAGTACGTCGGTGGTCGTAACGGGGTCCATAACATCATCTTTAGGCACATTGACCGTCGCGGGCGTATCAAGTTCGGCAACCGTCACCACAAGTGCCTCGCTCTTTGCTGGGGCTTCGATTACAGCGGCCGCAGGGACCTTGACCGTGCAAGGAATCTTGTCGACGAGCATCGTCACGCTGCCGTCGGTTCATGTCACCGAACATGTAGGCTCAATAACGGCGTCAGGAGGCACTTTGACCGTTGCTGGCATATCGTCGACTGCCACCGTTACCATGCCTACAATGTACCTGACGACTGCGATGCTCGGCTCAATCACTGCTTCAGCCGGCACCTTGACCGTGAGTGGTATTTCCGATTCGGCTACAACTACCTTGACGAACCTGTTCCTGACTACTGGCCACGTGGGCTCAATTACGGCGAATGCGGGCACTTTGACTGTGCAGGGCATCGCGAGCACGGCACAAGTGACTCTGAGCACGTCTCTGGTAGCTGAGGGCTCGATAACAGCAAGCGGAGGCACTCTCACTGTCGACGGCATTGTGAGCTCATCGACTATCACCGCGGGCACCTCGGTTGTCGTGACAGGCTCGATTACAGCCAGTGGTGGCACCCTCACTGTCGGAGGTGTGACGAGTGCTGGTACTTTCACGGCAAGTACATCGATCATCGCTCAGGGATCAATAACAGCAAGTTTAGGAACCCTCACCGTGGCTGGTGTTTCTTCGTCAGCCGTAGTGACTGCACCAAATCTGTACGTGACGACTGCGTACTTGGGATCCATCACAGCCTCAGCCGGCACGTTGACTGTCGCGGGAATTTCATCATCAGCAGTGGTTACTGCATCGACCATGTTCCTAACTACTGGTCACGTGGGCTCAATTACGGCGAATGCGGGCACCCTGACTGTGCAGGGCATCGCGAGCACAGCACAAGTGACTCTGAGCACGTCTCTGGTAGCCGAGGGCTCGATCACAGCAAGCGGAGGCACTCTCACTGTCGATGGCATTGTGAGCTCATCGACTATCACCGCGGGTACCTCGGTTGTCGTGACAGGCTCGATTACAGCCAGTGGTGGCACCCTCACTGTCGGAGGTGTGACGAGTGCCGGCACTTTTAGCGCGAGCACATCGATCATCGCTCAGGGATCAATAACAGCAAGTACAGGAACTCTCACCGTGGCTGGCGTTTCCTCGTCAGCCGTGGTGACTGCACCAAATCTGTACGTGACGACTGCATACTTGGGATCCATCACAGCATCAGCCGGCACGTTGACTGTCGCGGGAATTTCGTCATCAGCAGTGGTGACTGCACCAAATCTCTACGTGACCACCGCACATTTGGGATCCATCACAGCCTCAGCAGGGACGTTGACTGTCGCGGGCATTTCCTCGTCTGCAACAGTGACTGTGCCTACGATGTACGTTACGACTGCCATTCTCGGCTCAATTACTGCTTCGGCAGGGACTTTAACGGTGAGCGGCATTGCAAATACTGGTGCTGTAACAGTGTCAACAACATTAGCGGTGACCGGAGCTTCCACTCTGGGCAGCACTCTGGATGTCACCGGCGATATTACGGGAAGCCAGTCGCTGACAGTAACGGGATCCATAACGGCGAATGCAGGCGTACTGACCGTCGCAGGAATGTCCTCGTCGGCCACGGTCACGGTGAGTGGGATCGTGTATGCGACGACCTTTTCCAACCCGTCGGATCGGCGCTTGAAGAGCAACATCGCCTCGCTCGACACGCGCGCGCACCACATCTTCAGCCTCAATGGCGTCAGCTTCAATTACAAGCGGCGCCAGAGCGATGGCTTCGTGAGCGCAGACGGCGCTGTCGACAAGAACTCGACGCACTTCGGGTTCATCGCCCAGGAAGTGGAAGGCCAATTCCCTGAGCTTGTGGGCCGCGCGAGTGACGGCATGCGGTCCGTGCAGTACAGCGCGTTCGTGCCGCTCATCATTGAAGGCATGAAAGGCCAACGCGCTGAAGCCGCAGCGCAGCGCGCCGCGGTCGAATCCCTGCGAGCGAGGATAGAATCCTTGGACCGAGACCGCAGCAGTGACGGCAGCAGCGACACCAGCGATAAAGATGTCACGAGAAGAGCGGCGTCGAAGGTCGTGAGCGTGAAAGGGCTAACGGGCACTGGCGCAGTCACGGCTCACTTGGATAACTTGGTGGTGAGCGTGAAGGGACTAGCGGGTACCGGCGCTGTAACTGCTCGCCGCGACTTCGCGTTGCTGGAATCGCACAGCAGGCAGCCGCATTCTAGGGACCCTGACGCAGATGCCGACGACGCGTCAGCTGCTGTGTCTAGAAGAGACCCCACGTTGGCGACCGAGGAAGGATTCGATTTGATGTCCGAGGTGGCAGCTCGAGTCGAGGCAGTGAAAGCTCAGCTGCGAGCTGAGTTGAGAGCTGAGCTCGATGCCGAAGTTTCAGAGCTCCGGCAGCAGGTTGTCGACCTGGCCAAAGAAATGAGAGAATTACAGAAAGATCGGCGACAGGCTCCTTGTGATGAGACACCAGCCGAATCAATAGTGTCATAGGCCTGGCCTTTATTGCTCTTTATTTTGATACAGCTCCGTATCAATGTAACCATTTGTTGATTGTTGCTAGTCGAATGGCAATAATGAATTCAATCGAACCGGACCTGAGAACACAAATTGGGTTATTCTTGAACAATCTTACTCCGCTATTAAATACGGCCCATTAATTTAATTCGTGTAGTACAGCACGGTGCTACACACATTGTTTCAGAAGATTGCGACGCTGCCGTCAAGGTCTCGAGCTCGAGATACATCTGCAGTTGTACTAGAAGCATAGCGCGAGATTCTAGCAGCCTCGCAGCGCGGACAGCAACAGCAACGTTTTGACGTTCTGAGGCGACGAACATCTTGTTGGATAGCTCCAGGCTAGCAGTGAACAAGCACTGTTTGACGCAAGTTTGTCAGCTCGTACCTTCCGTCAATCGCATCTCTAAAAGATTTTGAAAAGAGTGCGACATATAGAATGAGCAGCTCTTTCGAGCTAGCATGATTCGAACCTTGCAAGTGCCATGGTTGAAATGGTCGAAAGTTGATTTTTCTATTTTTTCTTTGTATATTATTAGAAAAAATCACCAAAGTAGTACTGAAACATGCACGCTTTTACGTACCAGCTCTCTTAAATGTTCGCGAATTTACTCTCCTATTGGCTGTGATTGTGGGCCTGTTGCCTGTTGGCTGCAACTTACTGTCTGTAGCCGAGCCCGACCAGAAAGTCCGCCTTTTTTTTAGCCCCCCCCCCGAGGGAGGACTGGATTTAGTAACTTACATACAGGGTGGCCTTTTTCCCTGTTCTATTTTCCAGTTGTACTGAAGTTTAGTGTCGGGACTGAAGAGGTCATGAATAGGCGCCACCAGTCAATCCTTGATATGCCGGGCGATGTCATATGGAATGAGGTGGCGGCTTATCAACCCATAGCAACTACCACACCAACACCTAAATTCCACCAAAACCCCAATACACCTATGGTACTAGAATATGTTATCATACGTGGTTTCATCAACCATATCAGCCATCTTAAATTTCTCACCCCACCACCAGAAAGGGCTTTTCGTTCAGGGCTTCAGGGCGCTTTTAGAATACCACCTCTATACTATATACCTATAAACCTCAATATACCAGAGGCTCGCAGTCCCTCGGTGGGTGAAAGCGCCCTATTGGTGGAGTGGGTTTGACTTTGGATTGGAGTAGATAAATCCAATTCGGGATGAAAGTGCAAACACCCCAATAAACGCAGATACATGTGAGATTGAACCTGAACGCGACCGAATCTTCGTTCGAACTCGTTGAGTTCGGCTGCTGGGGTGGAGAAGGAATTCCTGGTGTTCATAGGTCTGTGAATAATCATGTTTGCAAGGCCGAAATTATTGCAGCTAAGCTATCCATCAGATCCATAATTTGTCAGCAAATATCAAATAAGACATAAGAGAACAGGCGGTGCTGAGACCGGCTGGCGCTCGATGTCAGAGAAACACGTTGCGACGATGACCTGCTAAAGGAAAAAAAAATAGCCAGGAAAAATGTCTCGTGGACCTGGGACGTGGCACGCGAACGAGCTCTGTCCCGCCGACTTGGTCGGGGAAAAAAATGCCATGTGGTGCCTTTATTGGCCATTTGGAGCGAATTTGCTAGCACATATGCAGCTCAAGTGCATCCATTTTGTGCCTCTGTGACTACTGTGCACTGGCCTTTCTTTGAATTTGGTGGAGTATTGACTTTATAGACCGATATTGATATCTACAATACACACACAATTAAATACAAAACCGAATCCTATTTAACATGAGCAAATTCCCACCCACCCAAAAGTGAAGCATCTGTAGGTGTAGTGCGAGTCCAATTACGCTCAGGATTGCAGTCCTCCCTGCAGCAATAGACGCAAGCGCTGTGCCAAGTCGGCATGACCGTCCACAGCTCCATGCCACGCAAAGCCCTCGCTTAAGTGTGACATGCTCTCCACGCGAGGTTGTGAAAGCACAGCGAAAAGGTCCTGTGGGCTTTGATCAAGCCAGGCTACATGTGCAGCGCACCTGCAATATACAACATGTATGTAGTAAGAATAAGTGAGCTGATACTGGAATCATTTTTCATGAGCAGACGATGATTGGATATACAATATGCTGAACACCAAACGTGCGCCCATATCATCGTAATGATAAAGGGAGCGTGCACTCATAATGTTCAGAGACAAAAGCGGATATTGAATGAATCAAAAATAAATGGCATCGTTCGCGACGCACCGGGCCAGAGTGGCATCGAGATCAGCTGAAGACCACGATGCAGGGGAGCTCGAAAGTTCAGTTGAGCGAGGGCCAAATTCACTGCAATCGACCATGCTGCGTGGGTTGAGGCCTAGTTGTACTAAACTTGGTGAGTGGGCGAGCACAATTGGGATGGCGCCAGCAAGCATCGCGTTTATGACCTGCAATTGTATATGTATATCGATTAGATTTAAAGCAAGGACGATTTGTAAGACGCCGAGTGAAAAGATTATTCGAACTGAAGTTATGAAACGATGGCAAGCAGTGATTGACGGCATTGCAGCCCGCTAAGCACATAATCTCGTCCTCCTGGACGATAGCAATCTCCATCTTGCAGTACCTTTTCTGTGATGTAGCCCTCGGTTGTCCAGCTGTTTTCAAAGCACACCACGAAACGAAAAGGCTTGTATGCGGCCACTGCTGCATCATGCCATCCTGTGCCAAATCGTGCCTCCACAAACGCCTCATGCCTTTCTGTCCCAGTAGCAGAAATACTGTTGACTCCCGAACCGTTACACGCGCCAAGTGCGATCACACCAGAACTCATTGAGGTTGGCCTTCCATTCGCGCGCAGCAGCTGCAAGAAGCGCTCGCGTGCTGGTCGATCGCAGCGGAAGTACAAATACGCCGCCAAATTTGGTCGGCTGTGGCGCCACTTCTTCAATACGCCCTCAAGTGCTGCTGCGGACAGCTTCTGAGGACCTGCCAGTTGTACTAATATAGGTGCAAGCAACATTCGCGGATCTGCATGGCCATGAGCTTCTAGCCGCTCACCAAATGACGACGCAGCCACCGACAAGTGGAGAGCTGACCAAGTAGACGGGAGCAGCTGTGTTACTGTACTCGCATGCAAGGCCAACACAGAGTAAGGAATTCTTCTTGATTCTATTCTCCGATCTTTTAGTGTTGATGGCCTATCTACTGGTATGCTGTCGCGAGGTAGTATCTTATCGAGCTCTGATAGATCCCAGGGTTCGCCACAAGCAACTAGCACCAAACATGGCCTACTATCATCGGCACTGCTAGGAATGCCACAGGACTTGCGTACAAAGTCTACGAGAGATCCTTGGCAGGGTGGTGACCAGCCATCTCGGCAGCCGCCGTCTAGGCAGGATACTACTACTATACGCACATCTGCCGCGGGTTGATCTGAAGCCGATTCTTCGTCGTTTGATTCAGAGTCTATGCGCATTGCAAGGGTTGGGAACGCGCCCGTCAATAAAGTCTCCAATAAGCCATGCAAATATTTTGCCCCTCCTGAAAACACTACTGAAAGAATCCCCGCGTAAGTTTTCACTGGTTTTGAGATTTCAGGCTCTATCTGGTCTGTCCCATGATATAGAGACTTGTCTGATGGCAATAAATGGGAATTGAAGGACTCTTCGTCTTCCATGGCTTGTCGGCACATATGATACAAGGCGGCGTAGCGATCAATAAATTGTGCCGCACTGAAGTGCTCGAGTGTTTTCTTTGCGCACACCTTCTGCGAGGAGATTTGTGGCGCTCGATCAGAGGATATATCACCAGTCCACCTTTTATGACCGACATTTGACCCTAAACGAGGTTCAATGTACGAGTTGTCCGGGTGAGCCATGAGATCAGGTGCGATCGCGTGTGCAAGGGCATCGCCCAGTCGCTGTGGTGTGAATGGCGGCTCTACAAGAATCGTTCGAGCGGCACAAGGCTCGAACCATGTCAAAGTTGACTCACGATTGGCACTTGAGTCGAAGCAAATTACGGCAGCACCGCTCGCTAATGCTTCTGCGTTGGATATACCGAAAGTTTCTATGCCGCCGTTCAAGGCCACAACTGGAGCAGAGTGGTAACCGCAGTTTCCATGATTGTTATCTTGAGATAATTCGCCACACCTGCCCGACAGAATGGCCAAGACCGCGTCCTTGGAGAGCGTACCAGCAAAGAACACGTCGACATCGATGGGATCTGTACTATTCGATCCATCCGGTGCGCGTTTAAAATCGCGCACCATCTGCTCCAAGCCGTCGCGTAGAGCTCCGTCACCAACTACAACAACTTGAATGCGATACTCAATGGACTTGTCGCGAGCAGCAGCAGCAGAAGCATGTCGTAGTGCACGAACTGCTGCAAACACAGCATGCAGTGCAATGCCCGGGCTTCGCCCAAGCGATAATCGTCCCACTATTGCCACAGTCACGTTGTAGCCCGTCCCTGATATCAACGATGAAGGGCATTCTGCAAATTCTTCAGGACGCAACATAGCAGGATGAACCACTTCTTCAATCAAGGCCCGGCAAGGCTGCGCTCGTATAGGGTCTAGGAGAGTACACGACGTCGATCCAAGGCGACTTCGCACTGCAGCCGCAAATCTTCGCACCGATGCATGTCCCAACGCGTACGATGATGGAGCCACGATTGCGTCGACGCTTAAGGCAAGGTCAGGAATCGATGGATACAAATTTGGGAGT
>Ga0307982_1004468_pt1 | contig 11051 bp, 12 predicted proteins | sample OrgLakmetagen989_FD_201847 | JGI IMG/M metagenome (GOLD analysis project Ga0307982, IMG submission 201847) | Saline water microbial communities from Organic Lake, Antarctica - #989 | ecosystem: Environmental > Aquatic > Non-marine Saline and Alkaline > Saline | place: Antarctica: Organic Lake... | reverse complement strand
CAGTGCACGGGGCCAAATGTTTCGTTTCAAGAAACCTGAAAAACCCAGGGCGGCACTTTTATTGTTTCTTGGAAACGAAACACACGAAAAATCCGGGTTTGTTTCCTATGTTTCCTTTTCCCTGTGTTTCGACTTCGACCCTATACACACCTACTGCCCCGCAGTAAACACATTGCTCCGAATCCGCGCATCGCGCGGGCACCTGAACTTGTGTCCTTCAATTCTGTTTTGGACGACAACAAAAATCCTACAGAAACTCCGGGATGTGAAAGATAAGTGTCAATTCATGGTTCATATTCGTTTTTTTCGGGAGGTTATTCTTGGTGATTCTATATTATTTATGAATACAGGGGAGGTGTTCGATTTAAGGTGTCAAAACGGGTTGTGTCAAAAACTCACACAGCTTTTTTTTCCTAAACCTAATTCCTGCATTCTTGCCCGTCTCAGCTCATAGTGCGTGTTTGTAGGAACGAAACGAAGTTGTTGTTCAATACTGGGGCGTGATTCCAGAACCCGGCAGGACATCTCTGGTGCATTTATCAGTGCAATCCTGTTTATATGAACTAGAGAAGCAGATAAATAGACCTTCGACCTTCAAACCTGAGACATACATCTTGCTAACCAACTGGCAGTCTTTGTGAAGCAAAGCAAAGACAAGCCTTTACAACAGGGGAAATCAATGTCTGAACCGGTGGAAGAATTTGATAAGGAACGGTTTTCTCTGGAGGACTTAGGTTATGATGAAAGTCAAGAGCTCAAGGATGAAGAGGGTGAATTTTGCACAGATGGTAAGACGGAAGCTTTATCGCCCTATCCCGATAATCAGGGGAGGTCAGTTGAGCAAGCCAGACCAGTACGCACGGATTTCTTAGAAAATGGGGATTCGATAATTCAAGAAAACCTTCCATTGGTGCCGCCTATTTCGGCCCCTCATCCCTCGGGTCTTCCAGCGCAGCCGTCTTTGAAGGCCCTTGTCGATGGGCTTCTCCTTCCTGGTCGCGCGACTGTTAAGTCCAATGATATTTGCGCGGCCATTATGTTGCACCCTGAACTTACGACGGGCTCTTCCACTTTGAGCATGTATTCAAAGATGAGCGGGGGGCTAAGGAATTACGTGGCTGGAACAGCCCACGCTTGGCTCTACACGCCGAAAAGGCGCCTTAACAATGCGCATAGAAGTGCTCCGGACTTTGCATCGAACAGTTTTTCACTAGTTTTTGTGTATCCGGAGGATTCAAGCGCATCTTCTGACAATTGCAATGATGCCACACAGAAATCTAAAAGCAATCTACATTTCGGAGGTCGCACTTATGCTTTGAGTAATGACAGGGTTCTCCTTCAGCACGGAACACACAAGGCGCTAGGGTACGTTGCCGACGGGACTTTTTTCATTTGACGATTTCATTTTCTGTCATATTCACGTTTATTACTGAAGCCTTATCTTCCTCCTTCTATTTGCATCGAGTAGGCTACGGGCGCGCAAATTCGCTATCACGGAACCACCAGCCGAGTTGACATCATCTTTTTCGGCGAATACCTCGGCTGTTGTCGCCTCGACGAGCCCGACTGAAATGCATTTGTCAAGTTCCATCCCCTCATCAGTGGCGCCATTAGCGGTGCCGTCTCTTTCTTCAAGTTCGCTGACATTCCAAGCTCCGGGCGTGTCGGGGGATGGCTTGTTTGAAGCAGATGTTGTGCGCATGCAAGGAGAACTCCAAGGCAACAACCTCAGACGTAAGCTCGGGTTGTTACGCGAAGCGTGGAAACGAGAAGTTGCCTCGGCATCTTCTTCGGAGCGAGTGTCTGCAGGAGTCTATGTCAAAGATGAACCTCGTGCCGATAATGATGGCTTCGACCCTCATGATCAGAAACGATCAAAACTTCGAGTCGGAATCGAAGGCAACTGCGACAAAAACGAATCCGATGCTGGTCATATTCGCCGTGGCGGCGACTTAGAAACACTGGTGGATCAATGCCTGAAGATTTCAGCTGATTTTGAGCGGGCTCCTTGGACGGCTGATGCTCTTTTGCAGTTCAAGTTTGACTGCTCGGTCATTGGTGAGAAACTCAAACTGATGACGTTGATACCATGTGAAACGAAGCACGAAAACTCCAACGAAAAAGTGCACATACGTGAAGAAACGTCAAAATTTGTCCACGATGAAAAGATGATCGTTGAGAATCCCGAGGATGTCGAAGATTTTATCAAGGGCTTTGGCCCGTGGATTGACGAAGTGGTGAAAACAAAGGAACTCGTGAAAGCGCGGTAAGTTTGATACAATTAGCACATATTACATACTTTTATATTTTCGTTCATGCGACACTCACTTTACGTCGATATGGATAGGTGTGTCATGCAATGGGCAGAGGCACCAAATGATACGGAAAGCCTTGCAAAGCAAGTTGCTTCGATGACTTTAAACCTTTGCGGGGCCCAAGGGTTACACGGCTTGCCAAATGGCGATGTTCAAGGAAGGCTTCAACCTGTCCCGAAGCAGCTAAGAACAACGTACGAAATTCTCGAAATGAACAAAACTGCCCTTCAACGAGACCTTGCATCTGCTAAGCCTCTAAGGAAGAGCAACGGGTGCAATAACGCTCTAAATGCAATGGTGGGGAGTTCGTGTGGGACGACGTGGGGAGCAAGGAAAAATCGAGGCATCCATCAGGTCGACGAGAAAACGTTTTGTCGCGCCAAGATTGAAGCATTATTCGCTGCTCATAGTCCAAACGATCTATCAAGCATCGATGAAATCATAGCGAGGAATGAAGGAAATTACGACCAAATCTTTGAGCGATGGGTAGAGGCCAAAGAATTCAGCGCTACAGCAGTCGCGGCGGCACACATCAAGGCCGTGCAACGCAGCAAGAGGCAACTCCGACCTGCAAAGAGCAACTGAGAAAACCGTCGAGTGCTGCTCAGAATATGTATCTGTCGGTGCTACCAAACGTTTGTCATGTCGGTCCATGTTACTGCCAGCACTGAGGACTTTCTCTCTTCATGGTGATTGCCGTCTTTGACTTCTCGCGCAATTGAGTTTTCTGTCCCATTGAGCACAACGCATTTGTTTTCTGTTATTGTCACTTGTTTCGCAAATAAATATTTTGTAACTAGTAACGCCCACATAGGAAGACATCCAGAAAATGAGTGATATTAAGATGTGAAATGCATAGTTCATAGTTATAGCTAGCCACTAGCCAATACCAATAACTATTAACTATTAACTATCAAGCACAATTGAGATGCAAAAGAGAAAAGAGAAAGTACTCAGTAGTCAGACGAGGTTATGTTAGCAATTAAAACTTTGTGCACGTAGTAGCAAGTAATCGTTAGGCCATGTATAATATATGCCTATCTCTCCAGCTGCCTTTAAGTAATGAAACTCGTACTAAAACTAAGAAGTAATCTGGCTTTATCGAAATCGCATGTATTACGAATGGCGAATCGCGAATGCCCTACCTAAAATAGGCCTGTGAGCCCGATGTCCCGCCCGGTGTCCCTGGCGTTTATAGTACATGTATCACGTCCGTGTCGCTGTCGCCTGCTGTTGTGGATGTGTTTCGTCTTTTCTTGTTACACCTCCCCCAGAGCTCGCAAGCTGGCCCTGGGCTCGAACCCAATTTCATTCGGGGCAATGCGGAACTCTTCCAGCTTCGCCGCGGCCGCCGCTACCATGGCCTGGTAGGTCTCGTCCAGGGCGTCGGCGTCCCGGCGGGCCTCCTTCAACTGCCCGACCACCCCCTCGAGGGGGTTGGGGTGGGTGGTGATTTGCCGCACCGCGCTGGGCTGCACGCCACCGACGTCCACCAGCACGAGGTGCATCTGGGCTTCCCGGGTGTCGATTTCTTGCTTGGTGGCGGTGATCCGGCGCTCGAGCAAGAGCCGCTCGAAGCCGTTCTTTTGGTCCACTGAGGCCGTCACCTGATTTGAGGTTGGGTGTCCGAATGATTACTTCACCGAGGATAAGCAGTCACTCAAAGAAGAAAAGAAGAAAAATTATTCGAGAAGGAAAAGACGCAATCAACGCTCCCTTAAAGCTCCTATGAACTTAAACGTGAGCGCTATTCACCTCAAGGTATTTGGCTTGCAACTCCTTTGCGTCCATCTCAGCACGCTCCAGCTTCTGCGTCAGCAAATCGCGCTCCCACGAAGACTTCTCGCACTCGTCCGCCACCACTAAGAGCTGAGCGGTTACCGTGCGCAACGCCGCCTGTTTTTTGAAAGGGGGGAGTTTGAAGTGGGAGGGAGGGGTGAAAAAAATAACAAGGCACAACGACTTCAAATTCGCGCGAGGTGCCAAGTAAAAGAGAGATGCTCCATAAAAGCAGAAGTCCTCTCACTCTCTCTCAGTAAGCCCACCCACCTTATCGGCCTCGTGCTCCTTCAGCTGCTCGCCCAACTGGTACAAGTCTTCGTTAGCTTGCTTCAGAGGCAGAGCCATGCGCTTGTTCTCGCGAGCGAGCTTCCGAATGGATATCAAGTCGCCTTCCTCGGCCTGACGCCGCGCTGACACTAATCCTTTCAGCTCCTGTAGTTGATTTTATGGCGATGAAGGCCGAAGAAAAAGGAAAAAGCAATCAATGCACGGCGCACACGCAGAAAATACTGAGCCATAGCTAATTCAAAGAGTGCGAAGTGCCCAGCAACGAGAAAATGTTTCTGATCACATATTATGAGAAAAGAAGGGCCTATTTATTTGCAATGTTTGCTTGTACCTTGATTTTCTCCAAATTGTTGTGCGTCACATCCACGTAGTATTCACGGATCGCCTTCAAGGCTCGCTCATGCTCTCGCATGATGCGCGCCGTGTGGGCTAGCTTCTTTTCTTCCAATGCAGCCACGGCTTTTTTGCGCTTCAAGTCCAATTGCTCTCGCAAAACCTGCACAATAGAAATTTGGGAAGGGGAGATGAAAGAATGACATCATAAAGAATGCGATGGAAATGTAGATAATTCCAGAGAATAAATGGATTATTAACATGCCTTCATGCACGCACATCTGCTGACTCGGACAAGTGCTCCCATCACAACTGCACACACCACATGCTACAACCTCAGGCCAAATGCCAAAAAGCACACGCCACACCCTCACTCTCGTTGTTACCCTTGCGTCGTGGTCGTATTGCTGCTTGGCTTCCGTGAGACGCCGCTCGTAGTCCCGCCGCACTTCGTAGCTGTGCTGGTCGTGCGCGCGCTTCAGCTTGCGGCTCAGCTCTTCTTTGCTCAGCTCGCGCTCCTTGTGCGTCTTTTTCAAGCCCCGGGCGTCGGTGCGCAGCCCTACCCGCACATCGCGCTGCATGTCTTGGGCTTGCTTGTTGAGCTCCTCGCCGCCGATCACTTCGCTCACGACTTCTTCGTGCAAGTCTAGTAAGTAATCTTTCAGTTTCTTCTTGAGCTCCATGATCTCAGCACCCTGCTGGTCTTTCAGCGTTTCAACTACGCCTTCTTTTTGACGCAGTTCGTCGCCGAGAGCAATGACCCGCGACTTATCTAGTGCCCAATTACGAGCAAGCTGAGCGTATGAAAGCTTCATTTTCTCGGCTTCGGCTTCCTCGAATTGCATTCGTTTTTGCAGACGGTCTGCTTCTCGAATCATTTCTTTGCGCTTCTCTTCAGCCGCAGCAATAGCCGGGTCGACCACCTTGGCCGCTTTCCCAGCACCCTTTTTCTTCGCCATATTTACTCCCGAGTAGTGCTTACTCTATTAATCAATGGACAACTGTCCTAAATAAAACAGGATTATCGGGCCATGCCCCACGCTAGGGTTGAACAGTATTCACTTGAGTAACGTTTGAGTTGAGCGCTGAGCGCCTTCTCCAAGCAGAGCTCGTCCTTCTGCCTTCGGTCGTTAGGCGAAGTCGTTAATTTACTATTTTTGTGAGATATCACATTAGAAATCATGCCTATGACAGCCGCAATCTAGCCGCAATCCGCTCCGCAACAATCTAATCCACAAGCTATAAGCTCGCGCGGCGCGTGATACAAGATCCCGCCCCTGATTAGTATAGAGCTGTGCAGACACTTCCTATCATCACAGTTTTTGCACTCGCTGGTCGATTCTAGAGGCACCCTGCGACTAACGCCAATGTCTAAGCCTGCGCCCAGTACAGTCTGCATCTTTGGCCTCTCGGCCAACCCTCCGACGGGAAAATTCGGGCATCAAGGCATTGTGAAGATGCTCGTGGATTCGGGCAAATTTGATGAGGTCAAGAAATCAATCGCTGTACTCGGCTGCTGATGCATTCATTGAAGCATGCATGTTTTTCTAAGCTTGTGCTAGCTTGTTTATTTCATGCTTGCCAACTAAAGATTGTATTGTACTCATAATTCCTATCTATCCTCTATTGTGTTGGTTCAGTGGAGCGCGCAACTTAAGTATAAATCTTCGTTTCTTTAGGTATGGGTGCTCCCCGTTTACAGTCACATGTTTGTCGAGAAAAAGCGGATGGCATCCTTCAATCATCGCGTGGAAATGTGCAAGTTAGCCTTTGAGCCTCTCAGCGCGTTGCCGCAATGCAAGGTATACCAGCCTCTTATACATTGAGGTTTACTAATTAAACAATATAAGCATTTAGGATTGAAAGGATCCGAGATGCAAACGAAGTCATATCCCCAGTGATTCTTGAATGCGTGAAATGGCACCATGACTGCAACTCAATAATCATGCATTGTGCGGTGCGTCATTAGGTGGTGGTCAAGACCACGGAACGCAGCGTGAGCATGCGCCGGCTCAAAGAAAACCCCAAAGCTACCACTGGCACTGCCGACATTTTAGACACCTTGAAAGCCTTGTACCCGTCCACAACGTTCTCGTGGGCCTTGGGCGCAGACACTTACATGTCTCTGTCGTCGGGGAAATGGAAACGCAGTTACGACGTGGCGAAGCACATTCAAAACCGGTTTCAGGTGGTGACGCGAGGCGGAAGCTGCAGCAACGAGAAAGAAGCGGCCGAAGCTGTAGCCGCACTGGAAGCTAGGCTTGCGGAAGAACATGCAAAAGCGCGCACCCAAGCTGCGGCGAAAGACGACAACACTGCGTTCGGCGGCGAGCTCTTGAAGTTGCCAATACCAGCGGGCCAAGAAAACGTTGACGTTTCTTCGACGGTGCTCCGCAGCTTGCTCAGCACCTTGGGAGACGGCTCCACGGTGGATGTAGACTCGCCTCTGCGGTCCTCGGCGCTGGTCGCGCCAGAGGTGTTGGGATATGCGCGCGCTCACGGTTTGTTCTCAGCGCAGTGGCAGCCCGAAACAGAAGCCTTAGACATGGCTGAAGTCGAAAGGTACCAAGCCAAAGCAAAGGCCAAGAACGCGAAGCTCGACCAGGGTTTCAGCACCTTCAATTACTTGATGGCTGCATTTGCCGTGGTGGCTACCCTCTCGGGGCTGGGATTCTGGCTCGTGCACGCAGGCCATCTGACGCTGCCGACCTTCTTGGGCGGGCGTGCTCCACTGCCGCTACTCACGACGGACACATGGGACGCTGCGGTGGCGAACAAGGCCGTGATGGTGAAGATGTTTGCGCCGTGGTGCGGCCACTGCAAGAAACTGAAACCAACGTGGGACGCCCTCGCGCAAGAGCTCAACGAGCCCTCAACGGCTTCTTCTGACAGTGGCGGTGAAGGCGACAGCGGGTGGGGTGGGTCGCTTTTGATTGCTGACGTGGACTGCACGACACCTTCAGGAAAACCTCTGTGCTCCAAATTTGGCGTGCGAGGTTTCCCCACGCTCCTGAGCGGGTCAGAGGAATCCGGGTATTCGAAGTACGAGGGCGACCGTAGCCTCAAGGCCTTGAAGGACCATGCGCTGAAGCTGCCGGCGCCATGCCGCCTGGACGAGCTTGAGTCATGCAGCCCCAAGCAGCAATCCCTGGTGCAAGAGTTTATGGCTTTGCCGGCGCCCAAACTGCAAGCCAAGATTGACGCTGCAGAGGCGGCACAGAAGGCTGCGGAGAAGGACTTTGCCGCGGGAGTAGAGGCACTTCGAGCGAGCCGCCAGGCCCTCTCGGACAGGTCAGAATCTTTGAAGCAATGATCTTAGCAATAGCACGATACAGAAGTCATTTTTTTTTGGGGGGGGGGCTGTGTACATCTGTGTTCATTACTTCTGATAAGATTGAAAATTGTTGCTTGCTTTAACCCAGCATTTTCATTTCTATCCTGTTTTTTTCTTTCACCGCTCTTGTTGCCTTGTTGCAGATACGAAGCCTCCAAGGAGCGGATTCTCGTGGAGGAAGGTCTACGAAGCGCAAAAGCTGTGCTTGTGGCTAGGCGCAAAGATTGGTCCCTCTAAAATCAAGGACTTCACGAAGTCGAATTAGTACTTCCCAGATACAGATAACCCTTTACTTTCACCCCTTTTTTCAGCAGCTCGATGGAAGTCTGGAATTCCTTTTCCCCTAATGTCCTGCCGGAATGGAAACTCAGCCAGTGATTAAAGTAGTGCAAAGCGAAGTAGGGGAAAGCGGTCATCGACTTTCATGCAGTCGCTCTCAAGGATACACCAACACGAAACCGAATTCTAAATGCCGGTTGTTACTTTGGTACACTCCCTATCGGTGAACGATGGGGAGTGACGTGTGTACTTGGCTCTTGGTACTTGGTACCAAACAAAATAATTGACATAAATTATTTGGGTCAAAAACTTTACTTATTTTTACGTATCCTTCATATTAAATGGAATTTCGTTCATGGTTCGTGTCCGCCCTTTTTTTGAGACAGGCCCCGAAGGGCCGGAATTAGAAGACTAACAGGTAGAGAAGAAAAGCAAAGCAGCGCAAACTTTTTTTCGTACTGTACTACAGTACCGTACAGTTGTACATATTTGTTGTACATGTGCAGTAAAAAAAAAACACAAGGCGGACCACGGGCACAAGAAGGGACACGCACCACGGGCACAAGAAGGGCTCTGATCCACGGGCATCTCAAGGCCGCGCTTTGAGGTGCTAAGAACATGCACCTACTTCTGCGCAGCAAACACATTGCTCCGAAGCCGCGCATCGCGCGGGCACCTGAACTTGTCTGGCAAAAAGCAAAAGCATCAAGAAATCAAGACCACAAGGAAGTATTCAAGTATCAAGCAAGAGCAATTATAAGGCAACGTGCATCGAGCTTAAGAGGCCAATACATCAGCACTCGTTCATCAATGCTTAAAGAGTTTCATTATCTCTTGAACCTCCATTTTGTCTGTAGTAGATTAGGTTGAACCTTATTCTTCAATTGCCCTCATCCGTCGAACTACGTAAGTAGAAACGGTTACAACAAATAGGATCAATAGCTGCAGCCTGAGTGTACATTCGTAGAAACAGAAAGTCATGGCGGATGAAAGCAATGAACCCTCTGAAGGGCGACATCCGTTTATCCTTGACCCTAGCACATGGACGGGGACTCCTTGGGACGACTCAAAACCGAAAGAGAAATTAGACCCGAAGTCGAACGCAGAGCTAGTTGCCGAGCTGCACACGAGGCTCGCAGCGCACGACAACGTCGCAAAACTTTTCAGTGGCACGAAACAAGATGCTTTGACCCTGAAGAATGCCCCTGCTGTTGGGAGCCGCGGCGCCTCCAAGCACCTTGGCAAAGTTCCGAAGCCCATGCACTCGACGCAGCAAATAGCGAAAGACACGTCTGCTTTTGGGCCAAATCCTTTCGTGGACGCGTTTCAACTCAACAAAATTCCTCTTACGGTCACAACCTAGACTACCCATTGCTTATTTAATGTTCCTTAGTTGGGATGCGCTGTCGATCACCGTAACATTCCGTCCTGATGCCAATTGCCTTCCCTCATAATAAGACTGTGTTCTCCTTACTTCTGTGTTACTTCTATTATACTAGATGACAAGCCCAATCGCATGGAAGCTACCGCACGGCTTTTCTGTGCGACACTTGGATGGCCAAGTCTATTTGCCCCTGTTTGCGCACGGCCTACGCGAAACGAGTTACTTCCTAGGCTGTTCATACGGCGCGGTAGGCACTCACCACGTTTAATTGCGCACTGATAATTGGCTTGTCGGAGATGTGGATGAAACGCTTATTTCATATCCGTTATGATTGAAGCAGTGTTTTGTGTAGTCTGAGCATTTGTGCTCCTGCGTAATCGAATCGATGCTTCGTGGACGGAATAAGGGTATAGGTTAAGAAACGAATCACGTGTGAGAACTCTCCTTTTTTGTCCCTTCCGTATACGTAGGTGGCTGCCGAGGCGATACGCGACTTATTGTCGGTGCATGGACCCACTGGCCGAGTCAGACGCCACTTAAAAGCCCTCGCCATTCCTTTGAGGCAAGCACTGGCGTATGCGGCCTCCGTAGAAGAGTGCCCTGATTTGGAGACTGCTCTAGTGGTGGGCCGGCGCACGGTGCTGGTGCTCGAGCAAGTGGCTACATGTGACGAGAACGCAGGTGACCCCGTCGTGCGCAACTCGGTAGGCCCAGCGCTCTTTGAAGGCAAAAGCAATACGTCAGCATTTGCACTCCTAGCTGTGCCGCTCAGTGCACTGCGGAACCGTGTGGTCAGCGCGCGTGAGCACAAAACCAAAGAACCACGCTTTACTTCACTTGCCGTTTACATTTCCGACGTTTTGCGGCTTCTGGAAGAGCGGGGAGGCGCGCCAGCGAGGAGAGCCATTTCAGCGGCCTTTCCAGGAAAATTCTGATACCTCACCCTAAACAAGTGTGGCGAAAGAAGCATAAGTTTAAGCGGAAGGGTACATACATGCATGCGATGCGCGCAAGTCAAATTAGTGAGGCGCCGAGAGCAGTTTTGAAGAGAGCCTTAAGAGTAAGAGGGAGGTGGTTGACTTTTTTAAGCCTTTCTATCTCGAGGCGATTCGTTCATAACCTCCTGAGATCTGTGCCGGGACTTCAAATCCCCTACTAAAAGTCTCAGCTAGAACCATGCTAAGTTACGAAGTTAAGGCCAAGTCGCTCCTCAATTTTCAATTTTTTGTAATTTCGGATTTCGGATTTGGATCTACGTAATTTGAGACAGGCCCCGAAGGGCCGGAATTAGAAGACTAACAGGTAGAGAAGAAAAGCAAAGCAGCGCAAACAAGAC
>Ga0307982_1004466_pt1 | contig 11054 bp, 13 predicted proteins | sample OrgLakmetagen989_FD_201847 | JGI IMG/M metagenome (GOLD analysis project Ga0307982, IMG submission 201847) | Saline water microbial communities from Organic Lake, Antarctica - #989 | ecosystem: Environmental > Aquatic > Non-marine Saline and Alkaline > Saline | place: Antarctica: Organic Lake... | reverse complement strand
CGAAGTGACAAGCATTCCAACAGTCAAGTCAAGGCACCTGCCTTAGGTAGCTGGCTCTAATAAGGCGATCGTGAGGCGATCAGGCTCTTGAGGTCCCGCTTCCTTTCTTCGCGGGGTTTGTTCCAATAGCCGCCACATTAAGCGCAACAGAAGCCCAATAGGGAACTGCCGTGCTACCGAGCTCCTTCATCTGGGAAGAAGGCACCACTTAGTTGTACCTCATGAGTGCCTACAACATAAACAGTAATACTGTAGCAATACGCTGCCTAGCAAGAAAGAGGACATGCGATGCTGAGATCGGCTGGCGCCCGACACCTGCGAAAAATATTGAGACGATGCCCTGCTGTTGAGGCAAAAAAATAGCCCGGGGAAATGCCTCGTGGACCTGGGACGTTACGCACGAACGAGCATTCAGTCCCGCCGACTTGTTCGGAGGAAAGACGCCAGTTGGGGCCTGAATTGGCCTTCTGGAGCAAATTTGCTGGCGCAAAAGCAGCATAAGTACTTTCTTTATGTGCCTCTGTGACTACTGTGTATTTGTTTTTCTTTGATATTGGGAGATTATAAAGTAGACTAGACTAGATGCTGCCTTGCAATGAATTGGATTGGAATTGCTTCTTAGCTTTGAAAACGCATATAAACTTGAATATTTTATTATACTTGAGCCATTACGTATAGGGCCACATCTCAAGATTATGCATTGGGCCATATAGAAGTCAACCATGTGTATTAAGTTACTTATTTTCTGAGCCCCCCCCCCCGAGGGGGGAATGGATTTAGTAACTTATTATTGATGAAATTGCCCCGGTAGCGCCCGTGAGGACAAATGCGTCTTTGATGCTTCTGCTCTCAGGACCATACACCCAGGAATTTACCCCAAAATTGTGTACTGAGGTCCGAATAGCAACCCCAAACCCTCTGGCGCCTGATGGCTGACGGAACTTTAGGAAAGCTCTGTGTCCATATGAATCGCTCGGCCTCCCGACTCACCGGTCAAAACCTAAGAGGACTTCCGTCTCCTCATCTCTAAAAATTCTTTTTTACCTTCTTGACTTCTGCGCATCGCATGCGCGTACACTTTTACCCGCAGCACTGGCTTCTGTGTCATTTGCGTTTGCATAAAGACCGAGTTCAAGTTCAGAAATTTCAAGATTAATTAATAATCGCACTTGCTTTATGCAAAATTATCATACAGCCCAGTCAGACTTGTTCTGAAGGTCATATTTTTCTGTTGATGTTACTGCATTGCACAGTGTTTGTTCTTTGTTCTTTGTGTTTGGGGAGTATATTAGTAGACTATATTATAGAACAGCAAACGTAAAACAAAAACACGTGCGCGCTATTGAGTTCTACCAACTAAGGGCCGTTCGAGAATAAATAAGTACCGTAAATGAAAAAATAGATAAACCAAGCATCTCCGATGAATTTATGGGCAGCACGCCTCCATCTAGTGCATGCCTCTTTCGAAAGACCAACCCTCATTCGGAATGGCTTTTTACTACGCTACAGCTTTTTTCTTCCTAAGAATCCAACCCCTGTGCTTTTGCGCGTATCTCAGCCCCCAGCTTTCGCTTTCCTCTGCCTTTCTGCTTTGAGTTTCCAGTAGGCCTTGGCGCCCTCGTGCTTTTGGCCCTTGATTTCCGGCGACACTTCCAACGTTTTGCTGCTGCTGCTGCTGCTGCTCGCTACCTCTCTTTTCAGCCGTTGCGCGACGTGCGCTCTGGCTGCTTGCAACTTCACGCTCTCCGGGCTCGAATTCAACCGTGAAGGAATTGCTGCAGCACACACACCAGACAAATTTGATTACAAAAACTTAAATTCAGAAGAAAAAAGAATAAGTGTTTGAATCGTTCCAAATCATCTATATTTTAAATTATTCCACCAAGGTTATTCTATCTCTCTAATCTTCTCACCTCTTTCTGCTCTAGGTTTGCTCGACGCTTCGACGCTAACTTGGCTGGACGATGAGGTTAAGGACGAAGAAGTAGGGCTGCCCTTTTCTTCGAGACCAGCGGTGCACGCTTTCGGATCTTCTTCGTCTTTGCACTTTTGCACCTGATGTTGTCGTTAAGCACCCCCAATTTAAAAAATATCGCGCCATGTAGCCATCGAGATCGGTGGTCTCTTGATGTTCCGTTTCTTATTAGTCTACATGTTTTATGATACGTGTCTTCCCTATTTACCTTCCAAAAGGCAAAGCTCGAGTTTTTGTGCCGTCGCCACCAGGAGCCTTCCGACGCTTCTGCTTCAACGTCTGCGCCGTTGGCGGCTACGGACTTGGGCGATCGGAAACAACACTTTGGGCAACGCTCCGAGGGACAAGGTTTGCCTTGCGAACAAAACACATAGTATAAAGGATTATGGGCAATAGATGTCATCCCGATTGTTTCCAAGACAATGAAAAGCAATAAGAAGAAATGAGATTCTGAAATTCAGATGGATTCAACGGAAGTAACTCAGACCTCCTAATCTCATATTACGACGTATTCAATGAAGGAAAAGAAAGGGTGATACGTAGTGAGAATAAGGTATGCAATAGTGGATATTCAAAAAAAATGAATAAAAAGAAGAAAATCCAGCAAAACGAACCTTGCAACGCAGCGATTGCCGCGTCAATGGGCCCGCCTTTTTCCCCGTCTTTGGTCGAGCCTTTCTCGCCAGCAGACTGACTCGCCGCGTCGAAGACCTAATGTAATACATGTTTGAAGTGGTGGTGGTGGGCGTGCACGCATTTTCAAAACAAAAAAAGGATAACAGCGTATTGAGGGAAGCAGTTAGCCAGCGGTGAGTTTAGGCCAATAAGAACAAAAAGCACTAGCTACACTGCAGTCTTCGCCTAAAACGCAAAAGTCAAAGGCAAGAAATGCGCTCCTCTTTTTTTTTTAGTGGGTTCACGCCAAGAAGGGCCTAATAAGTCTCTACCTTTCCGATGTTTTTGTGGGTCAGCTGAACCATGCCACGCGTGGACGGTGAGTGCTTCTGTAACGACGCTGCTTCGTTCAACACCGCCGCGACATACCTACGGTTTGTTATAGGAATGCAAAGAAAACAAGGCAAAGTTGAATTGGAACCAAAGCCAAAAAGTTCATCGAATGTTCACTATGGGAAGTGTGCTCTTGAGTAAAACACGATTATGGCACGCATGATTGTTTGTGTACCCATTGAGCATGTCTTTGCTGAAGACGGACAAAGCAAATTGCCGCGCTGCGTTGCCCATCCGCATCGCCGCCGCGTCGTCCTTCATGACCTAATGTAGTGGTAAAATACGCACATTCGCACACACACACACACACGTATGACGCAGAAGGTCAGTGCCACACCCCTACGAAGACACTTGGAAGGTTGACTGACGCGGAAAGATTCGATGCATCGATAGAGAATTAGAAGACAAAAATAGGGGGGAGCATTCCGAAGTATTTTACTTCATATACGCTGTACACTAAGAAATGGAATCAACAGCGGCGTCACGTGCATTTACCCAATCGATGGTGTCGTCCAGGTCGTCGCACATCGAGTCCGGCCGCAGTCGCCTGAAGTGCGTGCCCTCGCTCAGCCACCGCCCAAAGTAAGTGTCCACGTCGTCTTTCTCTAAGAAAATCGGCACCGAGCCGCATGCTAAGTTCCGCTCTTTAGCAGAGGTGTAGCCGTAGCCCTTGCAGTTGAGACGAGAGAGAGAGGCAAGAAAGGAAAATGATGTGCAAACAAGCTTACATGTATCATCAAATCAGACTTGAAAAAAAAAAGGGACCGAATATAGAGAGAATTGTCTGCAAATGAAATATTCTCGCGAGCCCAATCTATAGTAGTACAACATTGAGTATCAATACAGATGGGCAGCTAGAATTTATTGAGCGTCCATGCTGAAGTAGACCCGAATACTGCTCGAAATACCTGCGCGAAGACGGCGAGTTTGTATTGACACGTGTCCATGGGCCCTGCCCAAGTTTTCGGCCAGTTCCGCACCTACACCAAGGCAGCGTAGCACCCATGATCAAGGAAGAAAAAACATGTAGTACTTGACATGTAGGGAAGGCCGCGCATTGCATGGTGCTCTACACAAAAGCTCCAAAATAAATCGACCGAAATCATCAAAATAAAAATAAAACTTTTTAATTTTCCGTACCGCGTTTTTCATGTCGAAGGTCACGCCTTTGCCCCGGTGCTTGGAGTTTTTCCCGCAATGGATCAGAACTTCTCGGAGGCCACTGTTGCGCGCAGTCCCGCCGCGCCAAAACGCGCGCATCGGTTTGTCAGCCCACTTTGCGATTTTGGCGTCGTGGACCAGCTCCCAGTACGGGGGAATCAGCATTTCAGGCCACGCCCAAAAGGACGGGTCGGGGATCGCCACGTCCAAGTGAGAGGGGTTGCGCGCAAAGCTGAGGGCGAAAGGAGTGGAGTCTTTGCCGTGCGCTGACGTGCGAGGCAACTGCACTCGGTCCATCGTCGACAAGACGAACTCCACATTCCTGGATGTGATAAAATGAGACAATGTTACATCGACAATGTACCAAGTCACGGACAAAAAGGCACACTCGCAGAGTCGATGGAGATCTACTATGCTACGAAATGCCGTAACCTAAATTCATCTCATTCGCTCTCTCTCTCTGAGAATGGCTGTGAACGCTGCGCACATTGTTGTAACTCAAAAGAAATATAGACACGCTGATGAAGGTTAAAAGTCGGTATACGTACTTGGGAAGCTGGCCAAGCTTTGGGTTTCGTAGCATCTCGAGCAAGGACACGAGGAAAACGCCGTCTCGCGTGCCCCATGATTTCCCTAAGTGGCTCGCGTAAAGTTGTCCTACGAGAGAACAGAACACGAAGTGCGTTAAAGAAACTGGCGTCCTAGGGTACAATCATGCAGTCATGATGCACGAAAGTGAACGAGAGGAACATAATCGACCTCGAAGAGCCCATTTACTATGGTCAAGGCGTTCACATCCCAGTACGGTATCGTGCCACTGAATAGCACCGTTACCAATAGCATAGGATACAGTCAAATAAAGTAAGCAAACTCCACGAGCTTTAAGAACGTACAAACTAACGCAAAAAAGAAGAAGAAGGAGAGCTCGATCTATTACAAGAGAATCCACGAACCCACGCCTGGGCACACAGCCCTTCACTAACCGTCGATGATGCTAACACGGATGTAGCCTTCCACTTTGCTCAGTGACTTCTCAGCAGCATCAATGTCGCGTGCAGTAATGCCACCTTTGTCGCTCCAGGGTTTAAAATCTTTTTTGATGGCACTAAGGAGGTCAAGGCCGTTACAGGACGACAAGGTACAGCCGTGGCTAGTATCTTCATCGGGCGTGGCCTTACTGAGCATTCTCCTGCCGAATGCATAGCTCGTCTCACTCCTAGTTAGTTCAGTACTATTCCAGTGAGCTTCTATAGACCCTGAAACATGGCAGAAACATGCCAACAGCGCCCACAGCAGTGGTGATCGTTTGGGCCGATCGTTCACCATTTTTTTGCAGATACGTACAATACGAGGGAACCGACTTTCGCACGTACTATATTCGGATATTCGGAGATGGGAGGATGGGAGAGAGGACTCATCATATATATTCTCCGATTCTTCGTGTTGCTTTGTTCTTGTTCGTGTTCGTTCACCAGTTACAGTTCGCCAGTCAACTGCTCGGCTCGCCTTGAGTTCGCCAGCTTCTTATAAACGTTAGCAACCGAACGGTCCTTATTAGCTTCTTTGGAGTAAGACACATATTTTACTGATATCTAATATGGCGGCAAAAGAGCGAAGCATCGAAGTTGATACTGGTGGAAACAGTGTCCAGGAATTGGGCATCACAAGCCCACATGATGATGCTCTCATGAAACGAAAGCGCAGCGGAGGACGAGTTGCGGCGATTCCCTTAAATCTTTCTATGCTGGATGATGATGAAGACACCTCTAAAGCGAACGCTGAGGAGAGCTCTGTTGGGCCTGTTGCACAAGCGATAAAAAGCTGCCTCACGGCAGCTCTCTCGCCCGTTTTCCTCGAACTAACAGACGATAGTGCTGCCCACCGCGGGCACGCAGGGGCTGCGAGCTACAAAGACGGCGAAAGTCATTTCGTGTTACATGTGGTCTCAGCATCATTTGAGGGCCTGAGCCGAGTAAAACGCCACCAGCTGGTGTACGCGAGCCTAGTGCACCCCGAATTAGGAGACTTGATGGCGACCAGGGTGCACGCTCTCAACATCAAAGCTGAGACCCCCACCGAGCGCGAGGATTGAAGTTGCGCGCATACCGGCAGGAGTCTCTTCTAGGATTGTAATCTGTGCTGCTAGGAGAATAGGCCCTTGTGCTGCTGTATGATCATTGTTTGATGTAATTTAACACCTGGACCTCGCGGCACGCGAATAGAAAAACATCTAGAGAATTTCAAGGCAAACACTTTGGAAGAACGCCGCCAAAAGAGCAAACTTAGAATTTCCTACACAACTAAACCCAAAGACTTGAAGTTGGGCCATGGAAGTAGTCCTTAGTACAGGCGACAGGGAGAAATTAGACATTAAGACATTGTGCTTTGAGCCATGAAGAATGAACTATGAAGAAGGCACTAAGACTAGGCACTCCAGTGAACTTCAGACTGGCGGGTATCATGGCATTGCGACTACCAATTACAACCAGGGGAAGTCAATTTCCCTTCAGGCTGCGGGACTTCAGGTGCAAAAAGAAACCGCTCCAGACTTTCAAGCGTGGGTGGGCCACTTCGTCCAGCTCCGTGTCCAGAATTTGCTCCCGCAGCGGACGGTGCTTCCTCTTTTAGAGACCCAGGTGACTGCGTCGCACCTTCGGGGCTCTGGCCATCAGAAATGCTGCGGCTGTGGTTGCTATCCACGCTGCTGCTGTTGCTGTTGCCATCGTTACTGCTGCCGTCATTGTTGCCAGCTTTCAAGCCCCAATGCCGCGGCCACCCGGTGATGACGTCATTCTTGGGGGTGGCAGTGCGGGGCGCCATGACGCAGGTGTGGGTGACGTAGCCGGCCTCTTGGGCGCGCAACTGCCGGTCGTGCTCCACGAAGGCCTGGCCGCACAGAGGAAACAACTGAAAATGCGCTGCATGCTAGTCGCAGAATTCATTGCAATTCAAGAGCTAATAAAATGCATACAAGTAGATACAGAACATCAACACAAATTAAAGAGCATGCAAGTGGAAGTGTGGTACTGCGTTTCAGGCGAAGAGGGCAGCTAATTAAGTGTGCAGGTGTAGACGCCCATGTGTTCTGCTACCTTGGCCACGCGGCGCTTCCGCTGCTCCGCGTCGTATTCGCTCAAGTCCCGGTGGCCGAAGTCGGCAGCTCTCGCCACCGTGGCCCACTCGGCCGTGGACAGCACGCTCCGTAAGGCAGCGGACCTGGGGTAGACCAATTGGGCCGCGTCAGTGGGCTCTTCTGCTCGGCGAGCTAGTCCTCCTTTCTCTTGTTCGACTTGGTCTTCGCCAGCATCTCCTCCACCTTCGCCGTCTTTTTCGTCTTCTTCTTCGTCGCTTCTGACTTCTCTTGATGACACAACCCCTTCTTGACTGCGTTTTGACGGCTCCGAAGCCCGTTGTTGTCGCTGCTGTGCCTTGCGTTGCTCTTTGGCTTGTCGAGCAGCTGCGGCCACTAGAGACAAGTCTCTCTGCGCCAAGCGAACTCCGTCCACTCCTTTCGCGCGCCGGGTGATGCCTGCTCTTCGGCTGCTGCGGATCTTGCCCACGCAGCAGGGCGACATCACGTAAGCAGCGCCTGTGTGAACGCCAACGGAAGGAGGCGATGTGGAGAGATTGCCGGGGAAAGAAAGGAAGGCGAGGAGGCGATTTTCATAGAGAGACAAACCCTTTCAAAGAAAAATGCCGACGCAAGAAGCAAATTGAGGAGAAAGAAAAAAATCTGCGAAAATCGTGTCTACGAAAAAAAAAAGTATCTCCGGGGGAATTATTCTTGCTCTTCAATAGTATTGCACCCGCTTGCAGACAGCACTCCAGGCTCAAGTCAGTGGCGGGCCCACACGCGTGCAGAGCCACGCCAATGTCGAAGCTCTCGGAAGCATTGAAGTCTTCGAGCCGAGCGCGACGCACCTGTGTTGTTGTTTTTAAATATAAGAATTATATCTGCATGCATATACGATATTAATGTTAATATTTGTGTATGGAAGAGTATTGACAAAAGTGAAACATCCTGAAATAATGCTCGCGCTCGTGCACCTTCTCACGCCGCGCGATATTTACCTTTACGTTGGTCAGGCCAGCTGATGCCACGCGGCGACGGGCAATCTCAAGGCTTTGCTCCTGAAAAGGGGGGGCATGCATAGAATGAACGCTTATGTATAGGAAAAGCAATGATGAAGAGAGTGACTCAGAAGACGTGTAAAGGAGGAAGCACTGGCAAGGCAGGAGAGTCTAGGCCTTGAGGATCACCTTCATGTCAAGAAGAAGAACGAACACGTCTTCAGGTGGATAAAGCGCCGCCAGTGGCAGAGCTACGTAGCCTGCGCCGCCACAAAACTCGACCACTTTCACGGGTTTCCACGCGCTGCCATCACTCGCAGCACCAAATGCAGCAGATTGAGGGCGGTGGCGACGGCGCAACGCGAGTTGGTGGTCCACCAGCGCACATGTGGCAGACAGTAGATTGGAAACCTAACAACGAGGTGGCCAAAAAAAACAAGAGCCCAGGTACAGTAAGAGCACGAAGGTACAAGCACACAGTGGGAGCAGCAGTAGAGGCATAAGTGTTCCAAGTCAATAAGTAAATGAACTATGTTTTTGCTGCATCGCAACAAACTCTACCGCAATACGCAGTTGCATGTGAGATGGAGCTTCCGCCAATAAGAGTTTTTCTCACCTGTTGTTCCTTGCGCTCCGCACGAAGGTCGTCGAGGCCACCCGCTGAGGGGGCAACTGCTTCGCTCAGCTGGCGCCAGTCCACCACAAAGGCACCAGGTGCCGACAAACTGGCGTCCAAAGCAGCTTCTTCTATTCTAGCTGGTGTGGTCATGGTTGCTTGTGTTGCGGAGGTGCTTCTCGTGGACGACGATGACGACAACGACGATGAAAACGACGGCGACAATTTTGGCGCTGCGGACTGCAGAGGTGCTAGCTGGTATTCAGGCACACTAGATGGCACCTCTCTCTCGAGTTTGTTGAGCAAACGCACAAACAACGGCACGTCCGAGACCCGGGGGCGCGGTTTGCGCCATTCAGAAGCGTTGGCGCCGTTGGCTTGCGAGGCGCTTCGCATCTTTTTGGAGGATGCTGACGAGGAAGTCGTGCTGCCCGAAGTCGTCAGACTGCCTTGCCCCCACGCTGCTGCGTCGTTTTCACCTTGCCATTGCAGTTGGTCCCAGGTGCCCCAAGTAATCGAATCTAGCATGAATCGCTAGCTGAAGGCTAGGTCGTGTCACTCGAGAGGTGCCTGATTGATTTAGTATCAAAAAGGTATGGAAAGCTAGGTTTAGCACAAGCTGCAATGACCGTATCGGTTGTTTTCTAGTACTTTTTTTGATAAATCTAAGGCAATGCTTAGATGAGGTGGGTGGGTGGGTGGTGAGGGCGATTAGGCTAAACAGATATATAAACTGCACGAGATCTTTGCGTTTTAAAGTGCTCGGCCGTCGAAATGTAATAATGAATACAAGAATGATTTATGAGTAAACTGGTCCGTCCCAGCATGTACCACGAAAGGCTACCAGTATGAAGTGCTCCGAATCGTGTTACGAGCAGCTGTCAGTCAGGCTTGCATTCGGCTATTGTTTTCACCGCTCAATTGATCAATGTTCAATGTTCATTGTCCGGTTGTGATGCGATGGATGATGGATGGTCGATTGTTGATGGGTGGCTGATGAACAACAGTAGATGATGTTTACACCCCCCCTGTAGGTACAGCTTCAGCAGCTACTCCTTCTTTCTCTTGGTCTGGCTTTCAGGCACTGGCTCTAATAATAAGCTCGAAGCTCGAAGCTCGAAGCTCGAAGCTCAAAGCTCAAAGCTTAAACTCTATTGATAAATAAAAAGTTCTAGACACCGGTCCTAGTCCTAGCTCCAGTGTCATCGAGTGCCCAGGTTCTGCTATTAGAGGTCTATTACTAAGTTCCTGTGCACAAATACTTAGAAAGATCACGTTTAGCAGATAATATAGTGATTGGTACAGTATTAATGATCTAACTTTTTACCTCTCACTGACCGACGTTCTCACGTACAGAACCCGCGATAAGCCTAGCTCTGTTGGTATCGAGTGTATTTCGTATTGCTGGACGTGCACGGTACAAACTTCAGTCAGCCGCTTCCTAAGGACTACTAATAGAAATAAGTTTCGGCTGAATCTTCTCTAGTCGGTGGCTATAATGGCGGCTGTAGCGGCCCCCATGTCTCAGGTGTTTGTATATGGTACACTCATGTGGCCATCGATTCTCTCGACCGTTTTAGGTCGAGTGCCTAAGGCCCGAGCGGCGGCACTTGAGGGCGTACACCGCTTGAAGGTGAAAGATCAGGTATATCCTGCTGCTGTTGACTTCATTCGAGGTGACACATCATCTGCGTGTGCCATGATTCATGGGCTTATCCTAGAAGTTCATGCAGAAGAATTGGTCCTGCTTGACGACTATGAAGACGATGAATACGAGCTCAAGCCCGTGCACCCACGGCTTGTGACAACGTCGTCAGTACCTCTCCTTTCAAACGATGAAAATGGTATCTTTTCATGGGCAACACAAAGGCCAGCCACTGGATGGGAGGAGACTTTGAGTACGGAAACTGTCGCTGCTTCGGCTTACATTTGGCGGCAGGAACATGCGTCGAAGCTGGTTTTAGATACGTCTGATCCGTGGACCCCCGAGTACTTCGGCCAAAACGAAGAATCTTTTGTTAGACGCCTTTCTATTCTTGATTGATTCATTTATTACTAATAAATGCAGTCTAGTCTAGTCTAGTTATTACTCCCCGAAAACAAAGAAACACCCCTGTACAATGCAGTAGCAGAAAAGTGTAACCTTCAGAACAAGTCTGACTGGGCTGAGTGTCCTTGTTGCGTAATGCAATTGTGACCATTTACTCTCAAGTTGTCCATCAA
>Ga0307982_1004465_pt1 | contig 11054 bp, 5 predicted proteins | sample OrgLakmetagen989_FD_201847 | JGI IMG/M metagenome (GOLD analysis project Ga0307982, IMG submission 201847) | Saline water microbial communities from Organic Lake, Antarctica - #989 | ecosystem: Environmental > Aquatic > Non-marine Saline and Alkaline > Saline | place: Antarctica: Organic Lake... | reverse complement strand
TTGTGGACCTGCGGAAGTTTCTGGCAGGCGTGCCTGGCGACGAAAGTGAACACTCCTCGCTCAAGGCCCTGAATGTGTACCTTCGCAACAAGCACAAGGTCAGCGTTTGTGATATTTGCGTTCGCCATGGCACGCAGTTTGTCGGGGAGCTCCCGCGCCTCACTCCTGGTCAAATGCGCACACACCGTGACAAGGGCGACGCAGCAGCAGGTACGTCACACAGCAGTGCAGGCACGCTTATCGCACTACAATCAAGCCCTTCGCAGGATTTGGCGGCCATCCTACCTGCGACTTATGCCGGCAGCGTTTTTTCGACCGTGATGCGTTGCGGCACCACCGGCACCAAGACCACTTCTCCTGCCACGTGTGCGCCAGAGACGGGCACGACTCGTACTACGCAGACTACCCCGCCCTGGCCAAGCACTTCAGGTCAGAGCACTTCATGTGTGAGCACCCTGATTGCTTGGCGGCTCGCTTCGTCGTGTTCAGCTCCGCCATTGAGTTGAAGGGGCACGCTGCGGCCACCCACCCCGGCTTCCTCTCCAGGAACGATAGGAACCTCACCCTGGGTGTGACGTACTCGGACGGCCACAGATCCCATGGGGGCGGTGGGGGGGATTACGTGGAGCGGTATGATGCCTCTGGGCGGCGAGTGCGGGTGGCGGCGCCCCGGCACGGGGGGGGCAGCAGCGGCAGCAGCAGCGGCTACGACATGCACACACGCTCAGCCCTGGCCAACATGGGATCAGTGGAGGCATCTGAGTGGCAATTTGCGCTGCAGGCCGCATCCAGTGGCGGAGCTGACGCCGTCGCCGCATTCCCAACCCTGGCAGGGGGGGGTGGAGGGGGGTCTGAAGCTGCCGCTGCAGGGCACCGCAACATGGCAGCCCGCCTGGGTGGTGTCGGCGCTGGGTACGCTTCAGCTGCAGGCCACCACCGTGCAGCAGCACAGGGCGCATTCCCCACACTTGGAGTTGGGGGGGGGGGCTCATCGCGGGGGGGGGGTACATCATGGGGCTCTGGCAGCTCTCCAGTCCTGTCAGGCAGGGTGCCCGTGGGCGGCACTCCTGCAGCAGGCCACGGGTTGAAAGTCAAGTCCCGCGGCAAGAAGGGCAAACGCGTGAAGCAGGTGCGGGAGCCTGTCAGCAGCCTGGGGGGGGCAGCGCCTGCCGCTGCTGCCCCTGCTGCAGTGCTGCCCCAGGAAGCAGCACCAGAACAGCAGGAGCAGGTATCTGCACAGGCTGCAGATGCCCTGGCAGACCAGCCCGCCAGCGTCGCCGCGGTGGTGTTTGGGGTGAGGGATATGCTGGCGGGGCGTCCCCAGAAATTTGCGGAATTTGCCCGCATATCGGGGGAATATACGGGGGGGGGCATGCCTGCCAAGGAGTACCACGATCGTGTGGCCGGCATCCTCCCCTCAGCGCAGTTCCTGCGTGCCTTTCCCCGTCTGGTGAGTGCTATGCCGCAGCAGGCTCAGCGCAGTGAGCTTGCGGGGGTGCACTTCAAATACGTGAAACGCATCAGCTCCGTAACGGGGGGGCTGAGCATTGTCCCAGGCATGCACCGCACAAACACTTCCGCTGCAGCATCCTCATCTGTGCAGCCCTCAGTGCAGGCTGTCGCCGAGGCGCAACCCATCATGCCGGACACTGCACCCACGCCAGCGCTAGCACCCACACCAGCGCCAGCACCCACGCCAGCACCCACGCCAGCACCGGCCCCTGTGGTGCCTGCATTGGAACCTGAAGTAGCGACGCTTTCATTCAGTATTGACCCATTGCTGCTGCATGGGGGGGGGCCTCCGCCTGAGCTGCCCCCCCCTCCGCTGCCAGGCAGCCTGCAGCACGAGCCCGCCAGCGGCAGCCCTGCAGCGCTGCCATCAGCAGCCAGTGCGCTCCCATCCACCGCGCGAGCTCCAGCTAAGGACTCAGATGCAGATTTGCTCACGTTCGGCGCTGGTTTGGCTCCTAAGACCAAAACAAACAAGCCTGGCGCAGAAGCGGCGGCGGTGGCATCAGCTGCAGCGGCAGCGCCTGCACAGGGCCTGCAGGTAAAGGGGGGCAAAAAGGGTAAAGCAGCGTGGAAAGTGGTGAACAGGCCAGTTGAGGGTCGGCAAGCCCCCCCCCTGCCTGCCCCAGCCCCTGCACCTGCACCTGCCCAGCCGCGGGGGGGGGCGGCGGGGCGGCAGGGCCAACAGCCCAAGCGCAGCTCCCAGCCTGTGTCAGCCGCAGCCGCATTCGTGCCCCCACCCTCAGCTGTGCGCCTCGAAAGAGACGCCTCGGATGCCAGCGTTGAGGGGCTGGTGGGTATGGGCTCGGGTGGGGGGTCAGGAGGGGGGTCCAAGAGGGGCAAGAAGGGCAAAGGGGGGCGCAAAGCAAACATGGTGCGCTTGCCACTGGGGGGGCAGTAGTACCACCATATGAAGCTCGGCCGAGCCGGTCACCGGGGGACTCTCAGCTCGGCTGCGTTTTGAAGGCGTGGGGGGTCCCTGCAAATGCAGGCATGTGAGGCCCCCCAGTCTATCAGAGTATGCGCAGGCCGTAGTCGCGAGGCCTGAAAGCCTTTATTATGGTTGTTGATAAAATTATGTTTACATATTTCTAGGCTGTGTTGAATTTCCCTGCTGCGTGCCTTCATTGAACGCTTGCTAAGCTGCGGTATTTGCCATGGCGGCTTCTTCTCGAGTGCTGCGCAGAGCAGTGCGTACTGGCTTGAATCGGGCTTGGATGAAGCCGAATACAAAACAATTCCTTCGTGCATTTAGTCTTGGGCAATCGGACAGTGAGAAGCCTGCCCCTTTTGCGGGGAAATTGTCACAACGGATTGCCCATGTTTGCCTTCACAGCACCCGTGGATTCCTCTTCCCAAAGTTGGCAGGGTATCAAGCGGTTTTATGACACAGTATCAGTACGCGGTCTCACATCTTCAGGGGAATTTGTTGAAGGCGGCGATGCTGAGGCGTGGCAGGTGCGCTCAGGCAGGGCTGCTTTGTCCCGCTCTGTATTTCTCACGGAAGGTTGTGTTTGCAGGTTCTGGTTCAAGGCCGAGCACTCCGAACAAATGGGCTGAACGAATTGATTGTATGTTATGTACAATCTTGATTTATACGCAGCGTGCATGACCGTGTGTGCTGCAGGTACCAACCAAGCAGATGGCACTGGCAATTGCTGCGGAATTTGCTGCACAGAAGAGCACTGTGGTCTCAGCGACCACACCGCTTGTGAGTTGCACAGCGGTGTGCGCCTCGAAACACTATACATGTGATATTCTGCAGTATAATATGGCTTGCATGGCCATCGATGCATACAACAAAGACGATTTGAAGATGCAGGCGGCTGCCGCTGACATCGACGCAGCCCTACGCAAGAGCGGGCAAAAGAATGTGGCTGTCACCCGCACAGACGACCCAGTTGCGCCCCCCACAGAGATCCCAGAAATCGACCGCGTGGCAGCTCAGCTGAGCACAACCAGTGCGTTTGGCGAAGACCCAAACCGTCCTGAGATCCGATACGGCACCCGCACCCCGGGGCAGGCCTCCGCCATGTCATCTGTGGGCATGGGGGGGGAGACACAGCGCCTGCGGGAAATGACCAAGGACTACCTTGAGACCGACACGGTGTGCTACCGTGTGTCTCTGGGCACCGGCGACCCCGACGAGGCCCTGCTGCGTCGGCGCCAGGACAAGTACTACGACCCCCTTGTGCAGTGGTGGGAGGGGGCCTTTGCCGGCAAGCTGGGCGTGACAGAGGGACTGGGTGATGTGCAGCACCCCACCTCCTCCTATGAGGCCTGTGAGGCGGTGGTGGACGCTGGGGACCACTTCTTCCGCTCCGCCCTGCACACGTGTCTGGGGGCCACAAAAAGCACTGTCATCTCATTTGCGCTGCTGCACGGACACATCACGGTGGAGCAGGCCTTTGCAGCATGCCGTGTGGAGGAGGAGTATCAGATTGAGGTGAATGGCTTCGTGGAGGACGGACACGACACCACCCGCATTCAGAGCCGCATCCAGCTGGGAGCTGCGGGCACCCTCATGTGGCTGTCCCCTGCCTCCAGACCCGAGGCGCCAGCCAGCGACCCTGCTGGTGTGGCTGCCCAGATGGAGGCGCGCATGCAGGCTGTGGCAGTACGCCGCTCCCGGGATGTGGTGCAGAACCTGCTGGCTGACGAAGCCGCCGCCAGCATGCGAGCGCGGGCACTGGCGGCCACAGGCAGCAGCGCCACAGACGCCGAGCTGGCGGATGATGAGGACTCGGAGATCGCGTGGATGGAGAGTGAGCTGCTGGCCCTGCAACGCAACAGCAACCGCATGGCGCAGCAGGCGGGGCTGGAGGTGCCCTACCCCGAGGCGGCAGCGAAGGATGCACGCGCAGATGCTGCCAAAATACAATGAATCTGCGTGTAATGTGTGTGTGTGATCAAGCACGGGGACTTACTCAAGCGGTGGTGTGTCCCATGCATAGTAGGTTAGCAGGCAGCAACCAATATGGGAACTGCATGCCTGGCAGCTGTAGGGAGCTAGCATGCCTGGCAGGTGTGTGCGCCTGTGTGACATAAGTTGGGAGTGGTGTGTGTTGCGCCCACATCGACAGCCGTGGAATGTACGGTGCAAGCATGCAGCAGGTTAGACTCCACAGCTGTACCGGGAGAGGCCCCGTGACTTGCAAGATTATCAGCCTCGCTCACTGTCACTGTGCCCGCCAGTACAGCCAAGCAGAACATGTTGTGCAGATACTTAAACTTTCTTTCGCGCCATAGTTGACCAACTGTGCTGTTGGCATCATATTTGTGTGCCAAGCAATTTCGGTGGCACACACGATGGACGCGCTGGCTGCTGTTTTGCAGCCGCTTATCCAAGATGACTCGGTTGATGCTGATGCTATAGTATCCACAAAATGGGATGAAAATTCGTATGCCGGTCGTGTTGCAAGCATTTTGTCTGCATTTTGCCTGTAAGTTCAGCTGAGGTAGTGGACACGGCGGTTAGTGCTAACGACTGTGTCTGCAGAGATAGCACAGATGACGCAAAACGAAGCAAGTACAACGAGTTGAAAAATGCTGCATCATATAAAAGTATGTGGGAGTTTTGGTTCGTGTACATTGGATGGGAAGCATCATCAGGTGAGTGTCTTTGTGTGAAGTCTTGATGCGGATATTGACACAGAGTACCCTGCAGGCATGGAGCGCTCTGCCAAAAAGGCATTACAGCTAGCACGCAGCCATTGTGGAGCCCATGAGAGTATTAAACTTATGGTTGATGCTGCCAAGCAGCATGGTGTTTCGAGTCTGGCAAGTGCAACACCTGGGGCACTGTTGGGCTTGGCAGCCGGCCAGGCGCTGGAGTTCCGTGCCGTTTCAGGCAACAAAGCGCGGCGTGCCCTCGGCAGCATCGATGGAAATACACAGGATAGCACTCTTGGACTGAAAAGCGCCGTGAAAGCTGCTGCTGCGTGTGACTCAAGCCTCGCCGCCCCAGCGGTGACTCACGCCTCCCACGACGAGGAGGAGGAGGACGACACCATCGTGTTCAACACCAAGAACATCGTGGCGCGCAGACGCAGGCGCCAGCTGGCCCCCGCTACTGCAGCACCGGAGCAGACAGCATACAGCAGCTGCAGCGGCGACACCCAAGACAGCCCCGCAGCGCCCACGCCCCTGGCCATCGAGCATGCGGCGGCGGCCACCGCGGCGAGTGCACCAGCTGCACGGCCGTCCTTCCGAAAGTTTGGTGGCGCTCTGCGTGTTCCAGCCGCCAAGAGTGGCCGCCTAAGTCTGCTACCAGGGGCAGTGGGGGGGGGGCTGAATGGCAGTCTGCTCAGCCCAGTCAAGGAGGACGAGGATGGATCACCCAAAGCGCAACAGCAAGCGGCAATGCCAAGCAGTGTTGTGCCCGGTGGCGGCACTACCAGCACAGCGCGGGAGGTGAGCGGCCCTGCCCTGGGCGATGCGAACTTCAAGTTTCAGCTGCCGGACTACCTGAAGAATTGGAACCCTGGTGCAAAGGTGGCCCTCAGCCGAAGTGGGCGGCTGTCCACTGATCTGAAAACGTCATTGGGCCGCAGCTCGGGTGTCTCCAGCCGCGGCAGCACAGAGGGCAAGCGGTCATCCGTGGAGCGCTTGTCAGGCGCCTCCAGCCGCGGCAGCACAGAGGGCAAGCGGTCATCCGTGGAGCGCTTGTCAGGCGCCTCCAGCCGCGGCAGCACAGAGGGCGGCAAGCGGTCCCGCGTCGATAGCCCCCCCAAGGCACCCGCCTCAAAAGCCAGCCGCAGCAACGCCCAGCAGGCATCCCCCCCACCCCCCACAGCTGGCACAGACGGGGAGATGGACAGCCCAGTGATGAACTTCAAACCGCGATCTGTACGCCTGCTGCAAGCCCCGGCACCTGCACCGGTGCAGCGGGCAGCCCCCCCCCAAGCCCCCAGCCCCGAGGGGCAGGCACACGCAGAGGATGGCGACGATGACGACGCCACGGCAGTGCTGCACAGCGGCGCTGCAGGCGGCGACGCCCCCCCCGCCGCTGCCGCCACCACCGCCACAGCTGGCTCTGTGGGGGATGACACAGTGACCTTTGCCCCCCAGGGTCAGCGCTCCGCTGCGGGGCAGGGCAGCAGCGCAGCGACAGCCTCCTTGGTGGCGGCTGCAGCAGGCAGCGGCAACCCCTTCGCGACCCTGCTGTCAGACAAGACACTGGTGACCGTGAATGGCATGCCGTATGTGCGGCTGGAGGTGATTGGACGGGGGGGCAGCAGCAAGGTGTTCAGGGTGCTGGGGCCTGATCTGCAGATGTATGCACTGAAGCGCATCAAGCTAGCCCGCGCCGACGCCGGCAGCCTGGCCAGCTTCAAGAACGAGATCGCGCTGCTGCGGGCGCTGCGGGGCAAGGCGCACATTGTGCGGCTGGTGGACGCGGAGATCAACCTTGAGGCGCGGTGCATCCTGGTGGTGATGGAGGCGGGAGAGGTGGACCTGCACCGCCTCCTGCAGCGGGAGCGTGCGGGGCATGGTGAGGGGGGGTCGGATGCCCCCCCTCCTTCGGTGTGCGACATGCCCGAGGCGGAGGCAGCGGCGGCGGCACGGGCGGCACTGGCGCAGGGGCGCATCGGGGACTTGGATGAGAACTTCCTGCGCCTGACGTGGCAGCAGATGCTGTCTGCTGTACGCACCATCCACGAGGAGCGCATTGTACACGGGGACCTGAAGCCCGCCAACTTTGTGTTTGTGGCTGGCACGCTGAAGTTGATTGACTTCGGCATCGCCAAGGCCATCAACAACAACACCACCAACATCTACCGGGAGTCCCAGGTGGGCACCCTGAACTACATGGCGCCCGAGGCCATCGTGGACACCAGCGGCTCCGTGGGGGGGCGGGGGGCTTCCTCCCGCGCCCGTATGCGTTTGGGGCGCGCCAGTGACGTGTGGAGCATGGGCTGCATCCTGTACCAGATGGTGTATGGGCGCACACCCTTTGCACACCTGAGCCTTGTGCAGAAGCTGCACGCCATCACCTCTGCTGGGCACAGCGTGCACTTCCCGGCCATCCCCTACCCCGCCCTCATGCAGGTGCTGCAGGCGTGTCTGGCACGGGACCCCGAGGCCCGCCCATCCATCGAGGAGCTGCTGGCGCATGAGTTCCTGCGCCCAGCCAAGAGCGCAGCGGCGGCGGCAGCGGCGGCGGCGGCAGCCACTGGTGCCAGCAGCAGCAGCATGCCCGCCGCTGCCCCGCTGCCCGGTGCGGCCAGGGTGCAGCCTGCAAGCTGCAGTCACCCCTCCACAGCTGCAGCCGGGAAGCGCACTGCGCCGCCCCGCAAGGCGCTGCCGCAGACGCTGGCCTCTGCCATCGCGGGGGGCAAGGCCAAGCTGCGGGCCGCCGGCCTCCGGGAGACACGGGACACGGCGCACAGCACGGCAGGCACGGGGGGCGGCGGGGGGCTGGAGGGGGTGCTGCGCCGGGGCCTGGCAGAGCGCTTCGCCCGGGTGCAGGCAGCGGAGGAAAGTGAGAACACCGGCACTGGGCAGGACTTCACATTCTCAACCATGCACTAGGGCGACACAATGCACACATGTTCGCAGGGTTTCCATCACATGCAGTGCTGCCGTTGGTTGCCAGGTTGGCTGTCCCACTGCCCCATTGTGCGTGCAATCAAACAAGCGTGCAGTATATAAGCAGGCACTCCACACATGCTCCCAGCAGCGGTCATATCACTCAGGCCACGCCAGATCTCTTCAGCACTCTGACGCTAAGCTGGGTCGAGCCGAGTTAGTACTGCGGTGGGGGACCACGCGGGAATCCTCGGTACCGCTGTTCTCTTTTTGCGCAAAACTCCTCCAAGTGGTTCTCAGTGTCGCCACCTGCCAATTCTTTTCGCCATGCTTCAGCAGCAGCCGCTAACAGATGGTCCATTTTATCACCGTGTCTGCAGAAGAACCCGCACATCGGTTCTAATCCACTGTGTTTGAATCCAGCATATTCGCATGAAGATTTTTCTTCTCGGGCACTTCCACGGGGGCAGCAACTCATGCACACATACATTCATGTTGCACCGGTGCAATCGCTGCAAACTTGACGCCAATGGGTTCCACGCGCTTGTCAAGAGAGTGTACTTCTGTCTCAACGCTTGAAACAGGATAGCTGCGGAATTTGCCTGAGAGGCAGAGACCTTGTGAGCGTGATCATGCAGTTTAGTAGAGGCATTCACCGGGCCAGGGCGCAGGCTTTGAATCAAATTTCGAAGCGTACAAGGCTGGTGCTCTATGCTGCAGCACAACCGTATTTGCTAGTGTCGAGCTTCGGGCAGCTGAGAGAGTGCAGTACTAGCTCGGCGTCTGCCGCAACCAGCAGCGGCCATGATTCGTCCCTCAGAGCACTCCTGGCCGTGCACAACATTACAAATGGATTCCGAAGAGATTTGAGAACAGCTGATGACTTTGCGTTCGTTGAAGCGCTGGTCAAGTCCAGCGGCTGGTCGGCCTTGGGATTGCTGGACTGTGCTGTGGCGTTGCGCAGGGCGACCGCCCGCGGCGCCACGCTGCTGCACACACAACCCTTCACACAAGAACTGTTGCAGCATGCCACACGGCAGCTGCATGTGCTGCTGCAGTCGCCCCTCAAGTCTTGGGGAGGCGCCTGCTTGAGCCCCGCTGAGCTGGCTGCCATCGTGCGGGCTGGGGTGCAGTGCCCTCCCAGTCCCGCGGCCCTGGGCACAACAGTGGCTGCACTGGTAGGGTGTGCTACAGCCTTGAACCGTCTCCCCTCCCTACCACTGCCTGTGCTGGAGGTGTACGCCCTGCTGGATGCATGTGGACACAGACTGCTCGCACCCAGCAGTCGCTCGGAACAGGCAGTGCAAGCGTGGAGACGGAACATCGTGTGTTCTGATGAAGTGTTCCCGCATATCACAGTGCTCGTGCATGCCCTGGTGGCCAGCGGGGCGTGGTCCTACCGCCTTATTGAAGCTTACGCTGCCTGCCTTGTGCAGAGGGCGCAGGCCTGTCCCCCGGGCACCAGTGCGGCACATGTGACACCAGCACTGGCCCAGGGTGCCAAGGCGCTGTGTGCTGCTCGAGCAGTGACATGCCTCACCACCTCACAATGGAAGGAGCTTGCTGGATTGTTCCTGGATGAGGAGGAGGGGCTGCAGGGGGGTGAGGGGGGGGTGGCACATTTCACACCCCAGGATGCAGGGGAGAAGCCCTCATGGTTCGGTCAGGCAGCCCAGCAGGCACAGTCTGCAGACGTATGGGGTGTGGAGGAGGACGCCTTTACACGGCCTTCCTCCACACTGCCCCTTGTGCCAGCAGATCTGCTGCAGGGCATCGAGGTGCAGGGGCCTCTGGCAGCTGCCCTGCTGCAGCGGGCTGCCCCCCTGCCCGACCTGGGCCTGGTGCTCACGGGCAAGGCAAGCAGCGATACGCCGGGTGCGGCCCCTGTGACTACGCTGTACACCAGGCAGCCCGCAGGCGGCATGACCCCCCCCTCCGTCGACAACAAGGGGGGGGGTGTTGCCGCCTGGGTACACGATGCCTCGGCGGTGTTGCAGCTATTGCTGGCCAAAGGAGTGCTGCCCCGTCCCAAGCAGGGCAGCGTCACGGCCATGCAGCTGCAGCGCATGGCACACGCCTGCGAGACTGCGCTCGCACCACTGGTGTCGTCCTCGCAGTGCGACCAGCTGCGAGAAGCCCTGCACCGTGCACGCCTGCCTCAGCCCCGTTGTGGCGTCCTCGCCTCAGGGACTGCCACCTCCGATGGTGACGCCACCGCCCCCCCAGCCAAGCAAGCGATGTCTGCCTCCACGGCCATTCGGCGCCTGCAGGCTGCAGTCATGCCACGGGGTGCCGCCCTGCGCCGCAGCACAGCACAAGCGGAGCAGCAGGAGGAGCGCCCCCCCCTGGGCATGCACGGGGTGCCGGTGATGGCTGGCTGGGCCCGCCCCCGCCCCGCGGTACTGCTGGGCATGCACTCCAGCAGTACCGCCCAGCGCCGGGCACCCCTGGCTGCAGACCTGGTATGGATAGCCCCACAATCCCCCCTTCACGAAGAAACGCATAGGGTGGCAACGCATGAGGCTGCCGCTAGCTCCACAGTGCAGCTTGCGCAGCGCCATGCATCGCAGGGGCTGCGCTTGACCGCGGGAGCGGCGTCCTGGGGGGTGCCACTGGTCGCGCTGGCGGGCTCAGCAGGCTCCCAGCTTGGACGGCGCCCGGCTAAACGACGCTTAGCTGCTGCTCGAGAAGCACACATGGCGTTGAATAGTCCCCTTGATCTGCTCCCGCAGTCCTGTGTGTCCATGGGGATGGTGTCCCCAACAGCCCAGGCGGCCTCCCACCCACGGGCAGCTTCAGCCCTGGGAATGCCACCTGCCCGCCGCGACGTAAGCTCGGATGTGGCCTTGGCATCGCTACCATCCAGTGCTGCAGGGCAGCTGCAGGAGTTGGTGGCGTGTCTGCCCCCCGCCATGGCCGCCAGTGTGGCCAGCTCCGGCCTGGAGGCAGCCGAAGTGGCGTTTCTGGCGGCCCGAGCCCGCCTAGCCAACACCGGCACTCGGCTGCAGATGGAC
>Ga0307982_1004463_pt1 | contig 11057 bp, 9 predicted proteins | sample OrgLakmetagen989_FD_201847 | JGI IMG/M metagenome (GOLD analysis project Ga0307982, IMG submission 201847) | Saline water microbial communities from Organic Lake, Antarctica - #989 | ecosystem: Environmental > Aquatic > Non-marine Saline and Alkaline > Saline | place: Antarctica: Organic Lake... | reverse complement strand
TCAATTTGTTTTTCTTTATATTATACCATACTAGTGCATTTTTTTTCTCCTGCCACACACACATACATGTATGCAACAAAATTCCTCGTCCGAGGCGAGGCATCCGAGTACATACTTACTTATTAGACTGGTGGGCACAGAAGGCTAAACAAGCTCATGCACGAACGTCGATCTTCAGCATTATCGCCAGCGCAGAGCAGGGCTACCCCGCGGGTCCCTGCTATATTCAAAGCTAGATCCTACGGGTAACGAAATCACAGTGTGTTCTCCAGAACTGACCCCTTGCCAACTGTTGGCGACGAATGTTAGCATTAACTTCGCGTGCACTCCGAAGTTGAGGCCATTGCTACCTAGATTCGTTGAGTCTGAAATAGATCTTCTGCAGCACGCGACTTGTTCTAGCTTTTGTGGGCTGTTAACTTCTTTTGATAAACCGCTTTGAGCGACATCCCAACTGATTTGTTTTTAAAAAATGAATTTGACAGGCGAAGTGCTCGCCGTGCTGCCGAGTATGCCTGGGATGCAGTCACCGTGCGGTGGCCTAGAAAAGCCTGGCGATTTGTAGTTCGGTCTTGGCGCGAGCTAGCAAGCCAAGAAGTCAGCTTGCAGCGGCGCGTAGCGAAGCTTGAGGCCAATCGCCGTGCCCAGCTCAATGTGCTGACGACCGCACCACCGTCTCAGCTTCGCACTGAAGCCCTGGATATCCTTCGCCTTGTCGAACCGCTTCTCAATGCGCGCCCAATGGCTCTAGACGAGCCAGAAGTTGCAACCGTTGGAGCTACCGTCGGACAGGGTAAGAAGGCGACCGGAATTTCAAGCCGAGCTGAAGACCGGCCGCCTTCACCGGACACAGAGCCCGAAGAGGTTTGGGAAGAAGAAGAGCAAGGGAGTTTCTCGTTAGAGGGCGATGACGAGCTAGTGGCAGCAGCCAGTAAGCGCGAAGCTGGATCTCCCGCCGAGGCAGCCAACTTTGAAAGTGTCGCTGCGGCCGCTTCCGAGGCAGCAGAACTAGCTGCCAAGGAAGAGGCCGCTGCTGCTGAGGCAGCACAGCGCGAGAAGCGCGAAGCGCAGGAGCGACTCCAGAGGCTCAAAGAAGCCGAGCGCATCGAGCAGGCGCAGCGGGCTCAAGCCGCGGCCACCGCCGCGGCCGAAGCAAGGGCCCAAGCTGCCGAGACCAAACTCGCCGCTGCCGAAGCCCGCTTGCAGCAGCAGGCCCAAGATGCTGCGGCGGCCTCGGCTGCTGCTGCCTCCGCTGCTGCTGATGCTGCCGCGACCGCGATCACTGCAGTGTCTGCCCCAGCATCGGCTGCAGCGGCGTCGACTAGCGCCCCAGTTGCCCAGGCGCCCCGCGCTGTGCTGCCTTTCTCAGCCACTGTTTTGACGGCAGCCAAGGGCACGTTGAAGGTCGCTGCTAGCAAGGAGAGCAGCGAATCAGGCGAGCCGTCAGAAGATGCGGCCTACAGCAGCCGACCAGCGGTGGATCCGGCCGCCCTCATGGCGGGTGCTCGCGGCCTGAAGAAGCGGCCCACGGCGGATGAAGAGAGCGCTCCAGCTGCTTCGCCATCGAAAGGCAAAGTAACGCGCCAAACCTCAGGTGCAGATTCGGCTGCTGATTCGCGAGCGTCGACCCGTAGCAGCAACGTGATCTCAGCGTCCATTCTCAACGACGCCAAGGCCATGCTAGGCTCGCGGCAAACGCGAGGAAGCGCTGCTGCTTCGTCGTCTGCTGCTCCGAAGGCCCAGTCCTCGTCTTTGGCGCAGTCGGACTCCACCACAACGATGCTGAGGCAGGCCATCGACAAAAAGCGCTTGCGTGCTCACGTAAGTGCCTACATCTCTAAAAAAATGCTTGCGCATGCTCGATGACTATTCAATTCTATGCTGCGACACTTGAAGCGCTTGCCAAGCGCTCTCTCCCCTGTTCTCGTTATAGAGCGCTGCCACCCCATGCTCCAATTTTTTTTGCCGCTCTGTCTTTTGCTTGCTCTAATTGCACTTGAATCGCTTTCTCTGCTTGCTTCACGACAGCCGGAATCCCCAGCGAGCGAGGCAGGTGGCTGGAGCGAGAGCGACACCGAGCCAACGAGCGCCACTCCTCGTCGCGCTAGCCGTCGCTCCACCGCCTCGTCCGCTGCGGCCGCTCCAGCTGCAGCCCCTGCGGCCACCGCAAGTGCCACTCCCAAGAAGTCGGCATCCAAGCGCGCCTCTTCGAAAGCGCCAGCGTCGTCGGCCACTGCGAAGGCTACTCCTGCTGCCACGCCCGCCACTGCCAAGAAGCGCAGTGCTGCTGCGGAACCCACGATCCCTGAAGGCAACGAAGTGAGTGAAACGAGCACCCCAGGTGGGCAGCGAGTAGCTGCGCGAGTAGCTGCGTCCGGCACCAAGGCGACGCCTTCGAAGGCGCCAACGGCACGGGCAACGCGCTCTAGCGCCCGTGGAAAGTAATCGCTGTTGCCGGAGTTGAGAAATGGAAATTCATTTGTTTCAATTGTCAACTCAAATAAGTACTTTTTGTCGCGCTGATATTAGTTACCACCATTCCTATTCCTGTCAACTATCAACACCTGAGCGGGAAACCCCCCAGGTGTTCTCTTTTAGTTCCTCATTGCTGAATTCGGATTGTGGGGAGTGTAGGATTGCCATTGTGAAGGACAGGCCGAAGTGGAGACAGCTGACTCACTCCGAACCAAAACCTCCTGATGCCTGATGGCTGATGGACAACTTAAGAGCACATGGTCACAATTGAATTATGCAACAAGGACACCCAGCCCAGTCCGGCTTGTTCTGAAGGTTACACTTTTTCAGCTACTGTATTGTACAGAGGTGTTTCTTTGTTTTTGGGCCATGCATGGGCACTTCTGTTTTGATGGACCATACTTCGTAGTTGTAAATTGCTTTGTAAAGTCCGGCAGTCAGCAGTCGACACTCAACAGAGGGTTAAACTGCACATCAAACTTTAATCTCGTCAATTCTAACCACCCATATAGCAATAATTTTGTTTCGATTTCCCCTTTTGCGGCGACACGAGGTTCATAAGGCCTTCGGCACTTAACCCATGGTATGTACAAAGAAGAATAAGAAGTAAGGAAGTTCGGAATGAAATACGGACGTCAACAAGATCAAAGGCCAGAAGCAGAAATATTTTTTTGCAGGGCGTGGTAAGCGGCGGCGGCACGAACACACAGTGGGCTCTGCACGACGCCGAGAGGGCGATATTTCTTCCCCGAGGTGCTATAGTCAGAGCTGCCATCACTGCTGCCGTCGCCGTCGGCACTGCTCCCACTGCTGCTGTCTGCATGCGGCGGCTGCTGCACGACCAACGAAGAAAACGAGCCTGGTACTAGCTTACGCTCTCGCTCCATCCAACTCAAGCGCCGCGCAAAGAGCTCTAGAGCAGCGCTGTAAAGCTCGCAATCGGCGCGGTGGCCGTCGTAGAGCGCTGCGAGAAGTTTGGGGTCGGATAAGTACTCAGCGAGGTACCCGCCGCGACTTTCAGACGATGAAGGAGGTGTCTTTGAAGAAGAAGAAGATGACACGTGGCTGCGCTCATCCTCCGAGTTTGTTTTAGTTCGAAGCTCAAGTAGCGCACAGCGCTTGCTACCCGTGCTTGCTGTGCCACGGCAGCACTCGTCAAAGAGAGTGTCCATTCTGAAGGTGTGCAAGAGGAGGCAAATCGAAGCGTCGTAATGCTCTGCTACTCCAACGAACACCAAGGTGGCTGTGAGCGAGCGGTGCGCAGCGCAGAGGAGTTGATCCCTGCTGCGCCGCTTGCTCACTCGCTGTTTTTCAGGTAGACTCCCAAAACCCGCCAAAGCTTCGGTTTGGTGGTCTTGAAAGACTCCGCACCACCCGTTGGCGTTGCATTTGAGCGGCGAACTCAAACTGTTGCACTGCTCAGTGGGGCGTGCATGTGACTGGTGGCACATTTGAGGGTTCACCAACTGCAGAAGCAACGCACGTGCTGGAGCCAAGCTCTCTTTGCTGTCGCCACTTGTGCTGCTCCAACGATGCAATTGCCCCTGGAAACGGCCTCTGCTGCGGTGGTGTTCGAACTGTGACACAGCCCGAGCGATGGGGTCACGGAGCATGGTGATTGGCTGAGCGCCATACGCTGCTGCTCTTCCTTCTACATCTTCTTCAGGGACTTGAGAAGTAGACAAATCTTTCGTTTTTTTGCGACTTTTAAGCCATTTTTTCTTCAGCGCTGTGTTCACTTCTGCTACGATAGACACGTCAAGTTCACCCGAGACAATACTGCACCCACCTGCCGCAACATGCGCAGACGAAGACGAAGAAGATGATAACAAAGCCTCAGTAGCCGGAGTGTGAGGCACACGACTTTTGCTGCTTCTTCCATAAATAGCACGTGGCAGCCAATTTGACCATGGCGTTAACTCTTCAGCACCACTAGGATCCAGTAGATCATTTTGGGTAGAAGCACTCTTGGGGTCTTGGAGTTGAGGTGGGAGGCGCCGGTGCGCGTCGGACGTCGCAACTTCGCAGTAAGCGCCCGCGACCGCCGAGGAAGTGGTAGGCGATGTGGCTCCTTCTTTTTGGTTCTGCAAGTGCTGCGCGGTGTGAGCCAATTGCAAGTTGAAGTTTGTGCCACCTGTCTTGGGCACGTGCAGAAGCAGCAAGGGTTGTTGCGGCGACGGGGGCACACCGTAGAGCTCGTCTGACGAGTGCACTCCGCCAACCTATTTTTCCATCCCCATGCATAGTGCTTATGAGCAAGTTTTTGAGTGAGGATAATCACAAACGATTCAGTTGAAATACAAATGGAAAGGTTGGCTGAAGAGCTGTGAACACTCATGTCATCATCTCATGACGCGAAGCATAAAACGCATGCATCTCATAGCCATTATGAGCAAAAAAAAAGTAATACACGCACACACACCAATAGAATAGAAGACTAAAACTCTTAACAAATACCGGGAGGAGGTGTTGGTGGCCGCGGCGGCCAATAAAGTTTGACGCATCATTGGGGTCGCCAAGTGGCGAGGGGAGCCCCTGGCACAACGGGCTCACAGCCACGGGCGCTCGCGGCCATCCAGGGTCGAGGCGATACCGGGACAACGCAGCCAAGGTACTGTGCTTCTGGCTGCTAACTCCGTTGCTGCGGTGACCTGTGCCGAGAGTACTGGCACTGCCGTCGTCGAGCAGTTGGTCCGAGAAGCGAACGGTTTGGTTGACTCCCCTGCTTCGGCCATTGTGCGCTCGAGGCCGCCTTCCTCTTCTGCTTCTCATGCCATGACCACCCTCTACACCGTCGGCAGCACCATCAATATGACTGGCAGAGTCCCTTGTCATGTGAACAGAGGTCGGTAGTTGCGGCAGATCATTTGTTCCGAGGAGGCGAAGCTTCAGCAACGGCAAATACTTGAGGATAGCCTCGTCGCGCACCTCTGAAAAATCTCGAACCGCAAACTCTTTTACCGCTAGCTCGAGGAGCTTCGCACTTACTTTTTCCAAAGCTTTATTGTTCCTGTCTTTGGTCGACTTTTCAGTACTGCTATTCTTGCTGTCGACCGAATCACTGTCTCTATGGTGACGGCGCACTGCATTATCGCCATTCAAGAAAGCTGCCACCGCTTCTGGCGGCAAAGGCTTCAACATTGCTTGGCCAGTGGTTGCGTTGCGGGTGGCGAGGCCGCTGGCTAAGTCAGCAGCGCTGCGGCTGATGCGCCCTCGCTGGAATTTCACCAAGTAATCTTCGCGGCTTTTGACCGCGTAATGGTTCAAGTGCAACTGCCCGGCACAAGATCGATGCAAGCTTTTGGTAGCACGCCGCTTGAACTCCTTAAGAGAGCTTTGCTCTTGATCAGCGCCAAGGAGGCCGATTCGAGATCCGATGTCGTCGAGAAAGCCGACGGAAGTACCGACGGCAGCGCCTGCTTGCCCGCGGTGATAAGCGAGCCGTGTGGTCTTAGAGCCTAGTGGGGTATAAAGCGTCGTGCAGCCTCTCGCAGCTGCATCTGGGTGCAGCTCCATGACATAGTGGGTGCCGACTTTGGCCACGCACTGCGTGTTGACGATCAGCTTGGTGCTCAGAGGTGGGGCCTGCTCAAAGCAACCCATCCATTTCGCGGGGCACGCTGCCTCGCTCGGCCGCTGCCGCATGCGGTAATGGTCCAGCACCAGCCCCGAGGGCCGCCGCTTGAGGCCATTGGCGCCGAACACGTGCCAACGCACCATCAAGAAACTCAACTGCAGGGGTTTCAGGAAGGGTGAAGAGACTGAAGCACTAGTAGTAGGAGTCGAAGGTAGTGGCTCCAGGAGGCTGGGAGGTTGGCATTTGTCTGACGCTAAGTGAGTGGCCACGTTGAATCCTTCAGAAGGAAACAAAAACTCGTCAGCGTCGAGCATAGCTAGCCAAGTGGCGTTGGATGGGTTTTGCGCCAAGCACAAATCTCGGTGGCCATTCTGGCCGTGTTCGGAGTCATGGCGATGGTCAACGCCTTCCTACAAAACCAGGGATATCGAATACGCAGAGTAGCAGATTGGAGACACTTGATGGTATGCGGTAAATGAATTAGTAAAGATGAAAGAAACCCAGGCACACATGCATTCGAAATCCTTGAACCAACCTGTAGAGTAACAATCCCGTGTTCGACGTAAGGTCGAAGCACTTCGATAGTGCCATCCGTGCTGCCATCATCAAAGATATGGAAATGGCCAACACCGGCTATACGATGGAACTCAATCCATTCCCGCAAGTATAAGGCTTCGTTTTTCAATCGGACGCAAATTGCCAACGAATCACTCCTTCTCCTGCTGCTCAACGCAGCGTGCTCAACACGCGGAAAATGAAACGACGGTGCCGCCATAGAGCCCTAGAATTGAATACGGCTAGTTTAGACGTTAATTTGATATCGAGTTGGTCGATTCACTAGATAAAGTGATATTGTGAGGTAGCATGTCCTTACCGAATGTACTCCATTCGAAGTTAAGCTGTAGCGCACGACAACCCACCCTAGCGTTACGATTGATATAGCAAGCAACCCAGCGCTTTGTCGTCGAGCAAGCAGAGTTTGCATTTGAAGGTACAGCCGAATCCGAACGATTTGGTAAAATGACTGGTGTCTGCTACGCGAACGAGCTGCCTCTGTGCCCATAAATAACACGATTCAATGGAGTCTCACCGAAGCAGTGGCCTTAAAATAGGAGTGTATTGCAGAGAGTGGTGCACTAGGGGAGCAGAACATCTGCTTTACTCTTTCACAAGGAACATTCGCGCAGTTAGCGGCTAAATTTCGCTCTGGCGCAAAGCACGCATTCACAGCCTGGACTCTGCTAATGTGCGCCTACAGAGTATCTTAAGCAGTGCCAGCAAGAGTAGATAGCCTTGGCGCCCGATTCAAATACACTCGTGCTGCCAAATTCCTCGATATGCTCCAATGCTTTTAAATAGGCCAGGCTGTTGAGTCGCGCTAGCGAGCTAACTTGCTTAGCTTCATTAGTCATCCGCCTCGTAAGCTCAGAAATATCAGGTTGTCATTCACGAATTCACGATAGTCAGGAAGTGAACAAACAAAAACTAAAATTCTCCTTTCTGCTGTTGATGGACTGCTGGGAGTCTGGGAGTGTGGTGAAAATTTTCTGAGCCTTCAGCTTTACTTTCAGCTCGTAGAAAAATCTATACCGTCGAAGCAAGGGTATCACAAAACCCTTGGTCGAAGTGTCGAAGCCAATTATTGGCTACTAGCTAGCCTTGGTGCTTTTGCCTACTGTAGTTGTTAACACTTTGGCATAAGTATTCATCAGAACTGTTAATAAACGTGAGTGCTTGAGTCACGAGTTCTCTGCCGTTGAATGTCTTCTGAGCCCATGCGCACTGCACGTGCTGCAATTCATTGCTAACTTAAAGAAGTAGACCCGTTCTCTAGTTGTTGGTAACGAAGTAGTCAAGGTTCTAGCTAGCTTAGCTATCTAGGCGGCCTTCTATTGACGAGCCTGCTGCAAATAGTGGCGTCTGTACGAAAGCGTGAAAACGAAGGATGTCGGGCCGATTGATTTTATTGCCGCACAAAAAATGGAACGTTTGGAACCGCGAAGCGATTGCCAAAGTAAGGAACGACGAGCGCGACCACGCAGAAGCAATCGAAGCTGCAGCAGCGAATCAGCGTGACGTGGATGCGGAGGCTAGGCTTGAAATCCTTCGGAACCGCGCTCATTATGCTCAAGAGGGTACACCGCCTGCACCTGCGCTTAATGCGAGTATTCCAGAATCGTCTGTTGAGTCGGCCGCGGCAGAAGCGGCTGCTCCAAGCGATGTCGTTAGTAATGAAGGCGCCGCGAATCTATACACAGCATCCGGCCACATAAATTTATTCAACGACGCAGAGCTTGCACTAGGAGCCAACGAAGATGCAGAGCGCGAGCGCCGCGCGAAAGAAGACCTCGAAGCGAGGAAAGGTCGCGTGAACCCACTAGGGTTGGGAGGCACGCGCGAGGAGAGAGCCCGCGATGTGCCTTGGTGGACTACTTACGCAAAAGGAGCACTGCCTGCAGTCACGAGCTCTCAAGTGGTACCAGTTACTAGCATGGGTAGTAGCAGTAGTGGCAGTGGTGATGCGGCCCTAGTGAACCACATTACGATCCGAGAGCGGATTCAGCACGGGTCAGCCGCAGCAAATGATCGCCGCAAACTGGCTCAAGACCCCATGGGGCAGCTAGTGGCGACAAGTAGCGAAGGAGCTATGGTAACGACTAGTAGTAGCAGTAGCTCATTGGTCGAGGATGTTTCTACGAAAAAGAAGTCTCACAAGCGGGAGAAAAAGCATAGGAAAAAAGAAAAGAAGGCCAGAAAGAAAGAAACCAAACGCAAGAAGAAAATGAGGTCTCGCTCAGAGAGTGCTGACGATACTCTATCGTCTGAGAGTACTGACAGTGGAGATGGAGACTCTAGAAAAAGCCGTAAAGCCACGCATGGTGTTGCTGGTGGAGTCTTGTCGATGGCAGAGCTGCGCGCACGGCGATTGGAGCGAGAGCAGTCGGAGCGAATGCGGGCAGCCGACACCGTGGCCAGGCATGCCCCTGACGACGAAGCTGCAGAGTTCGTGGCAGAGCTGACTAAGCGCAAATACAACAGCGCGTACTTTCCCGCGAGCGGCGCAGCAGCTGCTTCGCAACAGGAGCCTTCGTCTTTGGGAGCGCGACGAGGAAGTCAAAGCGGTGCATGTTTTGACTTCCAGAAGGGGCGCTGCACTCGTGGAGATGCCTGCCGTTTTGAGCACCGGTAAGGTCTCGAGTCAAAGTTCTTATTCTGGTTTGTGTGACATGTCTTTGAATTGTAAGTGCAATGCCATGTGCATCTTCTGGCTTCGTATGATATTTAGTAGTGACAATTTAGGAACCTGTAGACCTCCCATTTTTTTTCTAATTCAATGACTAAGGAGGTTTTAAGGAAAGGACAGGGAATGTGCTGGAATTGGGTATCTAGATAATACGTTGTGCATCCGCCGATATGCACACGAGAAGCACGCGGCGCGTGCACCGGTATATTGTGCATTAGTTCTTCTAGGAGTCTCAAGCATAAATTTATTCAGCTGTGGTAAAAATTCCGATTTCGAACGGGGAAAGTTCGAATTTGGGGTTCAGTTTAGGTTCGGGCCTCGATTTCGGATTCCAACAGCGCCCAGCGGGATTCTCAGGGCTCTTACAAACCGAGGCAATGGGCGCCCTTCTGCTGCTCAATTCACGAAAAAAGACAAAAACTCCGTTGACTATCAGTTAGATCTACTTAACGCCAGTGATAACAATGCCGACTGCCTCGAGCCTGGACACAAAAGCATCTAGCGCTGCACCCGACCCCAGCAGCGCCGCTGGCGTACAACACCCTGAGGTCCTCGCCAGCGCGTAGGGTTCTGAGCGGTGCCTGGATGAAGCTCCAGCTTTTTTGTTGCCACTTTCAAGGGCCAAAGTCGCAGCACTAGTTTTAGGTGCTGGAGGAGCGCGCTTCGCTGCGAATAGGAGAGTGGCAGCAAGGGACAGAACAATTTTCGGAGTGGCTACGTAGCCTGGCTCCGGACCACTGATGGCAATTGCTAAGGGAGAAGAAGATGCTGGCGCTAGAGCTGAACTTTTGTCGTCTGAATTATTTGGCATGGGGTATGCGAGTAAAGTAGTGGTGAAGGTTGCTTCCGCTAATTGGGCCTTGGAAGGCCCCTCATGCGTGAAGACGCCGCCGCTGAAGAGGCTAGGGTTCGCGAGAAGCAACCGCCGGCCCCACGCAAACTTTGCGAGCAGCGAAAAGATGAGCCCGTAGATTGAAACGAGGAAAAGCCCGAGTAAAGTGGGTACTAGCACCGAGACAGCTACTGGTGGGCACAGTGCTTCTGGTGGATGGGCTGCACTCGCTGAGGGTACTCGTCTCGGCGTCATCAACCAATGCTCCTGCGGCGAGCCAGCGCTGACTGAAGCGCACAGCGGCAGCGTCGGAGCCTGTAAAACGCACACGGTAAGCGCTGAACGTAGGATCCCATCCGAACCAGCCAAGCTAGTTGAGTTGCACGAACCCCAAGTGAAACAAAAAAGATAGGAGTAAGAGAGTGAGTACCATGTTCACTGCAGTTCTACTACTGTGTGTACCAAACCAGAAAGACAATCGCGGTTCGTTCGTAGAGGGAGAAGATCACTCACATACCTTGGTTGACTTCACGCTGCCTTTCAATTGCTTGCGATGAGCAACAAGGCTTGGTGGGTCAGGGAAGCGGCGGCGTACGTCGGCTCTCAGCTTCTTCAAGCTGCCATCTGCGGCTGCGCCGAAGCCGTGCACTGCCGCTTCGAAGGTGGTGGCGTGCGCTGCAGCGGCGCCACTGAAGCGGTGCAGCACTTCAACGCGGGCTGCGGCACGCCCGGTGTCTCGGAGGCATTGCCGGGCCGCGAGCAAAGTGCCAACGTCTGCGGGCACCGAGTCCCAAGCAGCAGCATGCACCACCAAAGAGTGGGCGACTACTGCTGAGGCGTGCCAGTCGAGCAGGCTTCGGTCGTAAAATTCGGGTTCACCTAAACATGTAGCACACACGAGACCCACGGTCATGCTGAAAGTGGTACCT
>Ga0307982_1004462_pt1 | contig 11058 bp, 4 predicted proteins | sample OrgLakmetagen989_FD_201847 | JGI IMG/M metagenome (GOLD analysis project Ga0307982, IMG submission 201847) | Saline water microbial communities from Organic Lake, Antarctica - #989 | ecosystem: Environmental > Aquatic > Non-marine Saline and Alkaline > Saline | place: Antarctica: Organic Lake... | reverse complement strand
CTACAACTACAGCACTTCACAAAACACAGACGATGAAATCGATAAATAGGAATTTCAATCCGCCTACATACCATATACGATATACATGTGTTCTATATTCACGTCTACTAAAATATGGAATTCGGCCTTCGGCCATGACTACGGATCCCGATCTAAAATAAGAGCCAGGCTTCCAGTCCGGCCCGGGGGACTCTGCAAACGCCGATTAGATGGCACCCTTTCTGATAGTTACTAAATCCAGTCCCCCCCTCGGGGGGGGCTCAGAAAATAAGAGTCCGCATGTACGTGGTGCCCAAGTGAAGGCAGTTGCCAAGATCCAGCCTCCCCATTTAGTGGTTCGCTGTGGGGTCGTATTGGATATTTTGGGAAGCTGCGACGAGGAAATAGATCCAAAGGGCGTGCATGGCCGCAGCAGCGCCGATCTCCAGCCATGCTCGGCCCGTGAAGCGCCTTAAAGTGCGATCCAACTCTTTCTTCAAGCTTCCGCCAGGGCCCGTAAAAGAATGGAACTTCTCAGTATCGCGCGGCGCGAGCACATTGCCCCTGTGGTCACAAGTGGCCTTGTAAGTGAACACTCCTGGGCTCAAGTAGCGCCACAGGAGCTTGCAGAGGCCTGACAACACTGTGGCTCGGCTCGCGTTCAGCAAGAGGTAAACTACGGCACCAATGGCGCTGCGCAAGAAGGATGCGTGGAGGAGCCATTCGGAAGAGCAGCTGCACTGTTCGGTCACGGTGCGGAGCAGCGGCTGCGAAGGTCCGCTGCAGGTCGAAGCGCAGTCAGGCACGTCGGAGCACAAGAAGACCGCGTCCTTGAGGGCCCAATCGTCCCAGGACGAGGGCAGCGCGCAGGCAGGCTCGTTGAGGTAAGTCCCTACGGGCTGGAAGGGCGCGGACGTGAGGTCATTGAGCGGGCACACGAGGCTGGCGTTGAACCAGGCGTCATCCGTGCCGTAAGCCGAGCACGCGTCGTAGCCGCTGGAGCCGCAGCAAGCTCTGGTGAAGGCTTCGTCCATGGCGTCTTCGTCGATGCATTGGGCCATGAGGTAGACGTCGTCGCGAGTGGTGCGCTGCGCAGCTTTCAGCGACTTGACGAACAGCTCGTCTTCGTTTTGCTGAGCCTTGGTAGACGCTGAATAAGTGCTGCAGTAATCAGCTTTCGCGACGTTGAAGTCCGAGAGGCCGTTGAAGAGGTCCTCATTGCCGTCGGAGGCTGCGTAGTTGTACGCCACCGAGTACAAATTGTTGCTTAAAAAGGTGCCGTTAGTCTGCCCTGTCACACACCCTTGCTTGTACGCCGTCAGCACGGGCACGTAAACTGCACAGAAGTAGAGCACAAAGACGGCAGCGAAGAGGCCAATGATGGCGGCCCACACAGCCGGGGTGGTGGCGAGATGCAGCACCATGCGGGGCGGCGCCATGAAGGCAAACTTCACTTGGTCGCGGTCCACTCGCATGTCCACGTCGGGAATGGCCACGCCAGACCGCGACCAGAACTTGGCAAAGATGGCGAAGCTCCTGTAGGCGCGATAAATGATGTCAAAGGCAACGAGGAGCGAGGCGAGGTCGCCCACGGACGTCATCCAGAGGTTGGCTCTCAGGGAGGACCCCACTAACGGCACAAATGGGAAGTAGAGCCCGCTTACGAAGGAGGCCGCATCGTCGCTCACTGAAAAATTAAAACCACCAAAGAGCATGGCATCGTCATCGTTGCCGGACTCATCGACCTGAGCAAACGCGTCTAACGCGTCTCCCTGTTCGGATTTAAAAGCTGTGGCCTCTTCTGTGTGCCGCTTTTGAGCTGCTGTAGCATTCTCGTCGACATCTGAGTAGTCGCTGTATTGTGGCGGGTGGTAGTCTTCAAGGCCAAAGCCAGGGAAGGTGGCGGTCAAGGCAGACACGGTCAAGGACCATTTCTTGGCGAAATTGTGTGTTTTGAGACTGGCGAGCGAAATGTTGCCGAGAAACTGTTCGTACGCGGGCGACACCGCTGCCCAAATAGCGTTCGCACTCGGGATGGTTTCCAGCGCTGAGGTAATGCCAACACCCGAGGGCCAAGTTGGAGCATCGACAAGGAAGTCGTCGATGCTAATGAGATACCAGTCATCTAAGGATGAGGTGTCGAGTTCTTTGGCCAAGACATACGAGTCGAAGCTGTCGAAAAAGTCTCTCATGGTAATCATTGCTACCGTAACATCGTCGAAGTATTGCGCCCCCGCTGCCGCGTACGCTTCAAAGGTTTCGCGCGCACTTGCCGCTTGCGCCTCAAGCTGGCCCACCACTGCTGTGTAGCGCTCTCGAACGGAGTCGTAGCCCTCGCAAGAGGAGAAATTGGTGGCGTCCCTTAAACTCACGCACGAAATGAGCGCGTCTGCGCCTGGGAGCAGGCCATCGATGGACACATTAATGCCGTTGATGTGAGGGCCCGCGACCATTGCCAGAGCCATCGCCAGCGCTTCTTGCATGTTGCCCGTGTGGTTGGCGATGTATTCGGCGTCGTACTTCGCTCGGTCGGACGAGTATCTCGCCAACGAATTCACCACGCTCGTGGTGTAGCCCGCGTAGCCGCTCACCTGCCCGAACGATTCCGACCGCACTTGCGACACGTCGTTTACCATGCTCTGCACTTCGCCACATGTGCACGACTTGTTTGAATTGCTCTTTGTTGATGTGTCGTCCAGAGAGCAAGCTACGATACACTGGCTAACATCGTCGTCCTCACACACGGAGGCATCATAAGAAATGGTATAGTCGGACCCACCCTCCTGCCATGCTCCTAATGCAGCCTGAGCATTGGTGGCTGCTGTTGCGCAGGCTCTTTGCGCCGCTTTAGCTGCCTCGAGTAGTTCAGAGTTGTAGTCGAAGTTGCTCAGCACTGTGGTGAGAGTGCCTTCGATCGCATCGTCGAAAGCGGAGTCGCAGGCAGCTAGCTGCCGGTCAGCGCACGCTATGTAGTCCTTCCTCTCCGAAGAGCTTACTTCAAGGGCATAGTTGCATGTGGTGTAAACAGCTTCGGAAGCTGGCGTAGGAATAGCATGCTGCACAATAGAGAGTGCTACAGAGAGCGAGGACATCCAGAGCAACACAACTGCGAAACTAGCCATAACGAGCCGATTGCAGAGAGTCGCGTCATTGAGTTGGTACGGCGACGGGCAGCACTGCAAGACGTCCGCTTTGCCGCAAATTGATGTAAACTCACTATCAACTAGGCCCTTCTCTGCGGGCGGCGGTTCGGTCAGGCTTTCTTTGGAAGGCTCCATTTGTTCTTTAAGCATCAGCTCCGCCTAGTTGGCGTATTGTAGGGGGTTATTCGCCATTTTGGTAGCGAAAGTTTTCTTGTCCTCGACAAAAGAATGGTTATCAGCCACACCGAAGGGAATACACTCGGCCGCGTACGGCCATCCCTATTAATATCGACAAAGACTTGCGTCTTCGTTATGTTCCATTTTTGTGAACGTGCATTCTCGACTGCTTCGATGCCACAATGCGATCTTACAGGGAGGAAAGACTATGTTTTTCACCTTTTCACCCAGCTGGCTGCTGGCTGCTGGCAGAAGACTTTTCACTTTTGGTAGAAGGTGCAAATCTATACTGTATTCTTGCTGCAGGGCTGTACTTAATGTTTACCCTTGGTTTAAACGGGTCTTTCAAAAAAGAGATACACTCAAATCTGGAATAAGACCAATAATTCAAACTCAGCCTCCGGCCTCGTAGCTCGTAGGTCGTAGTCTGTCAGGTCTCATGAGTAAGGAAAGGATATTATTCATCTCCGATTTCCGAATTGCCTTTCTGCTTTAGTGTCTGTTCTTTTTTAAATCGCCGGGACTATATGCTGCGAAGTCATATGGAGTTTCAGTAGTTCAGTAAGCCAGGAAGATCTCATGGATTCATTGGCTTGTTTTTATTCGGTGCATGGCACGTGTACTAAGTAGAAATAGGGGCTTAGTTGGAGTATCAGATCAAGTTTCAGATTAACACCAAGACATGAATTCGGTCTGGCGCTGGCGAAGGAGAAGATCAGCGATCATTCGCTCGGCTTTTTCTTGCCCGCTTGTTTCGCTTTCCTTTTGGCGTTGTGCGCAGCGTGCATTCCTGACGCATTGATTTTGGCCTCTCCAATGATAGCATTAATCACTTCCGCATCATCCAACATCTTGACGAGATCTCGCTCCCACCCCACGCATTCTTTGCTTCGCGCAAAGAGCTCCACTGCCTGCTTCCCTGATCGACCCTTCTTGCCCACGCCTGGCGTCAGCTTCACTTTGTACTTGTAGTTCTTCACTGCAGCGTAAGGGGCGCAGACGGGCACGGCAAAGAGCAGGGTGTCGTCCGGCCTCGGCAAACCCGTAAGTTTGTTCAGCTCGACGACATACGAGCCGGCCTGCCTAGTACCGTCGTCTTCAACCTCAACCACGCCCTCGGCCGCTAGCAGCTCCTTCATCTCAAGCTCAGCGCGTTTTTTCGCAGCTCTTGACGACTCCCCCGAAGATTCACTTACGCTCGCTTCACTGGCTTGATCTCGAGCTCCACCTTTCTTTTCAGCACCCTTTTTGCTCAGTTCAGCAGCCAGCCGGTGCATGATGCCGCTTAAAAGGCCGCTCTTGTTCCCGATAGCTTTCAGATCGGCTTCTTCGAACTTCTGCAGGGCCACTCCCTGCGATTCCAGCGGCAACGCCCCAAGGGACTTGAGCTCAAAGGCACCGAGTTCGTGCATTTGCAGCACGTGAGCCTCTTGGAGTGCCGCGAGTCGATCTTGAGTGGCAGCTGGCAGCGCCAAGAGAGCTTCGTTCACGTCCCCGCGCAATACCGTGGCAATGGCGAGCTCTGCTTTGGCCTTCTGCTCGCTCTTCTCTGCCGACACCTTGGCATTCTTGGCTCCCCCTGCGGATTCCTCTACCACACGCTTCTCGTGCCCTATTGCCAGCTTGTGAAGCGCTAAATCTTCCTCGTCGAAATCGCGGTACTTCGCCTTCATTCTTGCCACTTTGCTGCGCTTGCCTCGAGCAGGCAACTTCTCTTCCTTCGAAGCCGCTCTCGCTGCCGCCTCCTTCGCTGCTTTAGCTGCTTGGGCTTCAGCGCGGGTCAGCTGAGGAGGTGCTCGCGAAGATGCTGTCTCCATAGGCTGTGCTTCTTTTGAGGTAGGCTTATTCTGGCGCGCCTCTGCCCTCACTTGCTCTAAAGTAAGGCCGCGCTTTTTCATTTGCTTGCGCTCTCGGGGTGTCACGAACGTACTACCAGTGTCCTCTGTGCTGCCCTTCTCACCCCCTTCTTCTGCAGTTTCTACCTCTACCTCATCAACCTCGAGGGCCACACGATCATCCTTGGCGTCACTAGAGGCCTCTTGGCCATCATAGCCTTCGCTCCCTTCGTCCTCTTCTTCTTCTTCGCTGCCATTATCTTGAGGCTCTTCGTCACTTCCGCTGTCCTCGCCGTATTCCCTATGGCTGATAATTCCTTCAGTATCGGCACTACCGCTATCAATGTTGTCAGCACCACCGTCAAGAACATCGGATCTACTACTACAACTACTACTACTAGGCGCAGGCTGTCTCGCATCTGCTCGCCTGCTGCTCGCACCCTCCACCATCGTGAACTCTTCCTCGTCTCCGCCGGCCTCAGCGAGGGCTCTGGCTTCTCGCCGCTGCTGTTTGGTTTCTTTCACAAATCGCTCAGTTGGCTCAGCACCCTCACTAGGATTACTGGCCACACTTGCTGCGCCATCCTCATCGTCCTCGTCGTGGCCAGCGCTGCGCTCCTTGCGCTCGTCAACGTGATGGCCTAGGCACGAGTCGTCGAGTTTGAAGAGCAGTGCTAGGCCCATTTCGAGTGGCACTGGAGGCAAGAAATTTTTCTTCCCGCGGATCATGAAGGAGCCAGTGGAGAGGTACTCCCCTGTAGGCGCGGTCTTCGAGACTTGCCCCGCGTGCACCCACCACGCCGACGCGAAGATTTTGGCCTTCCAAGCGCCCGACCGGCACACCGTCATGCAGCCGGCCTCGTGCAGGGCTAGCGGCGACAGCGGCGCGAGGCCCTTGGGGTCCTTGTTGAGAACGACGCAGGACGCGGCGCCGTGGAGGTCCGCGTGCACGTAGGCGTCGCCGCTCTTCAAGTACTTCTTCACCAGAGTGTCGTTCTGCTGCGCGTCTCGGCCCGCCAACACCAAGTAATTCTCGGAGGTGATAAACCTGTCCACAAGGACAAAAAAACAGAGCAATTATCGCAATTGTGAAACCTTTCGATTTATACACTTCACTAGGATCTGCGAAACGATCGGGCAATTAATTTTATGCATGATATTGCTTTACTTTCTCCCTACACGTACCAGTTGAACTTCTCGAACCAGTAAATCTTGCGGGTGGACTTGAGTTGGCGCTTCTGGTAGTGCTTCTGCAACGCATCCACGCTCTGCTTCTCAGCCACTCCCACCACCCGAGCAGCAGCTAGCGCGGTCTTGTCCTTCTTCGCGGCCGCCACTTTCATGGCGGCAAACAAGTCCCGGGCGTTGGAGTAGGCGCTCTTCTCCAGGTTGACGTCGACGGCGAGGGCAGGTGCGGACTCGGGGGCCTCGTCGTCCTCGAGGAGCACCACTACCTGGGAGGTCTCGAGCTTGAGCCGGTGGACCATGAGCGCGATCGGGTTGCCCAAGTCCTGCTGCTGCGTCACGTAGTCGGCGAGCTCCACCCACCCGACCCCACTCGCCACCGCGGACTTGAGCACGGCGATCACCTGGTCCACCTCGCTCGCCCGCTGCTCCAGCACCACCGCCCGCCGCATCGCCAGCGCTTCCGCGGCTTCCAGCTCCTCCAAGCGCTTCTGCTGGTCGGCCCGGATCTTCTCCACGCGCTGCTTGATGGACGCTTCCGCATGGTCGGCGGCGCTCGCGAGCTTCTGCTCTTCAAACCGCGCAAAGTACATGTCCGCTGCCTCGTCGAAGCTCCCCAGAGTCTCGTGCGGCAAGTTCTCGTGCTGCAGGAGCGCCAGTGGCACCACGTCATCGTAGCGCGGTCGCTCCGAGCCGTCGGGAAATTTAACCATGGGGCCCGTCAAGATACGCCCTTCCTGGTCCGGCGCATTGAGCGCTTCATAGCACGCGTCGGCCTCAGGGTAAGACGCCAGGAGGGACGCGGCTTCTTCCAACGACAGCATCGCGGCAGTGCTCATTTTGCGGTCCGGCTGAAGCTTCGCGTGCAGGCACACGTGGTGAATGAGGTCGGCGCCGTACTGCGCTAGGCCGCTGCCTCGCCCCTGGAGCACGAGCTTCAAGGTCAACTTCTTGAGCGCTTTGGCCTTGCTGCTCCCACCGCCGCTCTGCTCTTCGGCTCGAGCGCCTGCCTCGGCCTCAGCCACTGAAGCTTTCAGGAAGTCAAGCAAATCCGCTGGCGGCGACTGCGCTGTAATGGCACTCCCTCCCTGTGCTTCAGTCACTGCAGTGGTGGCGTGCTCAATGGGGTACACCTCCTTCACAGCCGTCAACACGTTCTCCTCGAACTTGTGCGTCCGCAACAGCGCTAAAATCTCGTACTTTTCGTCCGTGAGGATGATGTTTCCACCCGAGTACATTTCTAGGATAATGTGGTTGCAGGTCTCGCCCGACCCAAAGCGGAAGTCCACCACCCGATCAATGCCGAGCTGCGAAGAGGCAGGGAAAGAAGTAGAAGAAGCAAAGAGGCAAAGTTCAAGGTAATGCTAATTGAATGTATGCTTCGGAAAACATTCGTTTCTGCGTGTACGAGGTCAAATTTACCCAACGAACGTCGAAGTCCTCAGCGTGCAAATACCTGCGAGATGTCTTCTAGACGCTTCGCCCTAACGTGCTTCCGCAATTTCATGCTGAAGCCTGAAGGCATGTCTGCCTTGTCGCGCTCGAATCGTGTGGTGTGGAATCGAATGCCGCTCTCCAGGAGCACCACAACTTTCTCAGCCACTCCCGGATTGGCCAACTTGATGAGGTAAGTCTGTAAAGGACGAAGGAGAGGATTATATCGAATATTTTGCTTTATCTGCAAAAACTTAAAGTGCTTGAGACATTCACAAGGCTACCCTTGGGGTAATGTTCGACGAACATCTGAGCGAGTATTTCTTACCTTGTCGTTGATGTCAAAGACGTTTACAACACGCATCCCCAAACACCTGTTCGCAGTAAGATATGGAATTTACAGACATTGTGATCTACTCAACAAAAATTTCATTAGAACCAATAGTTGGGCGCACGGCAACTCGAGCGAATATGCCAATTGGGCCAGGTAACTCATTCCCTTCAAAAGCCAAAAGAGTTCATTTCTCAAGAGTAGCAAAACAAGGAAACTTCAAAAGAGGACTCGCGAACAACAGTAAAGCAATACGCACCGGCCGCGGAGGTCTCGCACCATCGCCCGTACATCTGCGGAACTAAAGCGCGCCTTAGGCATAATGAGTCTAATAGTTCGTGACTAAATTCAGTGCGTCTTCTCGCTACTAAGAGTCCAGTGACTCTGGACTGGCCACCACTTACAAAAATTACCTTCCAACGAATGCAAGTGCAAAAGTATTCTGAGTCCTCGTCGTGCTAGGGTTCGAAGCTGTGTAAACTACGAAGTTTAAGTATTTGTAGCTACAGTTATAGGTACTACAGATACTACTACTATCTGTAGCTATACGTTTAGTAAAAAGTGAAACGTGTGAGGTGGTGAAACCACAAGGGGTATCTAATTACAAAACCTGGGTACCACCAAACGCTCTAATATGAAGAAAAATACGTTCAAGGTCTGGAAGCAAACTTTTTCAGAACTCGACTTCGAAACGTTGAGGCTAATATCGGCCGGTCTAGGAATTGGCCTGAACGCGCGCCAACGTATGTCCTCAGGTAGAAACAAACCCTACAGTCTGATAGAATACTTTGAGATGCGTTGCTCTAGCACTTTGTTTTTACGTGCTCGTCAGTCCTTTCTGTTGTACAATCGTGGAGAACAACCCTTCGGAACTTGTCTTCTGTGTGCAACCGGGTAGGCTACAGCAGCGTGACCTTTGAGAAATATCGCGTGCAAATGGTGAGAATGCATTCTTAATGATATCAAGATAACGCATGACGAAAACGCACGTGATTTTTACACAGTCTTGACACTTAAATCGAAATCCCGACATGTCTGCCTACCTATGCTTTTCCGACTATTCCTTTAACTGTGTGCAACCGGGTAGGAACTTGCAAAGTCAGCTTAGCGGATTTTTTTACGCTTGATTCTTCACGGCGTCTAATTTCCTCAGCATTGCAGCTTCAAACATTCCGCCTTACCTCCATCCAACTGATGCAACCGACGCCTTGGCTCACAGCACTTGTTTTCTTGCAGCAGAATTTCCTAATGACGAAAATGAGTCCAGAGACTCCCCGCGCGTACGTGACAAAGGGAAAAAGCATTCCAGTATCATTGTCTTTTTCTCATTATCGCTATCAGCTCACACTGCGCATGTGCTATCTTTCGACTTAGACGACTCATTTGCCGACGACACAGACCGAGACTCAAAGTCGGATGATGGCGACGTTGACGATGTCGACGGCAACTAAAAATCAAGTAATCAAACGCAGGCACGTAAAGGCCAAGTAGTTTCCTGAGTTTTGACACATTTCGGCACTCAGCTCAGTGCGGCAAATTTTTGAGTTGATTACTTCATAGTCGTCTTTAGCTGTTTATAATTGCATTTCTTTGTTTACTCTGGGATTATGAGGAGACCAACTAGTTTACTGAAGGAATAAACCTGCGTGGAAACTTGACGAAACTATGCCACATTGATGCCACATTGATGCCACTTAGCATAAAATCAACCAAATATAAGCATTGAGATGAGGAAGCTTTACTAAGTTATAAGTCAAGCAAGTTGTTGGCCAACTACGCATCAAATAAGTATTTCCAGCTGCATCACCAAAAAGCCAGTTGAGGGTGGTGTCTGTCAAAGCCAAAATAAAAACTTGAGCAAGCGAGAGCTTTGCCTCACAGGCACCCGATACTTCCTTGTATTCCTTATACCACATCATTGAGCCGCGCAATCCCAGCATCAACTACGTCCGTTCCTCCCATATCGATGCTAACCGTTTCGCCCGAGTGCGGGACCATTACAATACCCTCTCGCGCGACCGTTTTTTTACTAAAAAGCATGCCGGTGTGGCCCGGAACAGACACTGGTGCTATGAAGGAAAACTAAGGTGTCCTCCTGAGTTCCAGGCTTCGCGGGCCTCGGAGGAGGCATTTGAGAGGTTTCTTGTAGGGATTTTGCTTGTTGTGAGAGAGCTGCTTGGAGTTCGTCAAAATTACTAGCTTAATTAGCAGCCCGGCTTTCCCGGCTTATCATATTATGTTGCGCTCGAACATTCATGTCTGTAAAGCAATAATGGGCGATTTTACTCTGAGCCTGTTTTGCATTCGGTCGCTCCTTTGCCTTTTCAATCCTGAGCACTTGCAAAACTTTTTCCTCTCTGTAATGCCAGCATGGAGGTTATGAATATCTCAGGAACTCGCGCTACAAAAGCCAACTCGGGGATACTTAGCCGTGTGAAACCATGAAGATTTCAAGAAATTGTAGCCAGCGCTATTCAACGTTTCTGATGTCGTAGGGCCTGCTGAAGCCATGTTTCTTTGAAGGAGATATTGTCAGGAATCAGGGCAGGCACAGATTTAAAAAATTAGCTTCATTAGCTTCAAAATTAGTACGCCCACGAAAGCTATATATCATGATGGTATATAAAGTGATCAATTTACATAGCGAGGGCGCACTAATTCTCAAAAATGACGGCGCTGTAGCCTACCCGGTTGCACACAGAAGACAAGTTCCGAAGGGTTGTTCTCCACGATTGTACAACAGAAAGGACTGACGAGCACGTAAAAACAAAGTGCTAGAGCAATGCATCTCAAAGTATTCTATCAGACTGTAGGGTTTGTTTCTACCTGAGGACATATGTTGGCGCGCGTTCAGGCCAATTCCTAGACCGGCCGATATTAGCCTCAACGTTTCGAAGTCGAGTTCTGAAAAAGTTTGCTTCCAGACCTTGAACGTACTGCAGCGGCGCGGGGAGCGCCGCGCCACGATCAACGA
>Ga0307982_1004461_pt1 | contig 11059 bp, 5 predicted proteins | sample OrgLakmetagen989_FD_201847 | JGI IMG/M metagenome (GOLD analysis project Ga0307982, IMG submission 201847) | Saline water microbial communities from Organic Lake, Antarctica - #989 | ecosystem: Environmental > Aquatic > Non-marine Saline and Alkaline > Saline | place: Antarctica: Organic Lake... | reverse complement strand
ACTGGCGTCTTTCCTCCGAACAAGTCGGCGGGACTGAGTGCTTGTTCGTGTGTCACGTCCCAGGTCAACGATGATTAAGCATTGAATGAAAATTCGTTAATGTATGCAATATGATGCTGCGTTCAATGCCGGCCACTTTCGCTATTGTGGCAATAACGATTTTGCTCGAAATTTTTTTTTCGCGATTTGCGGCACTAGGCATAAACGCTGGCTGAATAGATTCTTCAGTTAAGTACAAGGAGCCAATCGATTCCAAGTGTGTTACATCATGATAGAAGCATCCTCGTGTTGACCACGCTATGGGCTGGTTTCATGGCATTGAGATTATCGATCGCCCTGCTGCATAAAAAGCACGAGCTCGCACCCATCAACGGCTGACTGGGGGTGTTACAAGTCACAAAACCTCCTTACAGTACTAGCACTAGTGTATTCATGCAAAATCAAATAATAAGAAACGGTCAGTATGGGCATTGGAGCGAGAAAATCAATGAGGTGGCGTGTTCCTATGCTCGATCTATGCTCTTCATATTCAAAGCCCAATTGATGCTCCCCTCATTCATACTTTTCGCCACCACATCTTTTTTTCGAGTCTTTTTCGTCGTTTGAATCTTCTTGACATCGACAGCTACTATCACAATCGGATTCTTCGTTGGGCTGGCCACGTTGCTCGAATGCCCATGAGCCGGGCGCCACGACAGTTGCTGGCAGGTTGGGTAGCGCATTCCCGGCCGGTCGGTTGCCCACACATGACGTGGGGTAGGACGCTGGAGAATGCGCTCGCCAGTAAAGGCATTTCCATGGAATTTAAAGAACGGATTGCCATTGCGAAGGCTAGGCCGAAGTGGAGACAGCAGACTCGCTCCAAACCAAAACCTCCTGGTGCTTGGTGGTTGATGGACAACGCGAGAGTATATGCCCACAACTGATTTAGGCAAAAAGGACACTCAGCCTAGTCAGACTTGTTCTGAAGGTTAAACTTCTCCTGCTAATGCATTGTAATGGGGGTTTCTTTGTTTTTGGGGAGTATTAACTGGACTGGACTAGCAAAGCGGTTGGGGATGGGATTGCCTTAAACCGGAACTCGAACTCGAAAATTATAAACCGCCTATCAAACCCCCACAAAGGGGGAGATTCCTAAAAAACTCTGCAACTCCCACATACATCAACAAGCCCTTGTAGTTGTGTATTTCATACTATAACTTACAGAGGGGAAAGGGGGCTGGAAGTATTCTGCTCTCTAAACACTGCCCTACTTCAATCTAGGATAGTATTCACGCCGTGAATCACGCCACGTGAAACGTGAATTGGCCTATACCGGAGTGATGTTAGCAGGGGACCTGGCAGACATCCAGAAGGCGGTATCCGTGAATGGAAGGCCACTCACATCGGCATTGCTGTCGCAGGCAACTCCCACATACGCCCCGCGATGAAGAAGATCCCAGCTGGCGACTCCGAGGACCTTGGCGGCTTGTGGTGGCGAGAAAACTAGAGAGAACACGCAAGGAACGAGTGTTGTAGCACAGATACTCAGCAGTGAGCACAATACTAACATCGAGGCGCACAAGAAGCGCGCTAAGGCCGGCAAGACGAGGTTAAGGAAGCCGCACGCACCAAAAGTACGACAAAACACCACGAAACAACACTAAATTCCGTTATTCTGATATTCACCGCGCATGTACCGCAAGTGAATCACGCGTGAGTCACGAGTAAATCACGCTTGAAGTGAATATGAGACCTATGGCGTTTGAATCACGCGGGTATACGTGATTCTCACCCTCGACTTCAATAAATACTTGCGCGCAACGCACATGCGTGCACTTCAGCCCACAGCATTAACCGTTCTGCCATCTGCCACTCCCTTTCATTCGTAAAACTGCGTCAAAATGAAAGAAATTCAGACGCAGTTCTACGAATGATAGGGAGTGGCCATCTGCTTCTGTGCGCCACACAGCTCTTCGTTGGTTAAGGCATCCCGTCGGTTAGTGTGGAAAGACTGCGGACTTGGAGCATAGAGGAAGTCGGTTCAGGATGAGAGTAAAATCCCCCACCTAACTCGGAACATTTGGGTATGTGAGTCCGAGCCAAAACGCAATCGAATCTTTGGACGGCTTGGTGGAGTACTGGTACAGATGTCTGGGGAATCAGTCACTGGTGGTAGAAAGCGTTTAGCCGCACCACATACGGCTACGTGATCCATAATTGGCCCCTTGCAGCAAGAAAGTGAACGCGCCGCCGCCTGACAAGAGCACTGGGGAGGTGCCCTACCTAGTGGGGAGAATCAATAGCCCGGAGAATTTCCTTGTGTAAATGGGATATGAAACACAACGGGCACTCAGACCCAGACCCCGACAAGTCTTGATCGGAGGAATAGAGGAAAGACGCCAGATTAGGATTAAGCGATTATGCCTTTCTGGCAAGTCCAGGAATTATACATGCCGCATGTTCATCTTCAAAGAAAAGTGGCGGAGTCAATCTAATCTAATCAAATCTAATCTACGGCAGTGCAATGAAGCCAGGAACCTAGGAAGTACGAGCAGTACACGGGACGCGAAGTGGGATAGAGGAAAGCTGTAGTGTTGGCTGCTTCAAAATTGAGGCTAAGAGTTGGAACTTTTATCGCCGTTGATGCACTCAACGAAGAGTAATGCTTGTTCTCTGCGCACCCCCCAACGATCATTCCCGATCGCCCGGACCATGCGGCACGACAGAAGCGGTTCCAGCACTATTAGTAGCACCACCTATTGGTGAAGTTGCAGCTCCCCGCTTGGCTTGCTGGTCGTGCATGAAGTACTCCGTCCAGTCGGAGATGGCCGTCTCGAGGTCCAACGGAAAACGGAACGAGCGAGGGTCAGAGTCGCGGCCTGGAAACTCCACGAGCACGACGACAATGTTCAACCCTTCTCGGTGCGCCGCGCAGAGCTCCGCCAGCACCCAAGGGCGCTCGAGCGTGCTGCGCGTCAGCATCAAAATGTGGTTCTTGCTCAACTGCACAAAGTGAAGCAGTTTGCTGAGCTCCTTCAAGTGCGTCGAGTCGAGAAAGATGAGGTCTTCGATTTTCCCGTAGTTCTCACTTTTGTCGGGCTTCTCTTTCGCGATTCGGCGGGCGGTGTCGACGAAGATGCGCGCCGCGTCGCCGGCGTCAGCCTTGTGGTGCGACAAGAACCCGAAGTGCTTGCGGGCTTTGTGAAGCGGGCTTTCCCCTGCCACCGGGTCCACGAAGTGCAGGCTGTGGCAGTGGTCGAGCACGTCGGCCACTTCGCCTTCGAGCTTGTGGTCTCCCGCCTGGGGGGTAAACGGGCGGTAAATGATGCTCCGAAGCGCGGTCAGCGCGTTGAGCATTTGGGCCGAATCGTAGCCGCACGACTGCAGCGCGGCCGCGGAGACCGCGCAGCGGGCAAGTGCTTCCGACCGATGGCGGTGGGCTGAAAGGCCAAACTCCACGTCCAACCCTCGCCGCTCGTCGGCGACGCTGGCCCTCAGCTTCCCCGCGCGCTGCATGAGGGTGGCAAGCAGCATGGTCGGCACAAACCCCAGCACCGCAAGGGCGACAGCGCCGACCGCTTGAGAGCCGAGCAAGCGGCCATCGCCCCCCAGCCACAAACCTTGCTCCCGGTGGAACAGCCCTACCGCGATGACCCCCCAAACGCCGCACGCGCCGTGGACGGGGAATGCACCGACGACGTCATCGACTTGGAGCACCTTTTCCGTGGCCAGAACCGAAGCCGCGAAGACTAAGCCGCCCACAGCACCGACAATCAAAGACGGCCCCGCATCGATGCAGTCAGCGCCGGCCGTAATCGCTACGAGCCCTGCGAGAATGCCGTTGACGATGCCAACAATGTCCACGATGCCGTCGCGCACACGCACTGCAGACGACGCCCCCACAGCGAAAGCGCCGGCCGCGGCCGCGAGCGTCGTCGTAATCGCGGCGTTGGCAGCTTGGTGCGCAGCTTCCGGCGACGAAATCGCGAGAGAAGACCCGCAGTTGAAGCCGTACCACCCCACCCACAGCAGCAGCACCCCTGAAATCATCCGCGGGATGTCTTGCGGCAAAAAGTTGCGCGCTTTGGCGGCGTCCCAGCGTCCGAGCCGCGGGCCCACCGCAGCAGCACCCGCCAGCGCAGAGAACCCGCCAATGACGTGCACAACGCCACTGCCCGCGAAATCGTGGAGCGGCGGCGACAGGGTTGAAAGCCAGCCGCCCCCCCACACCCAGCGCGAAGCCAGGCAGTAGTTGAAACCGCTCACCAGCACGCTTACAAAAGCATACGCGGAGACCGTGGTGCGCTCCGCCATAGCTCCCGACGCAATCGTCGCAGACGCCGATTGAAAAGCCAAATGAAAAAAGAATGCCAAGGCGTGTTCACGCTTGTCACTAAGGCTATCGGTTGCCCCCGAGAGGGCGTCTACACCCGTTGCGAGTCGAAAGCCCCATAGACACGCGACCAATATTCCCAGAATGAAATCAACCACGTTCTTGGCATACGTACAGACGAGGTTGTTGTCTCGTACACACCCAGCTTCGAAATGAGCGAAGCCCAATTGCATTAGAATCACGAACGTAGCACATATTATTATCCACGAGGTGTCAACTCCGTTGGCTAGAACTTGGTTCTCTGCTTCGCAACAGGTCGCATTTACTGCCATACTTTTGTTACAAAGTTTATGACAATTGGACGACACTCAAATTATCGTTAGGATGTCCTAAGGATGTGGCGACCGAATAGTAATGATAGCACGAGCTCGCGGTGATGTCTTGGCGCCTCGTTTATTGTAGCAAAGGCCTCACAACTCCCCCCTTCCTTTGGGACCTTCGTATCGTACTTGAGAACTTGAGAAGTAATTACAGAAGAAGAATGTTGATTGTCAGCTTGGGAAATTATGATTGGTTGTTGTTCAACACCTGCAACTTACTGCAACCAATCATCCATCATCAGTCCGGCCCGAGGTAATTAAAAGGGGGATTCTACAGTAGCTAAATGTTGGTTGCCTTGAATTTTCTGTCTGCCTGTTAGCCTTCTAATTCCGGCCCCTCGGGGCCCGAACGAAAATTGGGATTCTGTTAACTGTAGACGCCGACTAGAGGGCTAGATGGCTCCTAGGCTAGTCCAGTGAATATTCTTCCAAAAACAAGGAAAAGGCAAATCGTCCGACCGAACTGAAAAAAATTGATAGCGACTTAAACGAAGCTTGAATAAAAAGGCCCAACCTGTTGATCTTTCACTACACACTGTACAACGACCAACACTAGTCGTTCAACTAAGACACTAAAAAGACTGGATACTAAACACGTGTCTAGTCTAGTCTAGTTAATACTCCCCAAAAACAAAGAAACACCCCTGTACAATGCAGTAGCAGTGGCCACTCTGGCCTGTGTGCCTAATTAGCCTTTCCTTCTAGTATTGGTTGCTTTGATTTTCCTGTCTGCCTGTTAGCCTTCTAAATCCGGCCCCTCGGGACCCGAACTAGTCTAGTCTAGTCTAGTTAATACTCCCCAAAAACAAAGAAACACCCCTGTACAACGCAGTAGCAGAAAAAGTGTAACCTTCAGAACAAGTCTGACTGGGCTGAGTGTCCTTGTTGCGTAATGCAATTGTGACCATATACTCTCCAAAAAGTGTAACCTTCAGAACAAGTCTGACTGGGCTGAGTGTCCTTGTTGCATAATGCAATTGTGACCATATACTCTCAAGTTTTCCATCAGCCATCAGGCATCAGGAGCTTTTGGTTTGGAGTGCGACTGCTGTCTCCACTTCGGCCTATCCTTCGCAATGGCAATCCATACCTTAAATTCCTTGGAAATGCCTTTACTGGCGAGCGCATTCTCCAGCGTCCTACCCCACGTCATCTGTGGGCAACCGACCGGCCGAGAATTTGCTACCCAACTTGTCAACAACTGCCGTGGTGCCCGGCTCATGGGCATACGAGCAACGTGGCCAGCCCAACGAAGAAGTCGATTGTGATAGTAGCTGTCGATGTCAAGAAGATTCAAACGACGAAAAAGACTCGAGGGTACTCTGCGAAGCATTGGATTATCAACACTGCACAACTGAGAAGTCCATGCGCGATGCACATCATTGCGCAGCGAACTCTGCAAGCGTATAATTGTTTGTTGATCTGGAGAGACTGGGAAGTGACCAAGTATCGCTAATGTGGTAAGAAACAAGCATCGCCCACAACAGGAACCCTCCCTCGAGGTTGCGTTTCACGTCCACGCGTGATTCACGTGAGGAGGCTGTAAATTTACTTCACGCGTGATTTACGCGTGATTCGCGTGCGGTATATATACGGTAGATTCCTCAAATATACGGGGTATACGGGTTTTTGTTTTGATGTGCTTTGGTGGTGCTGTCTGTTGCGCTGTGGTGTGTGATGCACTTGTGTCGTTGCGCCGTTGGCCGGTTTGTCGTATGTGATGCGCGCCTCGTCCTACTTCCTTTCCTCCCGTCTAATTGCCCTCTCCTTCTGCGTGCGCCTTAATTCGGCTGCAGCGCAAGGCGTCAGGGGTGCGCGTATTTCTCTTTCGGTTTTGGCTCTTAACTCGCCACCAAAGTCGTCGTCGGCGGCCTTCAATATCATGGAGCGGGTTCGAACGTTGGCCGCGATGATGGTGTCAATGTAAGTGGCACGGTTCAAGATTTGTTTCCTTGTCTTCTGTGCCTATAATCTAGTCATCGTGGCGGCCTAGCATAAGTTCGCGGACCAAAACTCAGCCTCTTGCTGCCGTTAGCCCTCTTTCTAGACCATTCAAGATCAACCACGATGCGCCACATATCATATATCCTACATGGCCATACCCACATATTCGGTTGGCAAGTCTGAAGCGCTTCATTTTGACGCACCAGGATGGTGTCACTTCAAGTGCTACCGTTCGGCATTCTGTAATCGGGTCAAGCAGCCAGAGTGCCCTTTCAACAGCAGTATGGATCAAATTGGACTTCACTATATTGTGGACCTAGTCATTGCCGTCAAACAAGTCCGATAATAAATTGCCAGCTTTTATGCGCTTCGCATTCTTGTTGTCCAATTGCGGGGGCGTGACCTGCATCCCTTTAGCGCGCGCGTCGCTTATATTCGAAGCCATCACTTGGCCAGCTCCACTGAGGCTTGATTTGTATGGCATCTTGGCTGTCTTGACCGCCATTTCAATCTTGGCACGGTCATAAATATTCGGGTGACCCTGGAGACATATCTCGACGCCGCTGAAGCCGTTGCAAGCGCCACGGAAACCACAATCGCTAGAGAGCTAAGTCGCAATGCATCCCTTGTCGACACTTTTATGTTGCAGTGAACGAATTTCCACCCAGAAACCGCGCAAGGGATACGCACTTCGCTACGCAGTACCTCCGTTATGGCCATGGTTTCATTCTAGAGGATATTGGAACTCTTTCCCGCCTTGGGCGCCGTTCAGGTGGCTACGATCAGTTAGCTATGGTTTCCTTGGTGTTCCCTCGAGTTCACCGAAAATTTCCAGTGGTAGATTCTGTGACGACGTCACTATATCATGAGCAGATTTCACGCGGAATTTACGTCTGATTGGTTCAAAATTCACTTTCCACGTAATTTACGCGTGATTCACGCGGAATTGCGAACCTAGCCCTCCCTGTATAGCTCTGTAGCTCCTAAAGGAGCTTGCAAACCCCACTGCCCTCATATCGACATCAAGGGCGCACTGCATTAAAAAAAACATGGGGTTTCGCAGTACTCAAAACTTGGTCATCAACCCACAGCCGCAGGCTGCACTCTCCAGGACTTCACGGAGCCACTCCACCGTCCTGAAAAGAGGTTAATCTGCTACTCAGAGAAAGCCGACCCGAACCGCGCTCTGCCGTCTTGGCGAAGACAGTACCGAGGCACTCAACTATAGAGTTACACCTCAGCGTGCCACCATGACTTCGGTGCTTTATCGGCAATACAGTGGGGATCTTACCCACTAAACCTTCGCCGCAGCACTCACGTGCCGCGGCCATCTTCGTCTACTTCGCTTCCTTGTCCGCTTCGCAAACTTCGTCCACCACACTAGCATCTCGTCCACCGCAATGACACCCCCAGGTCGTCCATCGCTTTCATCTTCTTCTTCCTCTCGACTATCACGTTCCTGAACCTCGAACTGGCATCGCCGCCTTGAAAACTTCGTCCACCGCACTAGCATCGCCAGCCGGCTCAGCAACTTCTGAACGTAGCCGTCGTATCTCTATCGGCTTTGGCGGCACTTCAACCTGCTGTGGTACCCGCTGAGCAGATGCCCAGTTACACATGGCACTCATTTCGAATTGGATCAGCATGTGCTTTCCATGTAGCGCATGCACCTGACTGGGTGTTACTGGCCCTCCTGCGTTAGCGATCTCCTTCCTCTATCCCAGGTTATAGTAGAGTTACTTTTGAAATAGCGACTTCTTGGTTGGATCAGGCTTCTTCCCGCGTCATCGCGGCAAGCGACCAATCTTCCAAGTACAGCTTAAGATCTGGGCCAAGTCTTGGGGAACTCTCACCACCCAAATGCTTTAAGCTCGGAGGCGTATTCTTACCTCGACCGCGCTTGTGCAAAAAAAACTGCCAATATCTGCTCTTGCAAGCATACACGCAAATCTACCTCAATACGACGACGGCAATATCATGTCGGAGCTCACTCCATTTACGGACACCGCAGACGTTAATCGGCACTCGGCCAATGGACTCTACAGTACATAAACCAAAGGAATTAGTTTGCGTGGCAGCTTTGGCGAAACCAAGGTCCACAACTTCCGGAATAATTCCTCTTCAGCTGGGAATGTAAATCGTAACTGTTGTTCTCGTTTCTAGTCTTCGTCTTCTCGTCTCGGCTGTGCGCCTAACTGTGGTTCCCGGCGTGTCGCTTGCTCAGTTGTGCCACGCGGCTCGCGCCGCAGATCCAGCTGCGCCGTATGGGTTCTCGCTCCGCACCTCACTGCTTGCTAGCATAGTACACTCTGGTGCACTCAGCAACAGAATTACTCATCTGTTTTGGGATCTGGTGTCCGACCAATTTTTCGACCGATTTTCCGATTGTTCAGAAAAAATGTTCACAATGTGTACACCTCCGCACCTTCTAGAGAGCTGCTGCTGAGCTCGTATGGGCCGTCTGAAGACTCTATTGCGCGCGCGCTATGTTCGGTGATAATATTGGAGCTCTACACATGCTCCTCGGTCGTGTGAACCCACTAGTGCATGCATCATCTCCCTCAAGTGAGTCACCAGGTGCAAGCCAAAAAGGAAGGAAACAAAACAGTTGCTGCTGAGCTCGAACGGGCCGTCTGAAGACTCTATTGAATGCCAATCGGACAGATTCGGTTCATTGAATGCTTAACTACTCGTACACTCATTGCTTGCTTGACGCAGAAAACTCCCGCAGGCAAGGATATCATTGACGTTTGCCCATTAGCTGTTGGGATCGCCAAACAATACTACAGATAGGGTGACTGGAAAGGATGAGTTGCCTGATTGAGCCACATAAAGACTCGAGCTGCACCTGCGTACCGGGTCGATGTTTGACAATTTGGAGGTTGTCCTTATCTCCGGAACCTACTGTGAGTAAGTTTCACTACTGAGTAAAATGTTGTGCGTTTATTCCGCGTCCTGATATGAATACTCTAGCGTTGAAAAATATTGTAGTTATCAGTGCACATATCCTAGTCAGACCACTGCGTGCGCGACTATTCAGCATTGCCTGATCTTGCGCATCAATATTGAATGCGATGAATGACTGCGCAAGCCTCACATGCATAGACCTTTCAGGTGCACTCCTCGAGGTCCTGCGTAGAGTCACCGGGTGCATTTCGTGTGCGGACCACTGGGGCTATGCCCCCTAAGCGCTACCTTTGTTCAGAGCTTTCAGTGCAGCTCGAAAGGGAACCTACTTTTAAGGCCGCGGAGCACAAAGGCAGCAAATCTTTTCCTTCTTCCTGAAGTGCCAGCCGTGTAGTAAGTAACCGAAATGATATGGAAATTATCGTAACTAAACTTTAAGCTGGTGGTTTGAGATTAATTCTAATGGAGCACGGGGGCCTCTATTGGCCTTGGTGGTGCTCCCTCTGTCTGTTTTGTGGTCTCTGCGCGTTGCGTTCGGGTGTTTCCCGTTGCCGGTTATCGGCCTTTTTCTCTTTCTCTGTGTACTATATTAGTGTACACTTGCTTGTGTGTTTGTTGTGTTCTGAGTTCTGAGTGATCTATACTCTCGGAACTTTCACAACTCTTCCTTGATCCCTGTCGATGTGAGCTCCCAGCTACTCGCCGCAATTAGGAATCGCATTCCGACAGAAATGGTAGCTTATGATAAACTTATGTACCTCCATAGCCCAACGGCTGACTTGACTTGCTCCATGATAGAGCTTCTGATCTATCCCAATACAACCCCAATATTACCAGTAGCTCAGTCAGCCGGAACCGGCCATAACGCTGAAGCCCTGACAACGCATCCTAACCGCCACTATGCTTCGATCGTTCTATCGTAGTCTCGATCACCTCTAGCTCAGCTACTAGCTCTAGCAATACGCAGCCCCTCGACCAAAAAAACAGTTGAAAATGCAAGAAAAGTTCGAAAAAAAGTCCCCGGTGTTAATAAATAAGTAAATGCGATTCGTAATTTGAATACCAGCACCGTAGATATGCATGGCAGTCAAAAATACAATACACTATCACTAAGTTGCTTGCTCCGCTGAATTGAGCCGAAATGGCGACTCCAGGCACCATACCCATGGTGCAAGAGCCTGGCGGATGCACCGAGGGGCATGGTATGATGTATGTGAACGGCGTTGTGCTTGTTGGTGGAGCAATCCGTCCCCTTAACGTCGCGCAGTGGGCCATGCTGGGTGCTCAAAACCTGGAGATGGGCGCACTTTCTCCGCTGAATTGAGCCGAAATGGCGACTCCAGGCACCATACCCATGGTGCAAGAGCCTGACGGATGCACCGAGGGGCTTGGTATGATGTATGTGAACGGCGTTGTGCTTGTTGGTGGAGCAATCCGACCCCTTAACGTCGCGCTGTGGGCCTTTCTGGGTGCTCAGAACCTGGAGATGGGCGCACTTTCTCCGCTGAATTGA
>Ga0307982_1004459_pt1 | contig 11060 bp, 7 predicted proteins | sample OrgLakmetagen989_FD_201847 | JGI IMG/M metagenome (GOLD analysis project Ga0307982, IMG submission 201847) | Saline water microbial communities from Organic Lake, Antarctica - #989 | ecosystem: Environmental > Aquatic > Non-marine Saline and Alkaline > Saline | place: Antarctica: Organic Lake... | reverse complement strand
CGGGGTGTGGAAGTGAATATAAAAGCCCCCCCCCCCCCCGCCTCAAAAATACAAACAACAATATGCAAGCGGACCGCTTGTGGCCTAGCGGTCCCTCTCTATCATAGAGTTAAACCCATATATCTTCCATCAAACGCCACGGCCGCTATCGTGATCGTCCTCCAGCGTTTTTCGAAACCCTCGCAAGGCCCTCCACCTTAAGAGCAAGTCGTCTGCGTATACCCCGAAGAGTGCAGGTTCCGCGCTAGTGATCGGCAGGATAGTGCTGACAATGCTTGTAGCTGCAACCGAATTAAATCAATCCTCTATTGTGCCTGCCTTTGATCAAACGAGTGCACAACGGATAGTTCAAGCACCAAGCGGTGCAATTAATTCATAACGGAAGGGTTCATCATCCGTCGGGGGCCCGAGGTTCATAGGAACCCGTTCCCTCCCCTGATGCCCACCGTGCATGGCTGTGTCTAATTTGATTTGGGATTCACAGCCATGAGCTCCGGTGTCAGTGTCAGAAGTCCGTCAGAGTTTACATTCGATACAGCCAAAGACTTATGTACGGAGTTAATTGATACGTGCAAGCGGAATGGCATGCCACGTTACACTTCAAGGCGACGCGACTACAAGCCCGTGCGGTGGAATTGGCGCCTCGGACGTGATTAAGAGGTGATAATTGCACGGCGGGTCGTAATCGACCGGGGATACTCTAAGCACCTTACCTCACTATGTAAATGTGAGATCCCGGTTGCACTCACAGCGTTTATAGTTTATTGCTTTAAAGGAGGTGCTGGTCCGCCGCCAAGCACATCCCGGCATTCGCCTTTTTATAAAGATAAACGGTCAGTGCAGGTTTTTCCAATTGACTTCATTGTTGTGCGGAGTGCGCAACACCCACGAATTCCTCGCTTTTTGCAAATTTTTCGAGGAATTTGGCCAATGCCCCTCTCCCTCCTGAATCATTCCGCACTTGCTTTATTGGGGAACGCACGCGCATTCCCACTTCTGCCCGCAGCATTGGCTTCTGTGCCATTTGGGTTTGTATTAGTTCGAGTTCGAGTTCAATTGATATGACCAAAATGGCAAACGGCGCAAAAATACAATGGAGAGAAAAGCGACATCAACCAGAATCCATGGTAGACGTCGGTACGGCACTCCGAGAAGATGGTGATTGTTTTGGTACGGGCAAAAGCGAGCTCTTTGTGAGGGCCTCGTCACCACCTTCATGGCTTCCTAAGGTCAGACCGAGGCCGCCCCCGCCGGCTTCATCTTCCTCCTCCTCGTCGTCATCGACTTCCTGCGCCGCACGCACTTCGTCGACTTCTGCTTGTTCTTCCTTTCCCTTATCGTCTGAAGCATCTCCTCCGTCTTTCTCTTCGGAAGGGTGGCAACTTTTGGGCACACCTCCGTTGGACTCGAGAATGCCTTCAATCGCCTCCTTGAGTTTCAACTCACCCACACCTCTCCTGTCGAGCGACCTCGCCAGCTTATTTAACCCCCCACGAGACGCAAGCCAACTGCCTCGGCCATACCCGTCTCGTAATGCAGGTTCGACTGTTCCGGGCGCATAGACCTGTCATGCGAGATAAACAAAACGAAGACGAGAAAGATGGGTCAGAAACGCATGAACATAAATACCTCGATGTGGGGTTCGAGTTTACGTGCACATTTTTTTCATTGCATTCAAGTTTGTGTGACGTCGTAATCTCATCACCTGAGACAGGTCACACCACAGGCGGCTCGGATTGGGGTCGCTCAAATACGCAAAGTAGCGAATCCCATGGCGGTCCTGGCCCAGGGGCGATCTTCTACAAGGGGACAAGCGCAAAAGCTCCAGCCGCCGCTCGCCTTGCCGCTTGCGCTCTTGCCGTTGCTCGAGCGCTGCCTTGCGGGCGAGGTACCTGTTGTGCCACAGAGAAAAAGGTATACAGGAAAAGAAAAGAGAAGAAAGCAGAGGGACGGCGTAAGAGAACTAGCATCTTGACATGCAAACAGAATTGGAATTGCCACAATACACATTAAGCACCAAAACAACAAACGGCAGCAGGAAAAGCATAGATTAAGTCATGTTAACTCAGATCAAGAGCAGCTTCTGCAGCCAGACGTCAGAACAACACGAATTCCAAACAACCCTGACTTCCCATCGCATGCATGTACATTTGCCCACCCGTCGCGCATGGCGTCTGCCACCCATTTTCCTCCCGGAGCGGCCACCCCGCACAGGTCTCGCATCGCTTCTCTGCTAGCAAGCAGGGCTAGGGCCTTTTGCTCGTCCATCTAGTCAAGAGAGAGAAAGGTAGAGGGAAGAAAGACAAAGAAAGAGCAGGTCAGGTCAAAAGCACATATACAATTCCACACTTTTTGGGCTGTCACATTTCATCGTCTCGTACGTAGGTCTACCATTGCTTCTACACACGCATGCTCTTAACAATTTTCAAAAACTTGAGAATTTACCTCTCCTTCCAGCCCAGCTTCTCGGCCCTTTACCAGCGCATCTTTCAACACTTCTAAACCCATGCCACAATCGTTTTCCGCCTCCAAGATAGCCGCCCGCAGCGCATCTTCGGCGGTTTTGCGCACCGTCCAGGCCTCTTTCAGGGCGCTGATCGACACCGGCGCCAGCACCGCCGATGATGCTGGCGACGATGAAGAAGTAGTTGAAGCGGAGGCTAGGTAGGCCGCCTCGATGGCTGCGAAATCCAATGCCTGAAGCGCAGCAGGCCCTAGCACGGCAAACGGCACCTGGATGTGCCAACAAGAGGAGATGAGGTGAAAGAGGATAAAGGCACATCACGAGTGAACTCATGAACAAGAATCGAAGGAGGGTTAAAAGGAAAGGCACGTGTAAACGTGAAGCACAGCAAAGACGAAAGAAATCACAGTAACGACAATGATGAAATTAAGCGAGAAAGCCCTTCCCTCACACACCTTGAACGAGACGTTGGCGGCCTCAGCTTCAAAGAGTCGAAGCACTTCCTACAATTATCGAAGACACATACATGAAAAGACAAAGTTAAGATGTAAAAATACTAAACGCATGTTTGTAACAATAACAAGAGCTACTGAGATGTAACTATATTCCGTGCTTTCGTCATCAGCTTGCACCAACATAATACCTGTTGCACGAAATACGGCGCAATCATGCGTGGATCTCCATATTCGCCGCCTACTATGCCACTGGCATTGCTGCCGCCAGCACCACTGCTCACGCCATTTCCTGCACTGCCGTGGTGGTTGCTGCCGTTGCTCGTGCTGCGTGCGAGGCTGGCCGCACCCGTGCCTTCTAGAGCGGCAGCATGGGTACCCGTTGAAGAGGAGGCAATCAATTTACGGCACGGGATCGAGACCACACCCGGAAACCCACCCGCGCCACCGACATAGGGCAAAGTTGATGACGACGAGGAGGATGAGGACGATGAGGGCGGCAGCGGCATGGAGGGCAAATATGGGTTACTGTGATTGCCACTTGTGTTGTTACTGTTGTTGCTGTTGCTACTGTTGCTACTGTTGCTGTGGTGATGCGCATTTCCAGCCACGCTACTAGTGTTGCCACGACTGCTGCTGCTGCTGCTGCTGGTGTTGAAAGTGTCACTGTTCATGTTGCAGATCTGAGCAAATTCTATTGACCACTGTACCGCTGCAAAAGGGCGAATCTTTTCTTTGCCCCACCTCACGCGCACCTTCGAGACCTTTTTAGGCGCTGCTGCTGTTCCTTTCTTCTTCGTCGAACCGGTTGAAGCATTCCGAGGCTTTTTGGCTGACCCGCTTTTGCTACCGTTTGCGCTACCGCCATTACCAACAGTGCCAGCTTCTCTTCCTGCTGCTCCTGTTGAGGAAGTGCCATCACTGCCTTGCTTGTCTCCTTTGGAATGCATGTAACGGTTGTTGGGGTTCGCCGGCTGAGCTGCTGCAAACTTGGCTCGACATGAAATGTCGCAAAACCGCCCACTGCCAAACAACCCGTCGTGTTTCTTGTGGCAGGACTCACAACGCCGCCGTGAGTCACTACTACCGTCAGCATCAATACCATTACCGTTCTTGTCGTTGGCATTGTTCCTTGAGGTCAACTTCTCCATTTGTGATTGATTTGATGATAAGGACGAAAGCAATAACAACGCATCTGCCGGCTGTGCTCGTGTTGCTGCTGCATCATCTCCAGAGAGCTTTGATGCTTTTTTACATCCTTGAATTTTCCCTTTATTCATCACGAGGGGCGCGGCGCCCTCATCGGCTGATACCGCGTCTTCTTCGTCCTCGCCTTCGTTGCTGTCTCGCATCGTCATCTCGCCGGGCAAGTCATCGTCGCTGTACTTGCCGTCGGCATCACCATCAATCCCGTCGGCGGCTGACCTGGCCTTCCCACCGCTCCTTGGCCTCTTCACGCGCACTCCGTCTGAGGCACACCGCACACAATAGCCGCGGCCGTTACCCCGCAAATTCTGGTCCGGGTGCTCGGCGCAAGTCCCTTTGAACACATTAGCGCGTTCACGAGAAGAAGAATGGCCACCGCTGGCTGGCTTTGGAATTTGTGACGTCATGAATCCGTAGGCACTGTAATTGCTGCTGCGGCTGCTGCTGCTGCTATAACTGTTGATGATACTACGGTTGTGATCGATGTTGGCGCTGTGGCTTCTCTTCAAGCCCAAATCGGTGTCATCTGAATCTGTCCTAAAGCGGTCGGCGCTGGAGACGGAAGGAGAGAGCACCGGTATGCGGCTCATTAGACTGCTTATGCTGTTGCTACTGCTACGGCTACCTGCTTTCGTTTTGCTCGCCTGACGGGGGGAAGTGGCTCTGTGTTCAGGTCCTTCCAGAGAAGAGGGGCTCTTGTTGTGTGATCCAGAATCAACGGGAAGAGCGCTACCTTTCTCAGCGACTTCTGCACTAAGTGTTAAAGGCAAAATGCCTGCGCTAGTTCCTGTTTCTTCGGCTTCCCACGTTGAAAGCATGCTGCCATTCTCTGCATTGACTCCATCGCCATTGTTGCCTCCATCGTCCATACTGCTACCAATGCCATTTAACACACCATCAATACCACTAGCCATGCCAATAATGCCATCGCCTGCAAAACCAGTCACAGCGCTACCACTGCCAGTGGTACCATAAATCCCACCATTGAGATCACCTATGCTGCTGCTATTCAGTTCTCCAATGGTGTCAATGTACTTGCGACGAACGTCCAAGCGCTTCCGAGCTAAAATGTAACGCCTTGACAACTTTTCCTTTTTGATCTGAAGTAATACAAAAAAATAACATTTGTGAGTCCATTAAATCAAGTGATGGCGCGTGCTCTTCTAACAAATCAAAACTTGCAACCAATCTAATGAACCAGCACTCACCCTCCTTTCGTCGCGATCTTCATTGGCGTAAGCCATTTCGAGCGCCATTCTAGCTTCGTGCTGCTTTGCCAAAAGGGCTCCACAACCGTCGCCGTGCTGCATCGCGGCTTCTAGCAGAGTGTGCAACACCTGTTTGCACATCCCCCCATGCAGGACCATCAAAAGACAAGAGTCAATAAAACGAGAAGATACCAAATAGAGAATCAAATAAAAGAGGAGAGATAAGGCAGCACGACATGACTGACAATGGCTTCTCACGAAACAAGAAGAGTAGCTCAAGACTACTTTTACTACTTTTGTCTTTATTTCACGCACCAAGAGTTTTCCCGTAGGATTTAAGTCATCGTATTCCTGCGCTTGCGCCAATGCGGTAAGTTCTGCCTTCAGGCCTGCATCTTCCATTTCAGCGGCTGCATGCGACGCCATTTCTGCGGACACTGACTCAGCACCTTCCATGGTGCTGCTGCTGCTGCTGCTACTGGTAGTGGTAACCTCACCACCGAAGCTTGCTGATTTCACTACTGACTCTCCAGACGCGTCAGCACTTGAACAGAGCGCCATTGAATGCCTTCCACTTCCTTCTTCACCATTGCCAGTGTCAGCACCTGCTACAGCCACCGGAGCACTTGCCACTGCCGAACCATCACCAGCAACAGCACTCGTAGGCATGAGGGTTGGTTTCTGGCAGCGGGCGTCGTACGCAGCGTCCAGCTTTTCTTGCCGCTGCCAAAAGCGCTGAAAGGCTTGAGCTGTGGCCAACGCCACGTTGGCCCATATGTTCGCCCCCAGAGAGGAGGAATGGGAGAGCTCAGAATCGAGGGGCTTGGCGTGCTCCCGCAGCTCCAATGACGTCATCTTCCCGATGGGCACGTACTTTTTCTTGGTTTTCAGCCACCTAGGAAAAAAAGAAGGGTACAAGATGCGTGCGATACAACGCACGAATCTTGAATTAGCTAGCAAACAAAAAACAGTCGTAGCAGCTGCAGGAACCGCAATAGGTAACAACATGCAGCACAAGTGTTCGAAAAAAGAGACAGTGCCAGCGCACCTTTTCCCAAGAGGCCTAACTTCTGCCGAATTGGGATCTTCTCCACTGCTGCTGCCGTTGTCGTCGCAATTTTGATGGTTGGCCATCGCGGCACTGACTACTGGATCTAATTCGTCCAACCCTTCGAACTCTTTCTCCGAGCGCGCCAAGTCCATGGAGCTGATCCGGTGCGCTGACTTGAGCCCTTCCAAATCCACTTGATCGCCCAGCGATACCCACAAGTCTTTCTCTTCCAAGTCCTCCACATGCCCTGCCAAACAGCCGGTCCGATACTCGACCCGAAACAAAGCGGCCAGGCGCCCCGATTTGATGGACTTGAAGTTGGATTCGGATGCCTGAAATTGCCGCCATTTTGAGAAAATAAAAGATCGAAAAAGAAATCAAGGAAGCAAAGCCAGAAGAAATGAAAAGCCAATAATCAACATGGCACTAAATGAGTTTAGCCGAGTTGGCCTCGAGAAGATACCTAAAAAATGAATGGAATATAAAACTTCATATAGTCCATACTAAAATGCATGCACTCGTATTCGATATATATACCGGTTTCCAGCCGCTCACAACACCCGTGACCACTTCAGTAATTTTATTGGACGGCCGGCCTCGCCCTCGCTTCGCTGCAGGAGGAGGCGGTGGCGGAGGTTCTGGAGAGGTCACTGCTGCTGTTGTTGCCTTCGGAGGCCTCCCAGGACCGCGCTTGCTTCCTGAACTTCTGCTACTGCTGCTACTACCACTGCTGTTGGTGGCGCTACTGCTATCACCTGAAGGCATAGAAGCCTGTGTTGTTGCTTCCTCCTTCTCCTCCGTCTCTCCTCTCTCCGCCTCTTCTGCCTCAGCCGCTTCTGCCTCTGCTGCGGCCTTCTCTGCTGCAGCAGCCTGCGCCGCCACATGTGCAGCTAGCGCAGCGTGGAACGCTTCGTATTCGCCTTCCAGCGCAGGTCGCGTCACCATGCGAGAAACGGCTCTCCCCAAATAAGGCGTCCCCCCTGTACGCCAAGGGTACTCGCGCTTGATGAGGGCATCCCCCGAAAATGATGATGAAGCTGCTAGTGCTCCTGCAGCTGCACCCTTCTCGTCGCCGTATTCTGCATCTTCGTCAGCACCACCTTTGCCATTTTCTCCTTCTCCTTCTCCTTCTTCTTCTTCGTCGTCTTCATCTTCTTCGTCATCATCCTCCTCGCCCTCGTTATCCTCATCGTTTCCTTTTGCTGCTCGGCGAGCTTCGGCCGCCGCTGCTTTCGCAGCTCGTTTCGCAGCTCGCTTCTCCGCAGCCAAGGCTCGTTTCGCTTTCACCGCCGCGCCTCGCTGCGTCCGTCGCTCTTCCTTGGCCAAGGCGCGCGCTTCGCTTTGCGCCAGGACTTGGTCGCTCTGCCACACGAAGTCGGAAGCCCGCGTGCTCAACACGCACTGCAAGAGCGCAACGTGCAAGCCCTGGCTCAGGGCGCCGCCGCGATCTAATTCGCGCACGAGGACATCGGCTTTGAGGGTGGACCACTCCAGCACTGGCTTGCCATCACCGCTGGCAGAGGCCGCTAGCAAAGACGCACTGCTAGGACCCGTTGAAACATAAGGAGCTCCACCACCGCCGCCAAGACCGCCGCTCCCATAGCCTCCAACTCCACTCAAGGCTAGCAGCATCGCCGAGGAGGAGCCTGGACCCCCACCTCGGGGGCCGAGGGAAAAGATGGCCTGGCCCCCGAACTTGAACCGTAAACGGTACGGCAACACCTTTCCTTTGCCTCGCACTGCATCGCTCACCTCGTTGGCGGTCAAACCCAGCATGGCCGCGCACTCGGCCCCCGACTTGTAAGTGTCCAGCACTTCTCCCGTGACGTCATCGTAGCGCTCCACGGGTTTGAATCCCGCCGGGCCCGTAGGCGCCACCCCGAGCACGTTCCGGTTGGGGCCTTTCATCGGCAGCAAGGACAGCGACAAGGGGTCATATGGACGTGGCAGTGCAGCAGCACCAGCTGTTTGCTTCCTGTCGGCCTTCCCATCGCCCAAAGGAACAGCCGAGGAATCGGCGGCTGGTGCTGGTGCTGCCGCAGGCGTTGCAGAGTCAGCACCAGCACTGGTGGTTGTGACGGCGGTGGAGGTTGTTGTTGTGTCCTCTCCTCTTTCTTTTGACTTTGCACCCTTCGTCGACTCCTTCGAGGCAACAGCTCCAGCTTTTTCGGTTTTTCCCATCTTTTCAGGTTTAGGTTGAGGCACTGGTGCTTTCATTAAAGCTGGAGTTTTGGTCACTGAGACGGAAGCAACCACAGGGACTGGAGCTGCAGCAGCGGTACTGGCACAAGCGGCATCAGCCGCAGCCTTGGAAGCAGCCTTTTTGCTGCCTTTGTTGCCAATCTTGCTGGAAGAAGAAGAAGAAGAGGACGAGGACGATGATGCTTTGGCGGCTTCATATTTCGCAATGTCGGCATTTTTGCCCTTGAACGGGCAGGTGTGCCGCACGTGTTTTCCGGTGGTGCACGCAATGCACACGTTGGCCTCTACTGCTTTCTTCTTCGGTTCTTTTGCTGGCACCACGGCATCGTAATCGGGCTCCACGCTCACAACGTTCCCATGCACAAAAGCTTCTCCAACGGTCACCCCACTGCCACTATCACTGGACGAGGACGAAGAAGAAGAGGCTAACATGGCGGCAGCAGCAGCAGCGCCTGCAGGCGTCACAGCAGAAGTGGCAAACTCGGCATAGGGAAGAGCAGCCGGTGAAGGCGTCAGAGGCACTTTGGGAATCTTCGCTTTGGGCGCTAAACCGCCGCGCGCAACGGCATTCCAGCCCGGGATATGAGGCACCAAGGATTGGGCTAAAGGAGTGGAATAACCCCGCGCAGCTGCCGACGCTAAACCGTTGAGTAGCTCGCAGCACGCGAGGCAATCTTCGCTAGCCCCGGGTGACAGCGACAACTGAGGGCCGCTGATTGCTTCGTTTTCTTCTTCCTTTTCGTCTACTCCTTCGTCTGCTCCCTCTCCATCGGCTTTAGAGTCCATTCCTGCTGCCGTCTCCGTTGCTTCGGCACCAGATGTAGCATTGGCAGCGGTGCTCATTCCTTCATCGTTGCCATCGTCCTCGTCGTCGTTAGATGGTGGCGTAGCATTGGCTGGATCCGTGGACTCAAGAGAGGCCAACCGAACCGCCTAATGAAAGCAACAAAAGCACAAAGGTGGTTATTGACTTTCAAAATTTCAAGTGTTTGCTCAACTTCAGATGAAGCGTTTGCGAACACAACCAAACCATTCTCCCTTCTCGCAAAGCCCTTCTCTTATCTCTACGAGCAGTGCAGCACACCTTGGACTTGGCTTTCTTCATCACCGCACGGTCGTCGAAGCGAACCCAGATCCAAGCCGCACCCACACTGGCCACTGTCCCTGTACCGTAAGTTTCATGCACCACTTCAGCTCCTTCCACGCACCACTCTCGCTTCCAAGCTAGCGCGTCAGCAGAGGCTTTCAAGGCTTCAGCACGGGCCAGCAATTCTTCTTGGTTGTCGACTAGCAACTGCTGCTGCCTCTCTTTCTTCTTTTTCTGTGCACTGCTGCTGCTGCTGCTGCTGCCATTGCTCTCATCTGCAGCGGCATCAGCGTGCCGACTCGTTCCTCGTTTACTGGAAGTTGCCGTAGCGCCCCGCTTGCGCTCTTCGTGATCCTCTTGATCGTCATCTTCTTCCACTGCTGCTTCTGTCTCTGAATCGCCTTCAGCACTCTTGACCTCATCTTCATCCTCCTCCTCGTGCTCTAGAGCCACAAGCGGCACTTGAAGGGCGATTGAGAGGCCGTTGCCTTCTGCTTTGGGCCGAGGCGACAGCGGTACCTCGGGCGGGGGTTCCTGGGCAAGCAAAGAATCTTCGATCGGAAACCTGCTTGCACACATAGAAAAGGGGAGATTCATTAAGGAAGAGAATTGGTTCGCTGAAAAGATGACAAGGTCAATTGTTTGACGCCACACTTGAAGAATAAAGGAGAAAACTATCGAAAGTCCGCTCACAAAAGATGAGAAGAACAAAGGAGTATAAAGGTCAAAAAGAAATTGCCTATTTCATCTTCACATACTTGGTTGAGGTTTCGCGCTTCTCCTTCTCCTTCGCGAGGGCTTTCTCTAATTTAGTGCGCGTGTTTTGCAACTGCCGCAACTCTCCAGCAGCCTTCCGCGCTAGCATCAGTGCTCCAGCAGTTGCTGCTCCTGCGAGACTATGGTGAGGATGGCTGAACTGATTTGAGCCGTCGCCAGGCCCTAAATCAGCGGCCTCCTCTGATCCATCATCTTCCATTCGAGGAGTAAACGAGGCCGCACCTGACAACTCGTTGCTTGCATCCTTATCTTCGTCATCCTCGCCTTGTCCTCCGAATTCACCTTTTCTTGCACTTGATTGGGTGCTCGTGGGCGCATTATCTCCGACCTCGCTCGAAGAAGCTTGTTTTCCTCCTTTCCCCTTTCCTGGCCCTTTGCCTTTCTTGCCTTTGCCTTGGCCTTTGCCTTTGCTTTTGTTCGCGCCTGCAGCAGCGTCCGCCGCAACCTCTTGACGCGCCATTGCGGCTTCATGGCTTGCTTTGCGCATCAACTCCGCAGCCAAAGACTTCTTGGTCTCAGGCGCCCCTCGGCACCCGTGCCATCGCGCCACCTCCGCCCGGCTTCGGAATTTCTTGCCGTTGGGCGCGAAGTAAAACGTGTCCGTAGTTTTACC
>Ga0307982_1004458_pt1 | contig 11060 bp, 9 predicted proteins | sample OrgLakmetagen989_FD_201847 | JGI IMG/M metagenome (GOLD analysis project Ga0307982, IMG submission 201847) | Saline water microbial communities from Organic Lake, Antarctica - #989 | ecosystem: Environmental > Aquatic > Non-marine Saline and Alkaline > Saline | place: Antarctica: Organic Lake... | reverse complement strand
GCCCTTTCCTCCCGCCTTGTGCGTGCGCCTTCAGCTGCAGTGTTCATCGCCATGGACCATGGTTGTGCGCATACAGACAAGTGCGAAATGTTACTGAAAATTTCGAGTAGATTCCATGGTGACGTCAGTCTAATCTGAGCCGATTCCCGTGACGGAAATCACGTCTGATTGGCGTAAATTTCACTTTCCGCGTGATTCCCGCGTAATTACGTGCGTGAATCTTAACCTAGATCTATAGTCTATATCGAATCATGCGGCGTATGGCTATCATGGCCCATGTGTGCCCGTGTGTACTTCTACGTGCTCGCATAATGGATAATGGAAATCCCTCAGGATAAGTCTTATACTTCAAAATGAAAATTGGGGAAGAGTTTTTTTTACTGCTTTGACGTGCTACCTTCATGTCTCTGATCAAGCCTACCTCTCCATGGCCCCTCTCCTTCGAAGTAGCTCTTCATCCTCGTTGGATGTATAGGTATAGGCATATAGGTACGACTTTTCCCTTTCTCTTGTTCTCCAGAAATTAAGGCTTCGCGATTTGCTTCGCGAGCTCCTTCACTTCCACGGCTGCATCTACGGCGGCCTTAATCTCTTCCAAAACCGAGGCTACTGATGCGCTCCCAAGGTCGCCCTCTAAAAAAAGAAACAGGGTTCAAAAGCAGTGAGAGAGAGGTCCAAAAATGTTTAAAAAAAAAAAAAAAAACTAAGATCTATTTTGTTATAGTAAAAATCCATACTGTGCACCTCTGTTGACAAATGAGAATGCGCATGGGTCACAACAGTAAAGCTCAAGCCAAAGGTTTTCTGCTTCAAATACCTTTCCGACTGCGGATGGCAAGTGTGTTTTGGGCCATTTCTTCGGCGCCCACCACCGCCATGAGAGGCACGCGCGCCTGTTCGGCGTTGCGAATTTGTTTCGCAAGACGCTCGTCGCCCTTGTCGACTTCCACGCGAAGGCCTAGCTTCTTGGCCTGCTTCGCAACGTCCTGATGTAGGTATGCGCATGCAGAGACAGTTTCACACACGCGCGAGTGAGAGTACCTCTTGTGAAGCCAAACGCCACGAAGATATCAAATGTAAACGTGCGTGTCCTATTCCTCCTACACAAGTTTGACATGCATGCAGGTATCTGCTTACGGCTACTAACAAAGAGCTGCACAATAAGGAACAAAGGCTATAGCTCTTGTAAGCCATCAGAGTACACAGGAGCGCAAGAAGCGGCACAAACCTTGCAAAAGACACGAGCGTCATCGGTCACGGGAAGAAGCTTCATTTGCACGGGCGCGAGCCACAGCGGGAAGTCGCCGGCCGTGGACTCGACAAGAATCCCAAAGAACCGCTCAAGCGACCCAAAAATCGCGCGGTGCACCATGATGGGCCTTTCCTTCTCGCCGCCAGCTGCGACGTACTGCAGATCAAAGCGGTCCGGGAGGTTGAAGTCACACTGAATGGTCGAGCACTGCCAGGTGCGACCGATGGCATCCTTGATTTTGAGGTCAATTTTGGGCCCGTAGAAAGCTCCGTCGCCTTCGTTGACCGTGTAGTCCCATCCTTTGCGCTCGAGCGCTCCAATCAATGCATTTGTGGCGGCTTCCCAAATTGCATCGCTTCCCACGCTGTTAGGAGAGTGTCATGATCATCCACCGTCACAATAACCAGAACACAAACAAGTAGAAGAACAAGAACACAAAAAAAGTTGAGAGACAAAAGCAGAAATAAAAGTAGAGACATTTGGCATTCTAGGAAGGATATATTGACTTTTTTAGACGCAGAAGTCTCCTGTGTTCGCTATTTGCTGTAAATAAAGCCGACAAGAGGAAATCTCACGCACCTCTTCTCGGGGCGCGTGCTGAGCATAATTTCGTAGTTTTCAAACCCAAAGCGCGTGAGAATTTCCTCTGTGAGGTGCAGCACCCCGAGAATCTCATCGGTGAGTTGGCTGGGCAAGCAAAAGATGTGTGCGTCGTCTTGGGTGAAGCCGCGCACTCGGAACAGGCCGTGTAAAGTGCCGCTGCGCTCGTAGCGGTACACGGTCCCCAGCTCGGCCCATCGGAACGGCAGGTCCCGGTAGGACCTCAGCGTGTCCTTGTACACCAGGCAATGGAACGGGCAGTTCATGGGCTTGATCTGGTACAAGTCTCCTTCGACGTCCATCTGGTCGAACATGCCCTCCCGGTAAAAGTCGTAGTGCCCCGATGTCTTCCAGAGATCCAAGTTGGCCACATGGGGCGTGTACCTAACGCGCATGGCGCAGAGGAAATAATACAATTTGATGGTGCGAGGCCAAGGCCACTGTAAAAGGAATGTAAAGAGAGGGTAATACGAAACTGAAGCTCTTCCAGCATTCGCCATGGACAAGGATTGAGAAATAGAAAAGTGTGCGTTAACTTTCTCTTACAGGAGTTCGTAGCCCGCGTCAACATGCGCGTCCTTCCAGAAGTCTTCCATGCCACGCCGAATCTAAACACCAGCCAATAGGTACAGAACGAATGCCGAGAAATGGGAAGGTCAGGATATTCATTAAGGTGTCTTTATAAAGTACTCAACACTTGTCTCTCCACAATCCCTATGATCCTCCACTGTGGCTGCGCCCACACACTCACCGTAGCTCCCTTGGGGTGCCAAAACACCAGCCCGCCTCCCGAGGCTTCTTGCACCGAAAACAAGTCCAGCTTCTTGCCGAGCACGCGGTGGTCGCGCTTCTTCGCTTCTTCCACCATTTTCTTGTGCTCCTTGAGCTGCGCCGCGTTCTCCCAGGCCGTGCCGTAAATCCGCTGCAGCATGTCCCGCTTTTCATCGCCGCGCCAGTAAGCGCCCGCCACTGAAGTCAGACCAATGGCTTTGGCTGGCAAATTGCCCGTCGTTTCGACGTGGGGCCCCGCGCACAAGTCCCACCATTCGTCACCAATATGGTATAGGGTGATGGGCTCGGTCTTGATGGAGTCCAAAATCTCAAGTTTGTACGGCTCATTGATGGCCTCAATTCGCTTCCGAGCTTCTTCGCGTGACACTTCCTCGCGCCGCTGAAAACGACGAGAGAGTGGCACAGCAACATTGATGAAGAATAAGGACAAATATAAAATTTAATTAAAAAAATAACCTCATGCTAGTACTGCGCTCGTATGTTGCACCCAATTGCAGCTCCTATAAGTCTGCGCTGTCTCATCTTTCGCCAATAGAATGCACACACGCTCTAGAACGTTGTTACCTACCAGAGGGAGCTTCTTTTTGATGATAGAGTCCATTTCTTTCTTGATCAATTTCAAGTCTTCCTCTGCAAATTGGCCATCGGGCCTGTAAAAGTCATAGTAAAACCCGTTGTCGATCCAGGGCCCAATAGTGCACTGGACTCCGGGGTAGAGCTTCTGCACAGCCATGGCCATCACGTGGGCTGAGGTGTGCCGAATCTTCAGCAGCGTCTCCGAGTTCTCGTTGGTGGGCAGCACCACAGCTGATGGGCCCGCCTCCGTAGCACCTGAAGCTGCGGCGAGCTCTGCCTTCAGGCCCTTGAGAATAGCCACTTTGGCTGCTACTTCGTCGGCCCCTGCTGCCGCTGCCTTCATTGCTCGAATATCATCTCCCAGACCTGCAATTTGTGCCTCGAGTGCAGAGCTCGCCGCTACGTCATTGCTAACTGGCGCTGAGTAGAGACGTGGTACACTTCGAGAAAGAGTTGCTAGATTATGGCGACTGGAGGCCACGCGACGAAGGCGCTGCCGCGTCGAGGCAAAGGCCGCCACACGCGCCGTCGAGCCAATCATCGCAGCCGCGACTAAAGTACTTCTCATGGACGATCTATGAAAAAGGGCCAGCTGAGTTCGGATACTTCTTCACCAAGTCTTAATTGAATCTAGCAAGATTGCGTCGAACCTAGAAGAAAGCCGAGTCGGAGGTTTCGTTCACTTTGCTCTTTCGAGAGATGTTTACACTAAAACTTGAGACAAAGTAAGGTGTGATGCACACCCAAAATTTCGCTGTAAGAACTGTGAAGAATGCGGCCGCTATTGAAATCTCAAAAAAGCATACTTAATAAGAGGATCAGTTGGCTATGAAGGCGCCTTCGTGAACTCTACGCACCTAACTTGCAGCCCACGACAAGCTTCAAGCACTTCGAGACTGCGTGAAACTCAAAACTTCCACTTGCGTGGTAGAAGTTTATATTCTAGCTGGAAAACACGCATGTGTGGGAACCTGAGAAGAACAGAAAACTGACTCCTGTTCTTTCACAGCCTTAACAACTTAACAACTTCTGCGCCTTCTTCGCCCTAGCTAGCTAGAGTTCTGTGTATGGTACGATGTAAAACTAGCCAGAGGTCAGGTAGAGTCGCTACTATACTACTGCAGATACGTTGCCTATCACTAGCTCCTCTATTCTTTGAAGTTCTTCTTCTACGAGTGGTGTCGTAGAATCGAAAGCGAAGCCAGCGCTGGCCTTCGAGAAAGGAAATACGAAAGCGTGTTGATAACTCTATTCTAGCCAATCCTAAGACAGGCTAAGCGAAATATTCATGGCGTGCGCAAAAGTGTTAATTCGGCCTAGTCTGAATGCTCCGTCTCAATACCTCAAACAGTCTATACGGCACTTACACCTCTTCACCCCCGCGTTATCAACGACCCGATCTATGCACCGCTCCTTTTCATCTGACGAGCACTTTAAGGACGCGCTTCGCACATTGCAGCGAGCTCGCCCAGAAACCCCACCGCGCTTCGCGAAGACAAAACTAAAAGAGTCATGGGATCCTGGTGCAGAAGAGAATATTCCAGTAGCGGCTATAGGGTCTGGCGGCATGCTCGAAGGCCAAAAAGTGAGTTTGCGACAGCTTCGGGTACGGTCTCTTGTGATGGACGCTATGAACGAAGTGATTGGGCGGTCATCTGTTGGTCATGTGGTAGAAATCACTGAAGTAGCCCTGTCCAAAGATTTACGAAGTATCACTTTATGGTGGCAGTATGACCCCGCATTCGCGATGCAAGACGTTAGGACGCCTGCGAGGGTGCCTGAAGGACTTGGCGGAACCTGGCTCCGGCCGCCACCGCTAACCAAGACCGAGAAAAGCTTGGAAAAATGGTTCGAAACTCATGCGTCCAAGTTTCGACAAATTGTTACCCGCAAAGTTCAATTTAAGGTTCGTGCTATTCCTTTTAAAAACTCATTGAATTCCTGGTAGCGAAAGTTTGTTTCGAGAAACTTCTTTCCTAACGCGTGCTGTTTGCTTGACTCTACAATTTTCTAGTATGCGCCGAAATTGTTCTTCCGGTGCGACAAAGCACTGGCAAACGCGAGTGCTGTAGATCGCATCTTGGCCTCGCTGCCGGACGACAACTCAGCCAAACGCTGACTCGGATATTCGACTTTTGGCCAAATGAAAAATGTATTTGGCTTATAGTAGGAAATCATTTAGCTAGCCCAGAATGCCTAACACACAAATCGCTATGAAACTTAGCAATAAGGAGCACAATAACAGCGGTGCATGTCACCTAACTCACTTGGAATCTAAATAAGCACCTAACAAACAACGAATTACACTCACACAAACGCAATGTAAATTTTTATCCTCTAGGAGCTCTAGGTCCGTAAGTAGGAGGACTCTACGAAATTTAATTGCCCGTCCGTGGACAATTTTGATCTTCAGAATTTGGATTCGTTAGAATTTTTGTTTTGAAAAGTTTGAAAATTCCACAGAGTTTTCTCAAAAGTTTCGAAGCTTTCGTCTCAAACGCATCGGGTTCTACGAAAACTTCGCGAAGCTAAAGAGAAGGTTACGAAGCCATCGTCTCAAACGCTTCGAGGTCTACGCCAGCTTTACGAAGCTCTCAACTCTAATAAAAATTTTGCAGTGTGCAATTCAAACGCTTCGAGTCTACGCGAGTGCGAAGCTCTCAGCTCGAAAGAGAAGCTTCACAGTTTGAAGGTCGTGGATGCGAAGCTTTCGTCTCCAAGGCTTCGAGGTCGTCGCGTACACTGCGGATTTCTCAACTCTCATTAGAAATTTCGCAGTGTGAAATTCGTACATGGCGTTGCTCCGCGAACTATTTGCGCTTGTTAGAGATTTACTTAGTCTCGCAAAGTCTGCGATGCATTCAGGAACTTTTTTTCGTCTCAAACTCTTCGAGGTCTACGCGAACTCTGAGAAGCTCTCAACGCTCATGAGAAATCCCATTTCTACTATGTGACTCGCAACGTCCACGATACTCTCAAAGAAGAGTCTTTGAGACAGGCCCCGAAGGGCTGGAATTGGAAGGCTAACAGGTATAGAAGTAAAGCAAAGCAGCGTAGACTAAACCTAAGAAGCTAATCAGGCGCACATGCCCGAGTGGCCATGGAAGTGATGGTTTTTCGTTTCGAACTCTCGTAGGCTACATGGACTCTGCGAAGATTTCAACTCTAACTAAATTTACAGGTGTGAAATCCAAACAGGACTTAACTACGACCTTACTGATGCACCATGTGTTCTGATGCTGCCTCTCATCTCCAACTTGTGATGGAGCTATTCGTACCGTTTTCGACATGATGAAGACATTCGGGCTGAATTCGAAAATTTCATTCGAGCAACCGTGTCGGTCCGACTTGACCAAGAATTACATGATCGAGCGAAGGAGGTCGCTTTGCCACTTGCAATGTGTGAAGCTTGCATCCATAGCGCTATTTTTCCGCCTGGTCATTTGGAGAACTGAGCTGCACGCATTTCGAAATTCGAATTACGAATTACGAATTACGAATTACGAATTTCGAATTTCGAATCATCTTCCTTAATCGAAATACGACACTCAAATGACCCAAATACTCCTAGAGGAGTACAGTTTTATTGTTGACATATTTGGGTCGTTCGGATGACGTATTTATAGAAGGCGAGCTGAATTGCAGCATTGCAGCATTGCAGCTGTGGTATCGTCATTCATTTCGTCATCCTTTCATATTATTTCCCAATTTTAATATCCCGATCCGTGCTAGTCTCAGCGGCAGCTTTCGACGTTAGGCCTTGCTCTCTTACTCATTTTCATTTCGGATCATGGGCCTTCTTTTCACTCTGTCGCTATACGTGTGCTCACTCGTCGGATTTCTTGGCATAGTGACCCTGTTTCTCCCTGGGTTCCTTCACATCTGCCTATTTCCTCAAAACTTGAAGAAGAAATACAATGCTGAGTGGGCTATCGTCACAGGCGGCAGCTCGGGAATTGGAAAGAGCATTGTTGAACGTTTGTGCCAGCAAGGTATCAACGTTATCATCGTGGCTGTTCCTGAAAAGGTCTTAGATGAAACCACGGCTGAAATGACGAGTAGGTTTCCAGATGTACAAGTGAAGAAAGTAGGCGTCGATCTGTCTCGTCCAGGCTTCATGGAGGAAATCTCAAAGGTTACGGCTGGCAAAGATGTTCAGTTGTTGTTCTGCAACGCTGGCTTTATGATCAGCGGCTTTTTCGCTGACACGCATATCGGAAAGACGAAGGCTAACGCGGCTGTGAATGTCGGGTGCCACTTGGAGCTGACGCACGAATACGTCAACCGCCTGCTATCGAAGGGCAAGCGAGGTGCTGTATTCTTCACTTCTTCGCCCGCGTGGATGCTTCCAAGTCCAACTGCGGCCATGTATGCAGGCACCAAGGCGTTCTTGACTCATTTCGGCGTGAGCTTGGCAGCTGAACTCAAGTCGGATGGGATCGACGTCTGCATCGCGCACCCTTCGCCGGTGCAGAGCAACTTCTACGATAACGCTGGTGATGGCGCAGAAGTGAACTTTTTCAAAAGTACTGCGAAGGGACCAGAAGTGCTCGTGGGGACGATGTTTGCCTGCGTGGGGCGGCTTGTCCTTTGCAACCAAGGCTATTTCCCGAAAGTGATGGGCATCATGCACAAGGTGCTCGACTTCAGCTTCCTTTCTGAAATTACCGCCAATGTAGCACACACGGCTGGTTCGTTTATCGCAGCCAAGAAAGATGCAGCTGAAGCTAAGAAGGCGAAGTAATTGTTGCTTCGGTATATCTCACTGGTTGAGGCACGTCTTGAATGGCAGCTAAGAGCTCGCGCGTGGGTTCGATGGGCACTGCGATGGACTAGCCCGCCATTTGCGGTAAATGGAACTCTTTAAGTAGTGGGTGTGCCACAAAAATACTCTCGCGCAGCGAATTTGCGTTACTAGTACGGGGAACTTATTACAAGACAATAGGCATCACATTACTACATAGAACATCACCACCACCCACCACCACAGTTACCAAGCACAATTAAGCAATCAAGTACCCAGCGCAATGGCAAAAAGCAAAAACGGCCCTCTGCCTATCGCCGTATCGCCATGCCTGTCCCTATAACCTAGTTAGGAACTCCACAGAAATTCCGCGGAAAGGGAATTTACCAATCAGTAAATGTCAATCAGACAATCAGACGCGAGACGCGATTTCCGCGACGGGGATTCGGATTCGGCAGTGCCTTTATGATTTATGACTACGGCACGGAAAACCCGCGGAAAACCCGCGGAAATTCCGCGGAAATACCACGTAAAGTGAAATTTTTAGTAATCGCGCGGAAATTCCGCAGAAACGGGAATCGAAACCCTGCCTATAGATAACATAACTCTAATTTAACTCCATTTTACTCTCACCTCGCTCACCTCACCACCTCATTGTAGGTTCGGATTCCCGCGGGAAATGGAAAGGGGGAATTTCATCAACCAGACGTGATTTCAGCGATGGGGATTTGGCGGTGCCTTTGAGACTATGGCACGGAAAACCCGCGGAAATACCGTGGAAATACCACGTGAAGTGAAATTTTTAGCCATCGCGCGGGAATTCCGCGGAAACGGGAATCGCAACCCTGACCTCTCATTCCAAAGAGGGGGGGGGGGTCAGGGATGCGCCATGCGCTGCGCGATATCCTTTGCTGTTTGCTGAAGATGAATTTAGGATTTACGTGAACACGAGTGAGATTTTTTGAATGGCCGTAATTGCAGTTGCTATTAAGTACATTAGACAATTATTACTAAGAGTTCAAAATTAGATCAATTAGGATCACCATCAGCAGGGAAAGAAAACCAGCGGGGCGCACGGAAAGAGAATGGCCTCAATTCCGCGCGAAGGCAGGTCAGGTCCTTTCTCTGGGTCTTTGTTGATCAAAGGGGATACCCAAATTTCTCAAGTCGAGGTAGGGAAGAGGGCGAAAAGAAGGGGATTTAACATTCCACAAAGCGGAAACTTGCTCTTCGCCCTCACCCACAAACCAATCTCAGATCTTAGGCCAAGGCCGAGAACTTGGTGGGGTGCATGGTGACGTCAATCTCTTCGTCGCCAAAGCGCTTGCGGAAGGCCTGTTTAGTTGAAAATAAGGTAAGAAACGTATACGAACATGGTACTTTTTAAAAAACAGTAGAGAACCCGTGAGTTCCACTTCTTTGAATGTTCAGCAAGACAAGGAATGATGCATGCTTCAATTTCGTGCATGCTTCATTTGGAGTACAGGGCCCAAGGGCTGTCCACTTACCGAAGTCTCCGCGTTGGCGGCTTCCAGCATCTCGGGGGTAAGCTCGGTGCCGTCCAAGCTCTTGAGGTGAGACTCGAGCATCTCGTTGTGCTTCTTGAAGAACGACGCGTACACTGGGGCCACCGCGTCTGGCTGCTTCTTCGACGGGTCGGCAATGGTCGCCATGGCCTGTTAGCAAAAGGGATGCGCGTGGTGAGGTAAATAACAGGCCGGTTGGATGGGGGGGGGGAAAGCTCGTATCAGAATAGAAAATGTCACCCACCATCTTGAGAGCCGAGTCCTGCAGCTCCTTGTTACCCTTGAAGGCCTCCTCCACGCTCGCAGTGGCTTTCTCCACGAGCATGGACTGCATCGAGGAACGGAAGCTCTCTTCCTTGGCGACCAGGTAGTCGAGCTTCTTCACCGCGTCGTTGCGGATGTTGTGCTGCAACTCCATCAGCTTGGCCTTCTCCAGCTCCTCCATGAGCTCCGCCTGCAGGGCAAACACCGCCTGCATGTCCTTCACCAAGGTCAAGTTCTTCTCGTGGGCGGCAATCACTGCCTGCACCGCCGATATGTTCACCTGCTCCTGAGCGTGGTGCTCAGCGATGACGGATTCGCCCTTAGCGTCGAGGGCCTTGCCGATCAGGTCCCCGGCCTGAGTGTACATGGTGGCCACAAACACCATGAAGCAACCGAGCAGCTGCGTCTCCTCCGACAGCACGTACATCTAGAGGCAAGAAACAAAAATATCGGCATGCTTCGCGTCAGTGTTTTCATACGAATACGCTTGAATGAAATTCACAGCAGCCGCATGCTCCTCACAAAAGCCTGAAGCTTGAAACGACGATAATATACCTGGTTGTGGACGAGAGGAATGGCGGCGAGAAACCCGATAGGGAGCTGCACACGCCAGTCGCTAAAGTAACCGCCTGATTCTGGAGCCGCGACCGCTTTCTGTGTGCCGGGAGACGGACCGAATGACACAGTCATGCATCAAGCGAAGATTGTGAACGTTGTGAGCATTGCGAAACATTTCAGCGCGAGTATGCAACGTCTGAACTCGCGCCTGCCATTCAGACAACCTAGACAAGTAAATTTCAAGGCGTATACACGCACCTCTTCGTCGCGCAGCATAGGCGAGGCATGCAAAGCGCGGACTGAAGCCCGGGCGCTGGGCGCCGCCCGAGGAAGCACGACGTTGCGAAGGGCAGAGCGAAACATCCTGTAGGCACCGAGGTACAAATATAAAATATAAGCAAACAAACTTGATATTGCGGTCATCGCTCATGACTGTGCCGCCAAATATGAGGGGAACGGAGAAGGGCGCCCCGTACCCAGGCTCTAAATCACCTTGCCTACTGGACCACACCTGCTGCGCGAAGCAACAATCGCGATACATTTTACGTAATTTTACGCATAATTAATCTGCAACCCTCCTAAACCCTCCTGGTATTTTTTTTAAAATGGTGGCTACGCGCTACGCGCTATATATGAGGGAACGGATTCCTAGGAACTTCGGGCCACCGACAGATGATGAACCCTTCCGTTATGAATTTGCAGCACCGCTTGGTACTTGAATTATCCGTGGGACTCTCGTTTGATCAAA
>Ga0307982_1004457_pt1 | contig 11061 bp, 10 predicted proteins | sample OrgLakmetagen989_FD_201847 | JGI IMG/M metagenome (GOLD analysis project Ga0307982, IMG submission 201847) | Saline water microbial communities from Organic Lake, Antarctica - #989 | ecosystem: Environmental > Aquatic > Non-marine Saline and Alkaline > Saline | place: Antarctica: Organic Lake... | reverse complement strand
GTACTGTTGTACAATAGTACACGTACTCCCCCCTGTGCCTCAAGACACAGCTTCTGCTCTTTGGCAACGGCGGCTTCGACCAAGAGTGGCCCACGGAATGGCTGGCGATGCCCCTCAAGATTCGCTCCTTGCCCTACACCAGCCGGGTCTGTTTGCGCGTCATCCTGAGGCGGCTGGGCGCGAAAGAGGGCACCAAAGAAGGAAGGCCCGTGGTCATCGGTGGGGTGAGCTTGTCGCTCATCAAGTTCAACCGCCAGCTGATGGGCGGAGCTGTGAAGGCTTTCCTGTGGCCCTCCGAGCTGGTGCAAGAGAAACGCGACAAGGACATTGCGGAGGGCGAGAAAGACCCCCAGTTTCTGGCGCTGGAGTCGCGCACGGTGGGGGAAAACCCCGAGAAGAACTGCGGCTGCGTGCACGTGACTTTCGACACCTACGAGCTGCCGGTGATTGCGAAGCGCCCGTGCTACAACGACTACCGGGATCGCCTCACCCTCGAAGCGGTGCGTTGTGCGTTGTTGGTTGTTGATGACGATATGATGGTGGCGTCCCATTCATATTTTCTTGGTCTCTTTTTTTTCTTGTTGAGATTCGCTGCTTCGCTTGTTTATCTAATTTACCTCCTCCTCACAATTGCTACCATTATTCTCTATTCTATTCTATTCTAGGTCGAGACCACTCTGGCGCCCTCGATGCCTCCCAACTCCGAACAATCGCAGCGGCTGAAAGTCATCGAAAACAGCAGCCCTCTGCGCCCGCTGACGGAAGCCGACAAGCACCTGGTCTTTGCGTCTAGGGATTGGGTCACCGAGCACCCGCTGCTGCTGCCGCGCTTGGTGGAGGCCGTGGATTGGGTGGACCCTCGACAGGTGGACGAAGGCCGCATGTGCCTGGTCAAGTCCGAAGAACACGTGAAGGCCAACAAAGCCGAGCTCGCCATGCTGCAACTCCTCGACGTGAAGTGAGTTTAGAGCAGACGGCGGAGAATGACGGAGATGATGAGAGATCATGAATCAAATCAGATGTTGTTTCATTTTTCTGTTCTTATTCTTCTGTTCATGATGAAAGCTTCATTTGCTTCCCTTCGTCTGCCTTCTCTTTTAATTTTCTGATTTCCTCTCTCAGTTCTAATTTCTTTCCTATTCCCATCTCTGTCTCCTCATTTCCATACCCCCCCCCCTCCCTCCTCCAGGTACTGCGACCCAGTCGTCCGTGAGTTTGCAGTGCGCCAGTTGGACCGTCTGAACGACTCGAGCCTGGCCGAGGTCTTGCTGCAGCTCACCCAAGTGATGAAGTACGAGGCCGAGCACGACTCGCCTCTAGGCCGCATGCTCCTGCGGCGCTCCATAAAGTCCCCCCTCAGAATTGGCCAGCTGTTCTTCTGGATGCTTCGGTCGGAAATGCACGTGCACGCCATCAACGACCGGTGAGCCAGCGCGACTGGAACAGCGTTTGTGCCGCAAACGCACAGCTGTAGCTGGAGGCTTTTAGAATTAAAAGGGCGACCTCAGTTTGTCTGCGGTGTTTATCTCTTTCACAACTTTTTGATGTCTTTAGCACCACACGGAATATGCTTTCGGTTTTATGTGTCTTTTCTTCCCATCTTTCGTACTATCCTGTGCACAGCTACGGCCTGTTCCTGAAGTTGTACTTGCAACAATGCGGCCCTCACAAGAGCATCTTGGCCAAGCAGCTGTTCGTGAACGAGGCTCTGACCTCCATCGCGCAACAAGTCCACAACGTGCGCCCCAAGAAGGCGCAGAAGTACAACGAATTCGTGCAGCGAGAGCTCAAGAAGGTGCTTCAAAAATTTAGATGAGCATATATTTCTTCTTTCGTCCGTAGCCATTTCTTTTTTTTAAGCGCTTCTTCTTTGGCGATCGCCACTAATTGCCTCCCTGTTTCCTTTCCTCTCTCTTTTTTATTTGCGCTACTTCTGCTGCTTCTTTGTTAGCTCGACTTGCCTCCGCGCTTTTCGCTGTGCCACGCGCCTCGAGTGGAGCTCACGGCTGCGGTGATCGAGAAGGCGTCGGTGATGACCTCCAAAAAGCTGCCACTCCGACTCGACTTCGTGAACGCCGACCCCCACGCCAGAGGCTATTACCGGGCTCTGTTCAAGTGCGGCGACGATTTGCGGCAAGATTTGCTCACGTTACAGGTACGCGCGAGGGTGAGGGGAAAGGTGTTTGCCGTGTGGTTGCGGTGTATCAGTGGGCGGAAGTGGGCGCAGAGTTGCAGGGGGAGATGCGAAAAAAAAAATACATCAGAAGATGCTCATCTTGTTGCGATACAACTGAGCAAATGATGCCTCAGGAAATATCCTTTCTCGCTATTTTTCAACACTTGTGCATCAAAAATAGCTGACTCTTCTTGTTACGTCTTTTTACTTTTTTTGTGGCAAAACACCCACACCGGCAGGTGCTGAGCGTGATGGAGCGGTTGTGGATCGAAGCCGGCGGGCAGCCGCGCATGATCCCGTACAAGTGCGCGAGCGCGGGAGACCAGCTGGGGTTCATCGAATGGGTCACCGAGTCCACCACCACGGCGTGGGTGCAGACCCACTACGGCGGCAAGTACGGCGCCCTCAAGAAGGAAAACATGCGGAAGCACTTGGCGAACCACAACAAGTCCACCGCGTTCGAAGACGCGACCCAGGACTTCATCTCCAGCTGCGCGTCGTACTGCGTGGCCACCTACGTGCTGGGGATCGGGGACCGGCACAGCGACAACATCATGGTGAAAGAAAACGGCATGCTGTTCCACATTGACTTCGGGCACTTTTTGGGCAACTTCAAGTCCAAGTTTGGGGTCAAGCGCGAGCGCGACAACTTCGTCTTCACCCCCGACTTCTGCTACGTGATGGGCGGTGCGTACGTGAACAATTTCGGGACTGTCGTGGAGGGCGACGACCGAAACCTCTACCACAAGTTCGAAGAGCAGTGCGGCAGCTGCTACAACGTGCTGAGAGAAAACAAGGCCTTCCTCATGAACTTGTTCTTGTTGATGATCCCGGCGGGCATGCCGGAGCTCACGGCGCGGTCGGATGTGGCGTTCATGGACGACAAGCTCATGTTGGCCTTGAGCCCGGAAGAAGCAGCCACGCACTTCGGCAAAGAAATCAAGAAAGCCTTGAACACGATCACGCGCCGCATCGACAACTTGGCCCACACCGTGAAGCACTACAAGTAAGAAGAAGAAGCAGCAAAGGTGTTTGGGCGTTTGGAATGGCGTAGGTGTACATTTTTTTTGTTGAAGCCACCGACCGATCTCCATTATCTCCAAATCACCAATTTAGTACTCTAATTGCAATATCGCTTAGATTAATATGCCACATCCCGCCGTTGATAAAGCTGCTGCATTAGACCATGGCCCATCCAAAGGGATAGGCAGGACATCAACCAGGTCACCTTAACAGGGGAGATTGATTTCTACACTGAGGACTGAGGCAGACTGAGGCCCGTCCGGTATCCGGTATGTCAGTACGTCGGAGTAACCATTGCCATTGGCTATTGGCATCTGGTGGTCGTTCTCACCCCCACCTTTTTACCACTTCCAAAGGTTGTTCGCTTGCTCGCATATACGGCCATAAATATAGTTGCAAACTGCGCTGCGGCCTCTGGTGTTGGTGCTCTGGTGAAGTCAGCTAACGTGTACTCGTCGGGCTACCCAGATTTCTGAATTTAGCAGTTCACAGGTTCACAGAATTCTCGGGTGAGTTCTGACGACTTTGCAGAATTGTAAAGTGGATGTTTGAGGTGAAGTACTCTGTTCTTGAGTAGTTATACTTTGGTAATCGAAGGATTCCTAATGGAAGCTACAACCCAATGCTCATCGATGATTGTTTGACCTTAAACCAGAGGAGATAAAGATGTGCGCTATGCGCCGTTGGTTAGTCTATGTGCTAGCTTGCTATGCCTTCCCCGTTACGTCTGTCTTAACATTACGCTCGGGGAGCACTGACTTACAGTCCAACCTCGAGACCTGCGTACTCGAACATTTTGGGCCACAGTCAGATGAGGTTGACGCGCCAGCGGTTTATCTTTCGGGAAATGTGCTGTGCAATCCAGATACTGATACAGTCCGAGACAAAGTGGTCATTGGCATTCTGCGCGGCGCTTCCAAGTGTAACTACATGACAATGTACCGACGGCTCGATTCTCTGGGTGCAGTGGGGTTTGTAAAACTCGTCCAGCGATCACCCCCGTGCTGGTCCACAGCCTATGATCATGACGTATGGGATCCATCGGAAACACAAGATATGACAATGACTATGGTTGAAGTCTTTGCTGGCAGCGTGAAAATTGGGCCAGGTGAAGCTGCAGCCATTATTGACTTCCGAGCGGTAATATCGCCACCCCATAACACCGAATGGAATGATGCGGATTCTTCAATGCCGACGCTCATCACCATGCGAATACTGACACCAATTTTAGGGTTTATTTTTGTCGTATTGTCTGGGCTCAACGAAAGTTTGATTCTCTGGCGGACTCTTGGAATTGATGCTGACTTGGCGACAGCTCAAATGAGACAGGCTTCTTTCTTAGTGTGCATAATTGCATCAGTGTGCAGCTTTATCATATGCGTGCTTTTGGGACTAGGCCAATACAACGTTTCAGTAGCCCCTGTGTATGTACACAACATGTTTCTCACCCTGTTTGGAGGGACGACTATTCTCACTACATCGATATGTTGTGCAGTCCTCATCGAAAAGTTTAGAGGTGCTTCGTCTCAGAACTTTTCGCTTCGTATCTTGACGAAAGAATATCCGATCTTATTATTGGTTGTGATCATCCTCGGCCCAGTAATTGACTTCACGGCCGGGTACTTCAGCGTCAATGGTCTTGATGAAGGGGTTAATTACATGTTGATTCACACACTTGGCAGTGTTGGCGTTTGTCTGATTCAAGCGGCCTTTGGCCTCGTGTTCGTATACTTTGCCAACGCACTTGGTAAAACGGTTCTTGATTACTTGCGTATGCGTAGCAGCCTTCAAAGTAGTGACCATATCCATATTGTCAGACACCTGATGTCCATTGTGACAGCTCTGGTTATGAATGGAGTGTTTCTTATTCTCAATGTGGCTATAACGATTATGTATGCAATTCTAATGCAGTCGAGGAAAAGTCCAGTGACGTTAAACCGAGTGTTTCTTGGCCTGGTACCTGTTATGCGTCTCGGGCTATTCTACTGGCAGGTTGCTCATTTTGTAATATTGAAATCTGTCATGTAATATAAGTCACAACTGAGCGTGTCTTCGTTTGTTTACAGGTTCAATTGATGAAACTCCGACAACGCGGTTCCAATCTTTTGGAGAGGTTCATAGTGTACTATGATTTATTATGTAGTCGCAAGCACGCTTCTAAACGTACTGCTGTTTCACCTGACAATGTACTGCCCCAAGAACGAACTCCAATGAACGATATTTTGTCGTCATACTGGGACGATAATACAATAACTTCAACAGGACTCACAGGTGCTGCAGAACAGTTCGAACATTCAGTGACATTTCCAGCTTTAAACTCATCAAGCAGTCATCAAGGTGTTCCGCAATCTAGCATAGACGCGCGTGCTCATAGAGAATTAGAACTGAACGACTCAGACGCTACCTGCGGCCGCTTCGTCAAAGTTGTTGACGAAATGGCTGGTGAGTGAGAAGAATTGCCGGTCGAATTTAAAGTAGGTCGAATACCATGTTTCTTCTTCGATTGGTATGAATTCAAGAATTTAGGACTTCCTTGGAAGTTTCGAAACAGAAGAGTGGATTGTGGTCGCTGTGAAAGGATTCTTATGCTTGGCCGTCATCTGTTCAGGAAAGCTCATCATTGAATGGTTTTGCGCTTTGCGCAGTTTAATGACATTTCCTGCTGTTGCTATTGAGAAGTATGAATTAAAGCAATTTCCCCATTGCACTATTTAGCTCGTGGCGATGTCGATTTATTTCGTAAATTGGAGCAACCAACTTTCTTGCTGAAGAGAGAGGTATCCGAGACTGATGATGGGGATAGACAGGAATATCAGACACAATGGCTACCTAGGGCCAGGGAGTATGCTAAATATGGCATGTGCGCGATGCTGAGATCGGCTGGCGCCCGGCGCCTGAGAAAAACATTAAGACGATGCCCTGCCGGGGCAAAAATAGCCCGGAGAAATGCCTCGTGGACCTGAGACGTGACACACGAACGAGCACTCAGTCCCGCCGACTTGCACGGAGGAAAGATGCCAGTTGGAGCCTGAATTGGCCTTCTAGAGCAAATTTGCTAGCGCAAAAGCAGCATATGTACTTTATTGTGACTCTGTGACTACTGTCTGCCTGTCTTTCTTTGTTTTTGGGAGAGTATTAACTAGAATAGACTAGACTTGGTCTTCGTAGCTGCTGGCCTGTAGTATATAGCTAGTATCCCAAGCAAGGCCAACGGTCTCATCAGCCAGTCAGACCTGCTCTGAAGGTTACACTTTTCCTGCTACTGAATCCTACAGGGGCGTTCTTCGTATTTGGGAAGTATCAACGTGTCAACTAGACTAGACTAGACTAGACTAGCCCAACGCCCAAGATCCCTGGCCTCTTTATCGTAGCTCTGCGCTACATCTGGATATCTGCGCTACATTAGGGCTCCTCTTTTAAGGAGCCCACTGCGAAACCGGGGTTTGTGCGCAACTGAAATTACAACGCACGGCGCAAGCAAAGGAGTTCCGGTGCTAGTGCTTATTGAACATTGAACTGAACTGCTTCACAAAACGCAACACCAACATCGCTGGGCTTAGGCCCTGGTATATCGGTATATGGAAAACCCTTGCGATAATATTGGAACATAATTAACAGAGCAGCATAACTTTGCTGTGCCATCAGTTGCGGTTGAGAAAATGGTGCAGATGAGCCGAACCAAATCTAAGGATGGTCTTAATTGTTACTCTGCTCTTTTGAGTGTGGTAAGCAGAGTATCAGCGTTTGCCTGCAGTTCGATGATGTACTCAGATGATGCGCTATCGCTGTCCTCGTCGCTTCCTGCTGCCGACTCAGCCACCATGCGTTTAAACTTTTGTGTGAGGGCTTCTAAATCCTCGTAAAGTAACGCAGCATCTTTTCGAAGCTCCGTAGAAGCATCGCCCTCCTCAGGAGTAGCTGCGTCAAGCAACCGATGCCATTGCGCAGCGAGCAGCTGAAGCGCCGTTTCTGTGGTTTTCAAGGGTGGCCCAGCACTGTCTGTAGGGCAAGAAGCTCCCACGGCCGCTGACACTGTCTGGCGCCAGCTCAAGCTTGTGGCCTCCCTTGCCAAGGCCTCTAACGGAGTGACAAACCCCGAAGCTGCAGCTCTTGCTTTCAGAGTGGACTCGCTGGCAACGCCGCGTTCGTCGCGGGCAGCTTTTTCCTCTTGAAGGAAGTCCAGCGCGAGCGCGAGAACCTTGCTTCGAAGCGCCCACACAGAGGACGGCGCGTTGTCGCACCATGCCATTCTAGTTGTGGCGCCATTATCACCGTTGGTTGCAGCACTCTCAGGAGCAGAGTCCAAGGCAGCTCGACGCAAGTGCTCAAGGCCACCGAGCTCAAGGAAGGCCGCCTTGAGGCACGACAATGGATGAGAGAAGGAGCGCTCAGAAAAGTAAAACATTCGTTGACGATACAGTTACGATACTTCGATACAGAAAGTCGAAGCAATCAAAGAAACGTCATCTGTGAAAACCTTGCACCTGCGCCATGGGGTTGTTTCTTAGAGCTGCTCCGAGTGCGTAGACTCCGCGTCGTCGCAAGAGGAGCAACTGGGCTGCTGTAGGCGTGCCGGTTTCACCGCCAAGCAAGCCCACTAGCGCTGACACTGCGGTAATGTTGGCGGGAACATCCGGGCTAGGGTATTCCTTCTTCTGCACGGTGCGATCCACTGCCGCTATTGTCTCCGCCACAGCTGACTCATCCTCGGCAGGCACATCCACCACAGTGCTCTCCAGGACCCAGTTCCGAAAGCTGTCGATGTTTTTGATGGCCGTGCCTACCACGAGCGCTGCTTCTGCGCGAACACGTGGCGGGTTCGGAGGTCGGCTTTGGGATGCCGCGGAAGCCGCGGCAGCAGCCGCCGATTGGGTAGTGCCGTGTGCCACTACGAGCCGCCAGCGCGGGCGCGGAGCGAGTCTGTCTAACAGCACTGGCCAACCCCCTGCAAGAAGGTTTACGAAGATGATAAATAATACCATGGAAAATTTAGAACAGATGAAGTTTCTCATGATGCACAGCAAGAGATTCTTGACTGCGCTACTCCTACCCTATAACCTACTAGCCTCTTCTAATTATGTTGAAAATAAAAACATAGACGAGTTACTTCACCTAGTGCGTCGTGAAAGTCGCGTGCGTTGTCCACGTCCGAGAGATATTCTTCCAAGTCACGAAGTACGAGCAAAGCTTCGTCTTCCGCGCTCTCTTCGCCGCTATCGAAGGTCACTGCGGTGTCCTGTTCGTCACTACCCTCTGGAAATGCTGCACTGGCAGCGTCCAACCTCGCAATGAGCTTGGCGAGAACCTTAGCGCTGTCGCTCATGGTGTCCGCAGCTTCCTTCAACAATGCTTGCCGGCGGTCCCACAGCTCGCGGAGAGCCTCCAACCTGACGGTTTCGCCGCTAGCAGCAGCCTCGTTTTGCAGCGACGTGAAGCCCATGGAGTCTTGCACTTCGGTGGGCAGCTTGGCAAAAGCTCGCAAAATCAGTTCACGAGGCCCCATGCTCTCCTTGGCGTCTTCACCTTCGTGACCAGTAATGGTGATACCATCAACTTCGAGATTTTCGGGCCACGCGTCGAATGTTTCTCCGTCAGCGTGTTGAACGCTGGGGTTTGGACGCTCGACTTCTGTAACCTCCCCGGAATTGACGTCAATCTCAACCTCGGCCACACTTCCAAGGCCATGCTGCTGCTGGGCCAACGCTACACCCATAAGCAAGATACATAAAAGTCCTGCGGCGCGCATCCCTAGTAAGTTCTGATGAGCGGTTGATCTCGAATAAGTGTATACTCCGAGCCTGATACTAAGTAGCTTGTGCACTTGTGCAGCATGTTCGGCGAAAAGTGATACACGTGTTTTGGTGTTGCAGTTCTTGCCTATACTACATTAGTGTAGCTCGAGAGCGGGAGCCAAGAGCCAAGAAGCCGAGTGCCAAGAGCCGAGAGCCGAGAGCCGGGAGCCAAGCCAGAGCCAACTAGCCTACTCCTTCTTCTCTTGTGAGTGGTGTTACACGAGGGCAAGGAATCCAACAGCACCTGGTGGTGCACTTGGGGCGTCTGAAGTGGGCATAACGGCATAAGGGCAGGTGCACGTGTGCACGTGCACGTTTCCGTTTCTGTTTCTGGCACTGGCACTTGCACCTGGCCCCGGCACAGGCCCCGAGGGGCCGGAATCAGAAGGCTAGCAGGCAACAGACAGAGAAGGCACGCAAGGAAAGTAGCAGCTATTTCAAAAGGAAATTTTCTCAAGCGCACAAGTCAGAGTGGCCACGTCTCTTGTATCTCATAATACGGCTTGCTGGCTTGCTGGTTGCTGGACTTGTAGTCTTGTGCGATATAATTTTCTGAGCCCCCCCACCCCGAGAAGGACTGGATTTAGTAAATAACAGACAGGTTACCATAGAAATTTCCAATTGTAGCTTTCCTATGTTTTGTTCGAGTATGGGGCACCCCTGTAGTATACAGAGGGTTTTGGCCCGTCGACTGTGCATCTTGCTTGCACCGTACCCCAATCCTTCAAACATACTGCGCCTATTGCACCAGCGAGACGAGTCCATGCCGCCATCATCTTCGGGCGGACCCGTCGTCCAACTTTCGTAGGCACTCCAAACTAGAGGCTGTAGACGACCCGAGGTCACTACAGCTGCTGCGCGCTCCTTATCCACGTTAGCACCACAAACTTCAATAGGTAGATGGGCCTACGCTTCGGCCCCCGCCGCGGCGGCGGGGGCCACTCTGCGTGGTGCGTGTGACTGGCCAATGAACTGGATCACCCTCTTCAGCATGCTTGCGAATTTTTAGCGCGCTTGATGGGTGGGAGGGTGTTGGAGATCATGTGCTTCTCGTTGACACGTCAGAATCATCTCGAGGTCGGAAGCATTTTTGACTTTGAGGCGCCACGATAAGGTTGGACGCTGTGCGCTCTGCAAATATACGATGCCATTCATTCTAGAACCTGGCGGCATGCATGCATGGTAGCGACGCGAATCTTTGGCGCTCGTCAAACTCCTTGGTCGTTCCCCGGAAACCACCGGATTACGGAACCGGTGAAAGTGTTACACACTTAGACGGGAAGAACCTTTTGGCGCCAAAGAGGCCGCCATCGGTTGAAGGACCTGCAGGGTCCGACCCTTCAGTGCAGATAGAGCTGCTGGGGTGAATCCTGCCATGGAGGTCATGGAGTTCTTTGGTTCTGTCATTGTTCGTATGGGACACTTAGGTGAAGTTCTAAAGCGTGGGTGCCGGCCCACTGTCACTGAAATGGTCGGTTTTGTTTTAGCGGCAGACGCATGCCCCTTTGGTGCCGGGATTGCCCAAGGAAGTTCGCTCAGATTTACGTGCCGATTACAGATTTCTCTGGGGCCAGGATTTTCTAAACCGAGGTCACGTTGACCGGGTTCAGCCCATGAACCCTCCATTGAAGTTATTTATTTTGGGAGTCCTCCTCGTCCACGAAGGGCGCCTACCACATCAGCATAGAAGACTCAAGCTTTGGGCTACACCGAGAGCAGCTGGAGAGATAGTATCGCGGCCTAAGATTTCAGGAAGTAGCAGCCGGATATTGAAGCCCTCACGACATAAGACTGAACACTATCAGCCGGAGAATTAGGAATTCTTGGCGGCAACGACGGTTTGATACCAACAGCCGGAGACAACGAACGTCTCGGCGGCAACGACGGTAGCGGTCGGAGGCATTAGCTCGCTACGCAGACGGTGGATTTGAGAGCCCAAAATACAGAAGAAGACTAACGGAATTGATCTTCACCCGTGTTCTTTGGACAAGAGACGCCTTCAGGAATGCCATAACGATTCGCTGAAGAGCTATCACCACATGAAAAAGACCGCCCCGCACACGAAATGAA
>Ga0307982_1004456_pt1 | contig 11063 bp, 11 predicted proteins | sample OrgLakmetagen989_FD_201847 | JGI IMG/M metagenome (GOLD analysis project Ga0307982, IMG submission 201847) | Saline water microbial communities from Organic Lake, Antarctica - #989 | ecosystem: Environmental > Aquatic > Non-marine Saline and Alkaline > Saline | place: Antarctica: Organic Lake... | reverse complement strand
CACCGAGCCCACGGAGCGCCTCAACGAGATGCCGCGCTACAAGAACCGGCCGCTTGGCAAGACGGGCCACCGCTTCATTTTGAAGCATGAGTTCGTCACCAAGTCGGGCGCTTTGTTTTCCGGCTATTCCTTGCAGGTATGACACCCGTGTGCTCATTTTACATGAGCTGCTTATGTGTCCTTTCAACCACCTTCTAAATCAACATTGCTGTTGTGACTCATTTCGAGCATGTCTCTCCTTATATTTTTCGTTTTATCTGCCTATCATTGTTACCAGGTGCCCAAAGCATTTCATGGAGTTAGTTCATTCAAGCACAAGGACTTCCAACATACATTAAACAAGCGGGACGAACTTCTCATGGAATGGGCATTAGCGCACACCAATTTGACGCCAAAAGCAATCGAAGCGTGGATTGCAACTTTGGACATCGAGGACACGAACCAGCAATTCATTGAATAACGTTAGTTGACGCGCAAGACATGAAAACTCAAGAATAGAGGCGCTTGTATCTAGTGCGCAGTGCAGCAGAGACTAGAACCATAAAAGCATGCAAGAAAAGGCGGCGGCCTTCGTGCTGCCAGCTACTGGCTTCCCTGGAGCGCAAGCTGTACCAGGAATATGAATTGCACATAGCCTGCGGGCAACGACGCAAGAGCAGTATGCTGTGCACATGCCGAAATACGAAGCCGCGAATTCACTCCAATGAGGTCCTTGCCAAGCACGATGCATGTGGCTCTAGCTATTAGCTAAAACTTTTTTACTTCCTAACCCCAATAGACGAAAAACCGGAGTTAGTAAAGAATAAACTTCCCAGTTATTTATATTTAGTCTCCACACGCCAGGGCTTGAGGGCTTGATGAGTTGTAGTTCGCAGTTGGATTACTGGATTAAACATTAAACCCACTAGGCATCAGGTCATCAGGCCCGTCGTTGTTTCTGAGGGAGAAGGAATAGCACAGAGAGGGCCAACTGCCAACTGAGTGCACTTCTGCCCGCAGAATTGGCTTCTGTGTCATTTGGGTTTGTATTAGTTCGAGTTCGAGTTCGCCAACTGAGTGCAGGGGCAATTCGCATAGAAGTTGGCACTGGCCGAGGAAACACGCCTGAGACATGCGCAATCCAATAAGAACAGCGCTACGGTACAAATAAGAATAAGCAAAGCAAACACGCAGCCGGTAATGCCGTCCCTGGGGATGGCGCCGTGCCTTCCTGGTATCCGATATTTCATTAAGCACCAGCTTTCAGCGGCAGGGGTGGAAGTTATTTATCGTACGTATGAGGGCGTCGACACTCCCGGCGAATCAACCAAATCCCGAGGACCATACAGATGGCAGGCTAAAAAAGGTGGATGGTGAGAGGGTCACAGGGTTCAGGAAGTATACAGTATGAGCGAGACGTATCATGCGGTGTATTTTGGTGACCATGAGAGCAATAAGGTCATTGGCCTACATCTTTCGTAGCTCTTGGCATCTTGTTTACGGCTTTACGCCCTCTTGTTCACGGTGTAAAATATACGCGCATATATACGCATATACGTATATACGCGTATATGCCGTAGGTCAATTCTCCCACTCCTCATCATTCGTAAACCTACGTACGTATTGGGTGTAATACGTAGGTTTACGAATGATGAGGTGCAATTTTCTCCAAATCTACGGGTTGCTGGTACATCCTTGAATTTTTCATATTAGAGCAAAAGCAACATACAGGTAGTTCCGGGTGTTAAGAGGTTGTCACGGTAAGGGAATAAGGGTTAAAATTCGGTACTTCCACCTGCTAGAAATCGATTTCCTTCTTGTACTGTAGTACTAAAAAACGCTAAGAGAGCGAGGGCTGGGGCCAAATTTCCCCGCCCTTATTACCCGGAACTACCTGTACAGTATGTACATCCGGAAAACTGGAAAGTCCAGCAGTTGACATTTGACGGACACAAAGAAGACCACGGACAAACGAGACAGATAGAGCACCTATAGTCTATAGTTGTGTTCCGCGTCTCTATGCTACAAGCTAGGATTCGCTTCTCCGCTACAGTCCAATGAAATGGCATTGGAAGCCAGCAGCAGCTGCGCTTATGTATCTAGGTGACATGACTTTGGGCTCTCCGGAACAGCAGGTCATTAGTCATTAGCTTTCGTTTTTGATGTCCTAAATTTCTCATTATAGAAACCCTAAATTGAATAATTATCATTCTAACACAACTTCATTTGCTCACAGTAGCTCTGAACGTATGCTGTGATGTTGTCAACCCTAGAGCCCCGACCTTATCGGGGCCCGGCCTCTCGGCCCTGCGTGCCTCGCTGACCTCCTCGACTGGCGCGGCCAAGTTCTCCCCACGCCGCACCACAAAATACTCGGAGGTCTAGTCGACAAGGTGACCTTAAGTATTATTTTGTTTTTTCCTTGTTTTTGTTTCCTGGGTAGTGAGATAACGAAGTCGTCAATGTAGAACTAGTAGTCGTGCTGCTGCTGGCAACTCATGTACCGTACATGTGCCTCCTCAAGTAGTCACGTAGTATGAGGGGAGGTGGGTGTATCGTATGCTGTGCTCTCTTTGTGAACGGACTCAGTTTCTCAAGAAGTATGCAAACTGGCGCATATGTGAGGTCGCTGAGATGATTCTGCGGGGCTAGTGCATGCGTCCCACAAAACACCACTACGAACTTGATAGGTGTATGTGATTCACTACTCGAAAGCAACCACTCGGCGCCAAAAGATGGAAGAAACGCTGCGAAATGCAGGCATAGATCCATCGTCTCCAGCGGTACCACGAAAATGCATTCATAATAATTCGATTACTTTTCGTTCGAAGCTTATTCGAGTTGTGACATCTTTCTTTGGTCAACTCGTTGAACTTGTGACTTCGTCTCCTCGTTGTGCCTCGTGTCTTTTTGATTTGTCTTACATTGTCATCAGGTCGACTTCGTCACTGCTTACGATCGCGAAGACCCCAAGCTCCAAAAGCTCAAGCCATGCCTCCGCTGCGGTTTCAAGGTTCGTCCTGTCTTCCCCCCTCTCCTCCCCCCACTATTGGCTCGTCTTTTTTTTTTAGAATGTCCTTCCATCTGCGCATCCACTCCCAATCAAAAAATGCATACAACAAAAACAACACAACACCCACCTTTCCAGGACGGCGCTCTCGGCAGCCCAGACGCCGTCTGCAGCGTGAGCTCAAAGCACGCAGCCGCGTATGCGGACATGGTAACGCCAATGAAAATGAACATGGAAGAATTGGCTAAGTTCGCCACGCTGCTGTTTGATATGTGGCTTTTTGTAGCGATGCTTGTTGTTGAATGTGGGGCCCTGTCTCGTGCTTCTTGAGCATCCTACACACACTTTTTCCTCTCACTCGCAGAGTTCCTTGTTCAATGCATTTTTGGCTTTGCTCACGCCTTCCGCATTGACGATTTAGGCATGAGTATGACGCACGCCCCATTTATACATTTGCTCGCGCAAACCTTACTTTGAAAATTTGAAAACGTTCTCAGGTTCGGAACGGTTACAGCGTGAGTTTGTTGCTAGAAGACGACATTGCTTTGACAGGACCTCGTTTACCATCCACTCGGGAGCTTGGCCTAGGCTTAACGCCTTGGCCTTCTTCTTCTTCTTCTTCTTCTTCAAAAGCAAGAGCAGAAGCAGCGAATTCACGGATTGACAGTGCAAAATTCAATCGTTCGAGAGCTGTCCAAGATGGCGAACCTGCGCTTACCGCCGGCCTTCGCTCGTTGTTTCACGAGCTTGAAGGTGTGGTTCGCAACGCCAGCAAACGCCAACCACCTTCCTGTTGTTGGCAGCGCTGATAGCTCGGGCAGCCACAGGAGCGACAACAATCCTGACGGTGTTTCTCCTGAAAAGATACGCTTGTTCAATGCATCGGACGGGGAACCTCTTCCGGTCGCCGAAGATCCTGGGTTTGATGTGATACTGCTCGGAGACTGCGTCTTTACTCGCTGGGAAGACAAGCACACGGATACTACACCGCGGAGTGACCATATCTTTCAGGTCGGTGGTTAAAGTCATTGTTTCCTTTTACACTTGTAATTACGATGTCGCCGATGAAGTAGAGAAGTAGTTGACCTGACTCATTATATTCAACACTTCGTCTACGTGTCGTGTTCTACTCTCTCTTTGACTTCCTGGTGTCTTAATCTTTTTAACTTCCTTCCGTCCTACACATTCAGTTTGCGTTTCTTGTCGAATCCATCTATCGTGTCTTTTGTTCTTTCGCACGTGCGTAGCCAGACTTCAAACACGGCGCTTCCAAGTGTGTTGGGGCAGTGCTTATAGCCCAGCGAGGAGCCATGCGATTGCTCCAAGGCCTTCCCCTGGCCTCACCGGTAAAGAAAGAAGAAGGAAGAGGCGCAGAGAGAAACAGCGCGCGCACCTAAACAGTACAGATCTGTAGAATCCTTGCTGTTCATTTTTCTGAAGTGTCAAATTGAATTAAGTAGCGTAAGAGTGTTTTTTTTTCACATTTCATTCTCGCTCACCTTTTCAATTCTTTCTTTGCTATTGAATCTGAAACAAAAGGGCTTGTACAAGGCCAATGACCGTTGCTATCGCACGCCTGGGGGCTATCCGGATCATCACCTGAATCTCGTGCATCGCCTCAGCGGATCGGCTTTTCGCGGCTACTGGTATTTCTCTTTTAGAATATGCTGATGAAACCACACCACAAGAACGAAACATGCCCTCGCCCATTTTTATTTTTAGACTCTTTTCTGCCGACAACATTCCTTCCGCCGCCGTATCTCTCTGAAGTACTTTTTCATCACCGCAAGCTCGTTTTCTGTCGTTTTCACTTCTCTTTTGTTCACTATACCTTCTCCTACTTGCTCCTTGGTTGTCAGGGCGGTGCCGGAGCTTTGTTCGGAAATGGCACTTTCTGCCAGCGACAGCCACATCTGGAGAAGTCACAGCAAAGCTAGCCCCAATCGAAAGAAAACTGAGGAAGGCGGGCTCATGAACCATAACAGGTCAAGAGATTTGTTCGTTGAGACGCAGCCAGCTGTTCCACTTGCTTCGGTTGTCGATGGCATGCAAGTGAGAAAGCTGGGGTGTCAGTCCACGAAAACAAGCAGTATGGGTGAGGAGCCCACTTCTGGACGGGCGCACGAAACAAAGGAATATCTTCCTGTAGCAGCACCGAAGAGGAGCAGCCGCCGTTTGAGAGTAAAAGTGCACGGCCACCTTCATAAGCACAAGCTTGATTCCAATTGTAGCTTGCCGTGGTGAGCGTGCAATCACCGCAGCACAGTCCTCTATCCCCCCTTTCCAGACCTAGCACGAGCACTGACATCAGAGCCCGTATAACTCCTCTTGAACTCACTCCAAACTCAAACTCATTCATTATTATTTGGCGCAGTCGGCTATAGTTATTAGTTACTAATAGCCAGGAACTATATCGGCCTATAAAAATTGGCACCGGATTCTAGGAATAGAAGCGAACAGCCCAGAGCTAGTAAGCTACAACCAAGCTCAGTAAAAGAGCCGCTTTGTGCTCTCGGCGTGCTTCCTATTGTAATTACAGCTCCATTCACCTTACACATTCGCGTTTACCTTTACTCCGATGCATCTAGTGGCATGTACTTATACATATCTGCCATACAGGCCGCCTCAAATTCACTTCCGCTTCTAACCGACCAATATGTAATTTCAACACGCAAACAGCACATTCACGAGAAAAGAAAAAGCAAGCACGCGAAGTCCCCCCAAAATGTGAGACAGTGCGGCGTCAACAATGGCACAATTCTCCCCCCTCTCTTCACCCAGGCGGCTTCGGCGCTTGAAGCCGAGCTAAGCGCCGTTTTCTCGCCCACGCGCCCAGCACAGTGGCCGCTTCGTCTTCTTTTTCCAGCTGGTAAATTTCTCCAATGTCAAACCCGGCGATGATCATGGCCACTACCGTAGTGGCGCCGTTCGCTTTTCGGCTCGCTAAGAGCAGGCTGGTGTCGTGCTTCATTAAGTCTAAGGACACCCGTCTTACCCCAGAAGCAAGGAGATAGTCGTCCCTTTTCTGCGGTGGTATAGTGCCCTGAAGTAGAAGGAGGCAAAGAATTATCATGAGTAAGGGAGCGTGCTTATGCGTGAGACACCGCAAGAGGACAATGAAGACACGAATTCGATATGACGTGAATTATTTTCCAACTGTTTTGTTTTCATTCGGAGGGTCTCATTTCACCCTCCTCTCTCACAACAAATTACATGCCCCATCAATGGAAACCACCTCGTCAGCAAAGTATTGGCGAGGGATCCGCCAGTTGTCGTCCCATTCTTCTTCGTCTTCCCCCTCCTCAGGCGGGTCTCCGCCGCGCAGCGCTTCGAGTTCGTCCACACTCATCTTCACCTTTTTCACAAGGAACATGGCATACGCGGTTGAAAGGAGGCTCGAGGTGGCGGCACGCGAGAAGCGCAAACAAGGAATAACACATGTAAGATAATGTGGGTGTGAATCCGCCATGTTTGAGTGTGATGATCGTTCTCTTGTTCTGTCCACTTCTCACCTCGCCGTGCTCGTGCCAATCGCCGTGCAGCCCCAGAGGCGCTCCTTTCGTGGAGCCAGGAACACTGCCGCCGGGACCGTACCCGTAAAACCGCAAAGTGGCACCCTGAAACACTACGCGGTGCTTCTTGGCTTCTTTCGGGACTGCCACGGAATTGCTGCGCATTCTCAACGCGGGCCGCAATATAGACTTCACAAGTGGAGCCTTGGCAATTCTGCTGCTACTGTTGGTGACGCCACCGCCACTGCTGCTGTTGCCGTGGCTGCTGCTATTTTCACTCTTGATCCCGCTGCTGCTGCTGCTCTCTTTCTCTGTGCCTTCACTCGCAGGAGTTGCCGTCGGTTGAGATAAAGTACTGGAGTGTGGCTGAAGTGCTTCGGGTGGCAAGAGCGTGCTCGCTAACGATTTGCGACGATTGATAGCCTTGGAAACGTCTACTGAAGCGCGCAATGCATCGATTGAGTTGTCGCCACATGTGCTCGGCCGGCTGAGGCTGCCGCTGGCGGAGGAGGCCGCAGCACCAGAGATGGATTCACGGGAAGACCGGCCTAAAAGGTCTGAATTTTCGCGGAGAAGTGCGAATCTGGGCGCAGGGACCTTTCATTTTTTCAACGAATTCAAATGGAGAAGGAAGATAAGTGCACAGACAAAGAAGGGTGCGATTGGAAGATACACATATACGCGGTAATATCTTTCAAAACATGTCAACTCACAAGGGACACAAGTCTAACATGATGGCCAATGAATAACGCTACAAGCATTTGCGCATGTAAAGCAGAGAAACGCAAGTCATAAGACGCAAGCCGGTTGACAGATAAGCGATGGCTCACCGAGATGCTCCTTCGTTCAAGAAAAGCAGCTTCCGTAGCACTTCCAACAATGCTCTCTCTGGTCACGTCGCTGTCGCTGCTGCTGCTGCTGCCATAGCTGCTACTGCTAGTGTGAACGCTGCCACTGCTGTTGTTGCTGCTAGTGCCACTGCTGTTGTTGCTCGCTGAGGCTCCAGCGTGATTTTTGCCACCTCGCCCTCCGCGGCCACCTTTCCCACTCATGATCACCGAGCGAGTTGCAGCGCCGGAGCGAAGAAAGAAGTCGTTTGCAGTGCCACTCCCTCGCCGCTGGCTAGTCGGTGGTAGAGTGGCAATAGTACTCGAGGGAGGAGGAACAGGAGGAGTGGCAGCGGCAGTGGTGCCTGCAGCGACCTCAGAACGTTGCTCTCCGAAACTGTTTCCCCGGAATAAGCCCGTGCCTTCACTGAGGCGTCGAGTCGCACCCGGTTTCAACGGCTGGCTCTTTGCTGGAAGGCTGAACAGCAATTTCGAAGGTGATGGAGACGGCAAAGTTGGAGCTCCGGCGGCCAGTGGTGAGGCAGTGTGCTCGTCGATGCTCCCTGAATCTTGCCTCCTTTCTCGTTGCGACCCTGAAGGCCCCGCAAACAGCAACCCAATCATTGGTTCTGAGCTGCTGCTTGTGCTGCTACTGTGGTCAATTGGCGTAACAGATCGCAATTTGGATACGGCGTCAGCCAAAGCGTTTTTGTCGGCAATGATCGTATATCCCGGCGGGAGCTGCCCTACCATAGACGCATTGCCGCGAGCACTGCCTGTGTTTGCAGGCGGTGTTTTCAACGAGAACGCGGACGGTGGAACCGGTGGCGATTGTAGAGCTGAAAGGTCGCTTGTTGTGCTGCTTCTGCCCCGGCCCTTGCTCCTGTCGGTGTTGCCTACGTCATCGGTGGTGGGGTTGCCTCGGCTGTGGGTCTCGGCTGCCTTCAAGATCATGCCCACTCGCACACCTGACACCTCGGCTTGGCTTCCGAGATGCACCTCTTGCACCTATTGAATTGAAATACAAGACCCGCACGAACATAAGATGTCTAGGTGCTCACCCGTCAAAGTGAAGGCAGTGATAATAGGGGGGAGATATACAGCGGGCGACGCCGCAATAGAGGGCCAACAACCTCTGCCTCGTTGAGTTCTTCAGAGTTAACTAGCTCTCTAATTTCACCCCTCAACCAAGACTTCCCCTTCCTACTCCATCTTCCGCCGTGTTCAGCTCCTTACCATCAAGTCATCTGAGAACACCAGCCCGAACGGCTCCGCCGCAGACAGCCGAACCTCCTCGTATCCATCAGCCGCAGACAACGAGTCCTGAGGGTTCATTGCTGCCCACTCAACCGCGCCACAAAACTTGCAAGCTTCGCGATCGGGTTTTACTGTGCCTTCGCCGCACTGAGCGCACCATTTCGAATCCGTGCTCCCTCGGAGGCTGCGCCCAAAGAAGGTGCGCTTTTCGAACCCCGCAGCGATCTTGGATAAAACCACCGCATCTAACCCCTGCGCGTCTTCTGAATCGCTGGGTCTACTTTCATCCTCGGGTACAGCAACGCTCGATACTTCTCCAGCATTCGCGCTTTTTGCAGATGATAATGTGCTGTCCAGCTGCGAGGCAGTAGAGGTCGGTAAGAGCCTTGGACGTCCAAAAAAGGATCGTTTGTCAGCCATCTTCTCGGCACAGCGCGAGATCCTTTCCAGATGTCTACAGCTAATATGATGGACTTCTCGTTGATATCTTCAAGGAAAGAGGAGGCTCAGCTGGCAATTATCATGCATTTATTCTAGAAGCCCAGAGAATAATTGAGCAGGGCAGCAGGCAGCAGGGTAGAGTTGAGAGTTGAGGCAGGAAGAACGAGGCGAGGTGGCTTGACTGTGTGATGTGTGATGTGGGGGGCTTGAAATCGACTGTTTCTGTGTGCACAGAAGTACAGTATTCTGTGCATCATCAGAACCAAGGGTATCTACAGATACAAACCCCCTTGATCAGAACAACAAGTTTGGGTGCCCGCGCGATGCGCGGTTCAAGTGCAGTTAGTTTGGTGCGGAGTGCGGAGCACCGTAGCACCGTACACCATACCCCTCTCTTCGCGGCCTTGAGGTGCCCGTGGAATAGTGCCCCGTGTAGCGCCCGTGGCGCGTGACCCTTTTTGTGCTCGTGGTCCGCTTTCTTATCTACAGCACATGTACAACAGAACTGTACAGTAGTACCAAGGTAGTGCAGTACAAAAAGAAAGGGCGGACACCAACGAACGTACGAACGAACCACGAACGAAATTCCATTTAATAGAAAGGATAAGAATTACAGTGTTCTGTGTTTTTAATAAAACAGACAGAAGCTTGCACGCAATTGGGGTCACGCAATTGCTCGGGGATGGGCGGCTCTTCTTCTGGATCGCCTGAGGGACTTCGTAGTAGTCCCCTCCATTGCGGGCGGAAACTCTTCTTTTGAGCTGCACTCTCAGAGCACGGAGGAGCGTGCCACTTTTGGCCGCTACCATCACTTCAATGGCCACTCGTGCATGTGCGCCTGATTTTTTTCTGAATCGGGGCCTGTCTCAAAACAATAAATCAGGTGCTTTTTGATACAGACCCCGAAGGGCCAGAATTAGAAGGCTAGCACAAAAGAATTCAACAAGTGTGTGCCTTAAGCACCCCTAAAGAGAAAACTCCCACGGCGGCCTTGAGAGCCGCGAAGAGGGGGCGTACACCAATTGCCAATAGACCCCAAAACCGGTGCTTTTTTAGTCGAGTGGATAAGCTATGAGCCGAATAGTGACCTGGCCTGAGTTCGGTCCCTGCAAGGGTAACTCTTTTTACAACGATCCAAAAACCGCTTAAGAACTCAAATGGGTCTGATGTAGCATGCGCAGCTAAAAATTCTAAAATACGTTTCTTAGATAATATGGCGCATAAAACGGCGCCTTCGTTATAATTTCGACACAGGCGGATTTAGATGCTGATCCCAAAGGGGCCGGATTCAGAAAGTTTACAAACAAAAACGACCAACCGCAGACGTATAAGCCCAATTGACCATGACCATGATGGTTATGGTGTCGGTTGAATTATGCGTGGGACTCTCGTTTGATCAAAAGCAGGCACCATGGGGGATTGATTTATTCTAGCGGTAGCTACAAGCATTATTAGCACCATCATGCCGATCACTAGCGCGGAACCTGCACACTTCGGGGTATGCGCAGAAGACTCGCTCTCAAGGTGGAGGGCCTTGCGAGAGTTTCGTAAAACGCTGGAGGGCGACCACGAGTCGCGGCCGGGGCGTTTGATGGGAGATTTATGGGAGCTCTGTGATAGGAAGAGACCGCTAGGCCACAAATGGCCCGCTTGCATATTGCTGTTTGTATTTTTGAGTGTGGGCGGGGGAGGGGCTCTTCTATTCACTGCCTCTCCGCGGACGAGGAAGGAATTCTTGTCCCGTCAAAGCCTCTTATGGCTCAGGGGCAGAACAATAGGTGCCTTGCGCGCTGAAAGGCACATTTTGACCTCTGCCGAGTGAACCTCGTGTTCCGCATGTCACGAGCTTCTATGCTCGCGCGCCTTCCTCTTTATTGTTCTGCGGAGTGCGCAACGCCCACAAATACCTCGCTTTTTGTGAGCCCCCCCGAGGGGGGACTGGATTTAGTAACTAACAGAAAGGGTGCCATCTAGTCGGCGTTTGCAGAGTCCCCCGGGCCGGACTGGAAGCCTGGCTCGGGGTTCATATAACTTTCG
>Ga0307982_1004454_pt1 | contig 11066 bp, 5 predicted proteins | sample OrgLakmetagen989_FD_201847 | JGI IMG/M metagenome (GOLD analysis project Ga0307982, IMG submission 201847) | Saline water microbial communities from Organic Lake, Antarctica - #989 | ecosystem: Environmental > Aquatic > Non-marine Saline and Alkaline > Saline | place: Antarctica: Organic Lake... | reverse complement strand
TGGCTTCATGCTCAAAAGTCGAGCGTGGAAGTGTGGAACCTACACACGTTTGTGAACAGACACCCCCGACGAGATCTGAGATGGGCCCCTTTCACGGTCTGCCCACCAAGCCCACACTAAATACGGCATTAAAAGTAATAAACTTTTGTAATTCAGCGTGAATGAGTCTCATGGGTTCTGACAGCGCGAGACTTGGGAGGCACTAGCCGAATTGTCGTGGGAGCCTCTTCAGTCAATTGGGCACCATGGGCTCAGCGAAGAGCAGCCTAAAGACTGGCGAGTCCAGTGTGAATATCGCTAGAAAGGCTGCCGCTGCTCTCAAGCCTCGTGCACCAAGTAAGTCACTTGAAACAGCTTGTGACGTACACCCCCACGCCATTTCTTCCAGAGACGATCCACGAGAAAGACCCCAGCCTTGTGGATAGAGTTGGCGGCATGGAAGCCATCGAAGGGAATATAGCAGACGTTGGACAACGCCAGTTTGAAATATTTCAGTCTATGCAGAGGGTAAGTTGCTTGTGCAGCGAACGATTTACAGCCCACAGTGCATTGTCAAAACTCTCGCAGAATCCGAAATTGCTGGAGGGCCCCGACGGATCAATGCTCAGCGACCAGCAGAGAGTGATCAATGAGGCTGCTTTGAGCCTCCCCAGCACATCACACGCCTCCGAAGAACGTGGCTTGGCTTTGAGATCTGAGTTTCCCCCGCGGCCCAGCGAGGGGCAGCCTGGGGATCAGCTCATGCTGCGCCCGGAAAGCGCGCAGTACGCTCTGACATGGTCCGAGGCATTCGAATTATATTCGCTGTATAAGCAGGATCCCCAAACCTGGACCATCCCCAAGCTTGCCAGCGAATTTGAGGTCCCGGAGCAGTGGGTACAGGTGCTTCTGCAGCACGTGTGGCCCCCCACGTATGTTGAAGTGGAAGGAGATGTCTATGGTGTGTACGAAGTGCGTGCATTCAACAATCTGAGGTGAACATTGAACATCGCGTCCCTGCCGTGGGGCTGTCCACAGCTCACACATGGCATCGGCTGCTGCTTCACAAGCCCCGGCTTCCATGTCACGCCTCGCATAACAACGCAAATGTGTGCCGCACAACCTGCCTTGCTCGCTCGAGTCCTATGCCTGGAGCGTGCAGCGCTGACTGCAAGGCGGCGCCAATGCCCCCGGCGCCATGGGCACTGGCTGTGCGTCAGCGAGCCCGACCAAGTCATCCAAGCACCGTGATTTGGTAGGGCATCTGAGCGACACTGCACCGGCCTACCACCCTTCAGCTGCAGCGCACTGGTCTTAACTTAAGTTAAAGCGTCTCCTTGAAAGGAGCCTGCCTTAAGCTTGGCAGAGCGCAACCCACCACTTGTTTGAATACAGCTTTTGCCATATGTGCAGTCCTGATACGGGCAGCAGTGAAAGTACTTGGTGCACAAGCTCTCCTTGCGTGTCTGAGCCTGGAAGCGCCCAGCAGTCGCTTGTGTCCGTGAGGGGAAGCTGGGGCGTCCATGCCGCACCCCCCCCTCACCTTGTGAAGCAGCACGTAGAATATGCAGCCACGCCTCGACTGGAGGTTGTCATATCAGGCGAACCATACAGGTCATAATGGACTGGAACGGGGCATACTGCTGCAACCAAGCACCCGAGGCGCCCCATGAGAGCTTGGCCTCAAACTCGGCGCCTGGTCGAGAAGTGCCGTCAAAGTTGGGCCCGAATCTCCGCACGAGCAGGGAGGATACCCTGCATAGAATTGTAAATTGGGCGAAACCTCCTCGAAGCGACTTTTGACCCCCCCCTGCCACATCCCAGTCAAGCCTCTAAAGCCGGCCGTGCTTGGCCAGGCGCCAAGCCAACTTGAACAGGCTACAGATGAGATATATTCGAAGGAGAAGATCTAATTGCCGCTGTTGAACGAGTAGTGCATGCCCGTTCGTGTGAATCGTAAAGCTTCAATCCTCAAACCTGTACACAACGATTGCTCGGCAAATTGCTGCCGTTAGGCCAATAGGAATTCCTATAGAGTCGTTCTCATTCTTGCATTTGGCATCGTAGAATTGCAACATACAAAGACACACATTTTTCAAATGCAAAATAATACAATTGGTTGGGTACACGACCAGTGCAGGTATGAGAATGACACGATATTCACAAGTGACTGAATTTGCGCACATGCCCAGCAATTTCACAGTGATGCAGCACCGGTGGGGGAGATCGAGGCATGGATAGGCGGCAGTCGTAGCCCGCAGGGAACAGACTCAACTATGGAAAACGGGAGCTCGCCTGACGCTCTCCCCCGCATTTGCCTGGGGAACGCAGCATCAGCCCCAGGCAGCAGCCCGAATGTGAGCATGCCACAAGGTTTGAAACTGGCTTTCACATCACAGAAAGCAGCACACCCCCAAGCTGCACCATCCACGTGTGTTGCCGAATGCTCACAGCAGAGCACAGCGGGTCATCAATCTGGGCGTGCAAGCCAGGAGGACTGCAATTCCGACGATGACCTCATCGCCAGCATGGACGTGGGAGCGCTGCTGCTTGACGCAAGTGCTGCCGGCGCCAGGGCACGCACAACACCACCTCGCCCCACTGGACAGGAACTTGCCGGCTGCTTTGGAATGGCTGCCAGTATCAGGGCTTCATCGGCGCTACAGGCCTGTGGCTTTGTGCTTCGAGGACTCCCAGTGCGCTGTGAGGCACAGCCTCACGCGCGCAGCTTGCTGTGGCTGCTGTGCTGCTCACAAGATGCAGCCCTAAGAGGCATCCCGGGTGTCCAAAATGTGCACGATACGCTGTGCACCGTTCCAATCCTGCTGGATGCTTGCTGGACGGTGCCTGACTGGAGCTTGCGGCGTGCCTGTGTGCATATTGTGATGACCAGAGCATGCAGCCCTCAGCAGCCGAAACCCACATACATGACGCAGGTTGGGGAAGTGCTGCACATCAACGGCGACTTCGGTCTGCTGGTGGTGCACCCTGAGAAGCTCCTGTCCCCCAGCACCCTTGTGAGCGGCATGGATTGTGAGCGACGGCCGGTGCTGAAAAGCATGCTGCCCGGCGGATCTCAAAGCCCCGCAGCGCTCAAAGGCACCATCAAGCATGAGCTATTTGAAGCGTTGGTGGAGAGTGCTGCTGCATCTCCGCCGCCCAGCGTTGGCGACATTGAGGATGCCCTGCTGTTCCTGGCAGCGGATGCTGCAGATCTGGCCAGGACCCTGGCCAGCGCACCCAGTGCGCTGCTGGCGGCGGAGGAGTGCGACATAACACCACAGCAGCTGCACTCATCACTTGAGGCGTGTATCCCCAGCATTCTGTCTTTCATTGAGCAACACGTGTTCCGGGGCGCCGGCAGCTGGGCGCTGCGGCGGGTGGTGCAGGCCGAGGAGGACATGCACTGCGCTGTGCTGGGCCTCAAGGGGATCGTGGACATGGTGGTTGTGCTGGGCCTTAAGGATGGCAGCGAAGTTTGTGTGCCTCTGGAGCTGAAAACAGGCGCAGTGCCCAAGAGCATGCGGCCCTCCCACCGCGCACAAGTGGCGCTGTACAGCTTGCTCCTGGCGTCAACCAAAGCTGCAGCCTTGAACAGCGACACCCTGCACACAGGTAGTGTTACCTTCAATTTTCCCGGCGCTGGGCCTGCGGCGAGTGGCTTGTTGCTGCACCTGCACTCTGACGGGGGGGGGGGCTTTCAAGTGGACGCGGTGCCGCACTCCTGGCAAGAGATTAAGTCACTCATGCAACTGCGCAACCGAATGGCGGCAACTTTCCACCCACTGTTCCCACAGCTGAATGCCTTTGGTGTGCCGTCTCGTAACGTGCCACCGTCAGTATGTGAAATGTGTTTCGACAGGGAAAGCTGTGACAAACTGTTCGCGTGTGAGGCAGCCAGCCCTGTGCAGCTGCAGCAGCTGAAGGTAACCGTGCAGTGGAAAGACGTCTCAGAGTATGTGCAGCATTTCTGGGGCCTGTTGCAGCTAGAGCAGGCCGCAAGCGAGGCGCGCACGGCCCGAGCGGGGGGACAAGCGCTGCCACCCCTGCTGTCAGACACCCCCACCCAGCTGGCCATCCGCTCTGTACTCAGCACGAGCGAATCCAGCTTCTCGGTAGTTTTTGATGTGCTGACGGGGGAAGGTGGCCAGGTGCGCTGCGGTGACATGGTTCAGTTGTGTCTTGCAGCGCGCCCCACAAGCAGCATGCTGCGGGCTGTGGTGGAAACATGCTCTGATAATATCATGCGCCTGCGGGTTTTTCAGGACCCGCGTCGCACTATTTCACTGCTTAGTGAGCTGACTGGTATCTGCAGCAGCGCCTGTGGCGCGCAGGCACCTGTGGCATGGCGGCTGCACCGGCAAGCCTTCGCGTCTGGATCCCGAGTGGCGCGAGGAGCCCTGCTACAACTGGCGACTCAAACCACCTGTGGGCTTTTCCCTGTGTTGAGCGGGCTCAAGGCCCCTACGTTTAGAGCTGAAGCTCCAGGCGGCGCTGCCGGCGCAGGGTGCGAAGCATTTCTGCAAGGCTTGAACCCTGAGCAGTGCAGGGCTGTGCGCATGTGCCAGCGTGCCGAGACACTGGCAATTATCCAAGGCATGCCTGGTGCGGGTAAATCAACCACCACCACTGCACTATGCCTGTGTCTCCTTGCACAGGGCAAGCGCCTGCTGCTGGCGTCACACACCAACGCGGCTGTGGACGGCCTGCTGTCCAAGCTCGCCAACCTGCAGGACTTCCACAAATATAGTGGTATGAGGCTGGGCCAGCCGAATAAGGTGGAAAGCAGTCTGCGTATGTTTTGTGCCGGCGGGTCAGCTGCCTGCAGCAGCTTGGCCAGTGCAGCATGGGTGGCTAGCACAGCACACACAGCTGGTGCGTGCTCCAGCATTGGACACTTCGACGTCGTTATCATTGACGAGGCCTCGCAGCTGATGGAGCCTGCGACACTGGCCCTTGCGCTGCTTGGCAGTGCATTCGTGCTGGTGGGCGACCACATGCAGATCGCCCCCCTAGTGCACAGCGAGCCTGCCCAGGGCGCTGGGCTGGGGGTGTCCATGATGCAGCGCATGGCGGAGACCTGGCCACACTGCCTTACTAAGCTGTGCACACAGTACCGCATGACAGAAGGCCTGCAGGTGGTGTCGAACTCCTTCATGTATGCCGGGGAGATGGTGTGCGGGCTGCCCAGGGCACCGCCAGGCGCTGTCCAGGAGGCCCCCCCACCACACGATGCGCAAGGCATGCTACAAGCAACAACAGCCTTTGAGGACGCAATGCAGGATGGGGCTCGGGAAGTAGTGTTTGTGGATGTGCCAGCCACAGGCAAACACTGCAAGTCGTCTCTGCACGAGTGCACACTTGGCGCCTCCGCCCTGGTGCATGCTGTGTCGCAGATGCTCACTGCTGGCCGGCAGCCAAGCAGCATAGCCATCATCTGCGCACTACGTAAGCACGTGGAATTCTATAAGCGGGTATTTCCAGCACAGCTGGCGCCGCGTGTGGGCACCATCGACACCTTCCAAGGGCAGGAGGCCGATGTTGTGCTGGTGGACGGCTTTGAAAGCAAGCCAAGTCTACTGCTGGATGCCCGACGCATGAATGTGGCCTGCACCAGATCCAAGCAGAAACTGGTGCTGTTCTGCCACAGTGCGTGCTTGTGGCAGGGTCCGCTGGCAGTGTTGCGAAGCCGAGCCGACCAGCATTGGCTGCTGCCGCTTCCCAGCCCATTTGCCAGCAAGGCATCGCAAGTGTGTGAAATTATCGAAAACGGTGGTGTACCCCCCAGTGCAGCTTGGGGCAAGCTTGTACAGCAGGCACGCCTGTCAGAGTCAACGCTCGTGCACAGCGGCGACCAGCGGTCGCCCAAGATGGGAAAGCGTGAAAAATAAATTCTGCTCGTTGGCTCTACGCTGTTGCTCAGCGGTCTGCCTCCTCTTGTTTCTCTGCTTGCAGCTGGAGCAAGTTCTTCTTGACCTGAAGCGCAGCTGTGCGCACTTCGGATGGCTTCATTACTCCGCCGTTGTCACGGACAACTTGTTTGCCGATGAAGTTCAACATGGCGGTGAGGCCACGAGACTGTGCATTGCATCGTGCGAGGTAGCGCTGCGTGCCCTTGCTGAGGTGGCTGCGGTCTTTTGGGAGCAGCACCTCTGTGTGCTCCTGCAGCACCACTGCGAACTGCTCAGCAAAGGCCGCCTGCACGGCCACCTCTGTCTCCTCCACTTCTGCAGCTTTGCTCAAGAGCTCCAAGGCACTCTGTCTGTGCTCCTCTATGGGCGACACGTCTGCGGCAGCGTAGTCCCAGCCGAACTCTGCCATGATGGCCGGCATGTGCTGGGGGGGCAGCCGCACATTCAGGGCATGCTGCACAGTGGACATTGTCAGGTTCGCAGCCAGTGCTACGCCAAGAGCTGCACGTTCATCGTCAGACATGTCGGCTTCCTTGAGGAACTTTGCCACTTCCTCTTGTGCATCTTGGAACAGGGTGTGGGGCGAGGCCACCTGCACGCCGTCGGCAGTCAGGTGTGTGCTGATGAAGTCGTCCGCCAGGCGGCTCAGCAGCGCCAGAGACATGCCTTGATCACTGCTGCCTGATTCCATCAGAGCAACAGCAAAGACACGCAGCAGGTGGGGGTGCATGCTGTTGAGCACAAACCTGAACATTCCCAAGCCAGTGCTGTGGATCCGACGAGCCAACGCAAGCACTTCTTCGTCTCCCATCTCATTGGGAGTGCGGTCACTTTTACGAGCCATACGTGCGCCAGATACCAGGCGTCGCTTCTCTGCAGTGTGCACCAGCTGCTCCAGCTGCACCAGGTACTTGGCGGGCATTCGGGAGGTGCACTTGATGCTCTCCAGGCGGCTATCAACCGAATCCATGAGGCCCTCCGCCTTGAGCTCACAGAAGACAGGCAGGTCAATGAACATATTGCCATCGCTGTCTGGCTTTGCGGTGGCCAGCTGCGCGTGTGCGAGCTGCAGGGCTGGCCGAGCTGCTTTCAGCAAACCGTCTGCCTGCAGTGCGAGGACTGAGTCAGCTTTGCTCTGGTCGCTCAGATACTGGCGCAGAGCCTGCAAGTTACCCGATTCTATGGATGGTTGTACTATGGCAAAGACATCCGCCACCAAATCACAGCCTGCCTGCAGCCCAGGCATCACTGTAGTCGTGCCAGCAGGCAGCGGCGGAGGAACTGCTGCAGCGTTCACCCGCTTCAGCAGGGAGGCGTGAGCTGACTCATCGTCCGCTGCAAGAGCTTTGACGAATGTTGCAAATTCATCTGGTGACTGGTGTGGAAGGGAGGAAGGTGCAGCAGCTGAGATGAACTTCCCGGCAGCATCGCCGTCAAGCAAAGCCCGCTGATGCTGAGCGAATGCAGCACGGAATGCGGCTTGGTCCTCCAGCAGCACACCACGACGGGCTTCTCGTACAGCTTGGGCTTGTCCCATTCCATCAGTACTCCAGCCTGTGAAAGTAGTGTGGTTCATTTGCCTGTGGGTCTCTGAGGTTCGAGACCTACCTTTCTCCTGGGCAATTTCCGCCGCCCACGAAGGCAACTTGCTCACAGCCTCCCGCTGTGCAGCTGCCCAAAAATGCACGCCCTCATTAGTTTGTCCAATTTGGTGGCCAACGTATGCCATGAAACTCATTCCAAGCAAGTGATTCCACGGTTCTGCAAAGAGTATGCTTGCTGAGGCACCAGGGGGAGCTGCAAACGACGCCTGGCTGCTCGTGCACTCACGCGCAGCAAATCTCAGCCCGCGCAATCGGTTGAATACAAGCACTGTACTCAGCCCTGCAAGGCCCATTGCAGTGGCATACTGCAAACAATCGCTATCACGCTCCCTGAGGAAAAGTGCGGGATCTGGCGTCAACAAACCTCAGATGGCCCGAGGTATGACCCGCTTGTATCAATTGGGCCCGAGAGGCTAGCATGAGCATCCATCTGGTGATACGATACTCCTGTTATCTTTGAGCAAAAGCTGCTTGGCTGAATTCAAACAGCCGACTTCGCCAACCTCCTGTCTACTTGAGCTGGTCAATTATGCCACAGGGAACGCCGATTCCCCCTGACCACTTTCATGCATACAAAACAAACCAGACTTCGTTTGGTCGCAGACCAGTGTGCATGTGTCAGTGTGTGTGCCATCTCTGCCGCCTGTAGGCACGTCCTTGCACGAGGGGGTGCGTACTAGCAAGGCTTGGGAGGGTTTGAATCAACATGATTTTTTCGATACTGAATTGTAGTCGAGCTGGACTCGGCATTTACTAGCAAATTACCAATTAATGCAGCCCAGAAAGTATACTGCATGTGCTTCAAATTGTACCGGATTGTTTTTTGCCCGGTAATTGAGAGCAGGCGGGCAAAAGAATCAACCCGAGAAATATCCGCACAAGCTCAAGTCAAGTGCGAGAGATGCAACATGGCATCGATGATAGCAGAGAAGAAACGGAAGGTCCGGCGCAGCGAAGGCCCCGTGTGCGCCGCCGAAAAAAAGCAGGGCGCTGGATTCGTGTGGAGACAGCTGCTCAAAGAACTCCTGGGGAACCTCGCCAGCACCTGGTCGATTTGGAGCGCTCTGCTCAAGCTTCATCGACGCATTTGAGCAAGTTGCTCAGCCAAAGGCGCACCTCAACCGAATTATTGGATCGAAATATTATTCAACGTATGTCAATTCACCTGTGCTGCTGATTCATGCGCGCGATAAACCAACCTCCTTGGGTCTGCAGAGCACAGTCTCATTGAGCAACGCCGAATCGCTGCACTACACCTGGGTCGCAAGCTGCGGAGCCGCCCTGCATTCAGTGCCCTGGTCAACAAAGGGCTTATCAGAGAGAAGCCACCATTTGTATTCGCCGGCCAGAGCAGAGAAAGTGATACGGGGATGGACGGTCGTAGGCAACTCTTGAGAGGCTTTCGAAATCGACGCACCCGCCAGCAGCTTGTGCACCTGGGCATTGCCCGGCCTTTGTCAAACGAGCAAACTGATCCTTTGTACGAACGGGCCCTGTCTCCATCATCGACCAAGGCCGCGGCTGACCTGGATCGGGCGTTGGCCTCGAGGCCCACTCTTCAAGACCTGGTCTCAACCGGGGTGGTTCCCAAGGACGCTGTGATATGGACCCCCCTCGAAACCGGATGTGACTTGACAGCTGGGCTTTCTTTTCCGCCCCCTGCTGCCCGCAACTGCCACACGCTAGACCTGGTTGGGGGGCTGATTCTTCTTGTCGCTGGCCACTCCACCCCTGACAGCAGCACTATTCCTTACTGCCTAGATCTTCGCACTGCTCGCTGGAGGCCTATATTTGCACAAATGATGGCATCAACTCATGCCAAGGTTGATGAGCTCCTGCCGAGTGGAGGCTGTGGAGCTGCTGTTGCCACAGGGCTTCGGGCAGGGGCATCTACACACTTGCACCAGCATGATGCGGCGGCCTCTGCTGAAATTCCGTGCGCTAGGTATGCGCATGCAACCACTGAGTGCTGCGGTGACCTGCTTCTGATGGGTGGCTATGGTGAGCAGCAGTGGTTGAATGACGTGTGGGTCTTTAAAAGTGAACAGCAAGTTTGGCATGCTGCAAACATCGTGAATGGCATTGACGGCATAGCCCAACAGTGGCCTGTATTGCACCACACATCCAGCGCATTCGAGCTACCGGCTCCTCGGGCCGCACATTCTTTGACAGCTATCCCAGTGCAGGCTTGGGCGCGTGCTATTGAAACTGCAAAGCATCCTCGCGAGCTTGCTGGAGCAGCCCACGATTCGTTGCACACGAGCTCCGTAGAGGAGGCCTGTGCAATTCTTTTTGGTGGAAACGACAAAAATGGTCTCTTCAATGACGTGTGGCTGCTTCGACAGTTGCCGAGCACAGTCACCAGCTCAGATGCTGGGCTGCAAAGCTGTCATTTGCTGTGGCTCAAGCCAATCGTTGTTGGTGATACACCAACCCCACGGGCTGGCCATAGTGCAATCTTGTTCGGGGCAAGTCTCATCGTGTTCGGGGGTAGCCGGGGCTGGGGTACTGAAGCCTTCAACGACTTGCATGTGCTTGATGTTGGAAATGTCCGTCCTTGGTCTCAACTTGATTTGCAACACGAAACTTCCGAACAGGATGCCGATTCCTTGGTGTTCTGGTACCATCCTGCAGTATCTGGCCAAGCACCAGCTGCGCGAGCAGGACATACAGCCACCTTGATCGGCAACAACATGCTTGTGTTCGGAGGTTCCAACTCAACACAATGCTTCAACGACTTGCATGTTCTGCAGTGCAGCACATTTACTTGGTCCACTCCCATTCGATCTGGTCCATCCCCAATGGCACGATCAGGTGCAGCAGCAGTAGCTGTTGGAGATACAATGGTCATATTTGGCGGTGCTTCGTTTACAGGAGAGCTGCTGAATGATGTGCACCTACTTGAAACAGACTTTTTGGGCAGGACTGCGAGTGCTCACTGCGCCGCTACAGCTGGCCGTGCTGCTGCTCGTGCTGTGGCTTCAAAGCAAGATTCAGTTGTGCCACAGCGCACGAGTGCACAGCCCTCGAGTGTCAGCACCGAATGCACAATACGAACGAGCAGCGGCTTCTTCTCAAAAACTGCTGGCCCGAGCGCTCAGATTGAGCAAAGCCCACAGAAGGCAGCCGTGCTTCAGGCTTACTCCCAGTGGAAAGCTGACTGGGCACACCTCAAGTCGGTGTTACTGGCCCGTGAAAGCGAGCAGCAGGCTTCGTTTGACAAGCTACTTGCATCAGTCACCAGCCCTCGGTGATCGAAACAGCTGCAGCGATGACTGGGCACAGCCCTGACGCCCCGTCAGACACCGATGACAGTGAGCTGTTTGAAGCCGGCTCGATGGGTGATCTGCTGCCCCTGGGGGACACCCCTGATCAGCCCGTAGCTGGTGCCCGGGGAGTGCAGCCCACCCCTGCCCATGAGGCTGCTGTGTTGATGGGGCTGGGGGACCTGGTCGGCAGGTGTGCCCTGAGGGGCCTTGAGAGTGAGTCGTGGGACAATGAGGGCCCCGATGAGGTGGATCAGCGGGGTGAGCGCCGCCCCCCGGTGGGAGGGGGGGGGGGGGTCATCTGG